>Ga0180009_10004580_pt1 | contig 15187 bp, 14 predicted proteins | sample OS_PC_MetaG_FD_123537 | JGI IMG/M metagenome (GOLD analysis project Ga0180009, IMG submission 123537) | Groundwater microbial communities from the Aspo Hard Rock Laboratory (HRL) deep subsurface site, Sweden - OS_PC_MetaG | ecosystem: Environmental > Aquatic > Deep subsurface > Groundwater...
GCCGGGCCGGCTGCGCACGGGTCTGGCCGAACTTCGACCTCTGTTTCGACTGGCCGGGCAAGGTGGGCCAGGCCCTGATTTTCGCCCGGCTGGGTCTGCCCCGGCCCTCCACCGTGGTCTTTCCGTCCGTGGCCGATTTCCACCGCCGTAAAGGCGGCGGCCTGCCCCGGCCCTTTGTCCGCAAAACCAATCTGGGCGGCCAGGGCGAAGGCGTGTTCAAGGTCCAGGACACTTCGGACCAGCGGACGGCCCTCGAGCGGCTGGCCGAGGCGGAAAGAGCGGGGCGGGGCGGTTTCGTCCAGCAGGCTTTGATCGATCACGGCGGCCGGGACCTGCGGGTGGTTCCGGTGGGCGACGGGACCGTGGCCTACGGGCGCTGGGCCCCTCCGGGCGAATCGTTCCTGACCCATGTGTCGACCGGCGGCCGATTTCTCCGCCCGGACCGGTTTGAACCCGGCCGGTTTCGACCGGGTCTATGACCGGCAATCGCCCGGCTGCGGACCGCTGTTTCTGGAAATCGACTACTATTTCGGCCGTCGGGCCCCGGGCGGTTCGATGGCCTATTATCGGCTGCTCCGCGGGGCCGCTCGTCGCTGGCTGAAGTCGCGGGGGCTCGAACGGGGCCGGGTCCGGTCCCGGCCGCGATACAGCGGGAAGGATTGAATCCGCCCATGGCAAGGCAGCGCCTTTTGCTGGTTCCCAAGCTCCAGCTTCCCTGTTTTTGCCTCGTGACGCTACCTGCCTTCATGGCCGCGCCTTATGGAATAAGGTGTTGAAGCAGAGCTTCAAGGCAAAATCACGTTCCCAGGCAGGAGCTTGGGAACGAGCGGAAAATTCGGGGTGAGGCCGCCATGCACCCGATGTTTCGTTCCGCCGAAGGCGGGCGCGTGCGGCAATGACAAAAGATGACGCGGTAATTTTCGGTAAGGACCAACCGGAATATCCGGGTTGAAGGGAGCGCTCAGGCCTCGATCCAGTCCCGGACGGGTGGGGGCGGAGGCGAGGAAAACAGCCACCAGGGGAGTCGGCGCCGCCGGGCCAGGGTCCGGACCTGGTCGAGCCGTTCGTAGACCTCGTCCTGCCCCAGACGGATCATTTCCGAGGCCGCGCCAAAGTCGGACCAGTGGATATGTCCCACCTTGGGCTGAAGGACCAGGTCGGCCTGGCGGAGTTCGGTTTCCTTGAGATAGTGGCTTTGGACGTCCTCGACCCGGAAGAACAGGTCGAAGGCGGACGAAAAGTCCTGTCCCGGATCGATGAATTTTTCCACGTCCACGGCCAGGACCACGTCCGCGCCCATGTGGCGGACGGGCAGGACCGGGACCATGTGGATGACCCCGCCGTCCACGATCCGCATGTCTCCCCGAGCCAGGGGCCGGACCACGCCGGGTATGGCCGCGCTGGCGTACAGGGCCTCGCGAAGGGGACCGCGTTTGAAGACCACGGCCCGGCCGGTATTCAGGTCCGTGCCCAGGGCCTGAAAGGGCAGGGGCAGGTCCTCGATGAGTACGTCGGGCACGAACTGGGCGATGAGCCGTTCGAAGACCTCGGCCTCGAGCACGGCGGCCTGGGAGACGATCTTGGCTTGAATGAAGGCCTTTTTCAGCCAGGTGTTCAGCCGCTCGGACAAGGTGACCGGCTTGGCCTGAAAGGCCTGGTGCATGACGGACACGCCGGCCTGCTTGAAGGCGTCCGTGGACAGGAACTCCATGAAACGGCGTTCGAGTTCGGCCGCGCTGCCCGACACGGCGTACGCCGCCCCGACCACGGCCCCGGCGCTGGACCCGGCCAGGAAGGATATCCGGACCCCGGCCCGTTCCAGGGCCTTGAGCACGCCGACGTGGGCCAGCCCTCGCGCACCGCCGGCCCCCAGGGCCAGGCCTAGTTTGACCCGTTCAAAGGCCACGTTGCTCCAGCCGCTTCAACCCGGGTTCAATGAATTCCGTTTTCATGCCGGACGGCGTCCCCGGCCCTCAGGAGACCTTGCTGCCGGGCCGGGTCTCGCGGGAGACCGTGAGCAGGGCCAGGCCGTCGTCGTCCTTGGCGGCCAGGAGCATGCCTTCGGATTTCACGCCCATGAGCTTGGCCGGGGGGAGGTTGACCACCACGATCACCTGGCGGCCGACCATGTCCTCGGGCGAATACTCCTTGGCCAGACCGGCGACCACGGTCCGTTCCTCGCCGGTGTCCACGGTCAGCTTGAGCAGTTTGTCCGCCTTGGGAATCCGTTCCGCGGCCGTGATTCGGCCGACGCGGAGGTCCAGTTTCTTGAAGTCGTCGAAGGAGATCGACTCCCCGGCCGGTCCCGGTTCGGCGGCCGTCTCGGCGGCGGGCTTTCCCGCCCCCGGTTTGGAGGCCTTGCCTCCGGCCGGCGCACCGCCCAGCTCGACCCGGGGGAAGAGGGCCGCGCCCTGGCGGATGGGCAGGCCGGGTGAAAGGGCCCGGGCGATTTCGTCCGGGTCGAGGCTCGGGAAGTCCGGATCGAGTCCGATCTGACGGCGCATCTCGGCGGCCGTGTCCGGCATGACCGGTTCGATCAGTCCGGAAATCAGGGCCAGGGCCTCGAGCAGTTCGTAAAGCACTTCGTCCAGCCGCACCCGCATGGCCGGGTCCTTGGCCAAAGCCCAGGGCGCCTCGCGATCGATAAACTTGTTGGCCCGGTTGATCAGCTCCCAGACCGCGATCAGGGCCTTGTGAAAGCCGAGAACCTCGAACTCCCGAAGATAGACCTCGACGGCCTCCCGGCCCGCGGTCCGCAGTTCGCCCCCCTCGGCCCGGGCCCGGGCCGCCTCCGGGGCCGCGCCCCGGCCGAACTTGCCGACCATGGTCAGGCTGCGCTGGCAGAGATTGCCCAGGTCGTTGGCCAGGTCGGCATTGATCCGGCCCACCAGGGCCTCTTCGGAAAAACTCGAATCCAGGCCGAAGACCATGTCCCGGAGCAGGAAGTAGCGGAAGGCGTCCAGGCCGTAGACCTCCCGCATGTGCAGGGCCTCGACCACGTTGCCCACGGACTTGGACATCTTGCTTTCGCCGATCTTCCAGTACCCGTGGACGTTGAGGTGCTGGTACGGGCCGATGCCCGCGCTCTGAAGCAGGGTCGGCCAATAGATGGCGTGGGGCTTGAGGATGTCCTTGGCGATGGTGTGCTGGGCCGCGGGCCAGAAGGCCCGGAACCGTTCGCCGTCCGGCCAGCCCAGGGCCGATACATAGTTGATCAGGGCGTCGGCCCAGACATAGGTCACGAACCGGTCGTCAAAGGGCAACGGGATGCCCCAGGTCAGACGGGACTTGGGCCGGGAGATGCACAGGTCCTCCAGGGGTTCCTTGAGAAAGGACAGGGCCTCGTTGCGGTACCGTTCCGGACGGATGAAGTCCGGGTGTTCCCGGATGTGCCGGATCAGCCAGTCCTGGTACCGGCCCATGCGAAAGAAGTAGTTCTCCTCCTCGATGAAGGTCGGTTCCTTCTGGTGGTCCGGGCAGAGCCCGTCGACCAGTTCCTTTTCCGTGTAGAAGCGCTCGCACCCGAAGCAGTACCAGCCGCCGTACTTGCCGAAATAGATGTCGCCCTTGTCGTGAACCCGGGTCAGGACGGCCTGGACCACCTCGCGGTGGCGGGGTTCCGTGGTGCGGATGAAGTCGTCGTTGGAGATGTTCAGGAGGGGCCAGGTATCGCGGAACATCCCGCTGATGCGGTCGGCGTAGGCCTGGGGGGTCTCACCGGCGGACTGGGCCGCCTGGACGATCTTGTCGCCGTGTTCGTCGGTGCCGGTCAGAAACCAGGTTTCAAGACCCCGGAGCCGATGAAAGCGGGCCAGGACGTCGTTGACGATGGTCGTGTACGCGTGCCCCAGGTGGGGCTGGGCGTTGACGTAGTATATGGGGGTGGTGACGTAATAGCGGTCGGTCATGAACTCTCGTGCTCCTCGAAGGATGGGGTATTCTCGTCGTCCGCCCGCCTGGCCGGTCTTCCGGCCGGTTCCTCGTGTTGAATGTCGATTTCCTGGCCGTCGACCAGAAGCACGGTCGAAACCCGCTCCATGACGTTCTGGCGGATGACCTTGCCCGGGCCCTGCTCGGTTTCGATGCGCTTGCCCATCTTGGGCAGTCCGCGCTTTCTTTCGTTGTAGAGGCGGTATTCGAAGTTGAGGCAGCACATCAGCCGGCCGCAGAGGCCGGAAATCTTGGCCGGGTTGAGGGAGAGGTTCTGTTCCTTGGCCATTTTGACGGAGACCGGGGCGAACTCGTTGAGAAAGGTGGCGCAGCAGACCTCCCGCCCGCAGCAGCCCAGTCCGCCGACCATCTTGGCTTCGTGGCGAACGCCGATCTGGCGCATTTCGATGCGGGTCCTGAACTTGCTGACCAGGTCCTTGACCAGGGCCCGAAAGTCCACCCGTCCGTCGGCGGTGTAGTAGAAAATGATCTTGGAGCCGTCGAACAGCACCTCGGTGTCCACCAGCTTCATCTCCATGGACCGCGCCGCGATGCGTTCCTGGCAGTGTTCGAAGGCGAAGCGTTCCCGGGCCACGTTTTTTTCGTGCTGCCAGAGGTCGTCTTCGTTGGCCAGGCGCGAGACACTTTTCAGGGCCCTGGGGCATTCCTGGCCCAGGTCCTTGGCCGGTGTGACCACCGTTCCCAGCCCCGGCCCCTGTTCGGTTTCGACCAGGACCTGGTTTCCGACCTTCAGGTCCAGGCCGCCGGTGTCGAACGTGTAAATCTTGCCGCCTTCTCGGAAGCGGATGCCGATGGCTATGCTCATTTAGGTTCCTACCAGATCGGACAGGCCGATCAGAAGATTTTCAAAGACCAGTTCAGGCCGGATCAGGCGCCGCAAGGCGTCCTCGGCCCGCTCGATCTCGTCCAGGGCGGACAGAAAGGCGCCGGCGTCCCGATTGCCGCCGGAAGCCTCGAGTTCGGCGGCCAGGTCGTCGTTGACCAGATGGCGGCGTCCGGCCCCTCCGGCCAGGACCAGCAGGTCCCGGTACCAGAAGCGCAGGAGCCCGAAGACCGCCGGCCAGTTATCGGGCGCGCCGGCCAGTTCGGCGGCCCAGTCCAGGGCCGGTTCGATCCGGTCCGGGGCCAGCCGGGACAGGCGGTTCGTCACCTCGATGCGGTGCTGCCAGACCTCGTCCGCGTCCAGGTCGATCACCCGGCCCAGACAGCCTTCGGCCAGCGAGGCCATGTACCGGGCCCGGGGCCCTTCGAGACCCCGTTCCCGGGCCAGCCAGGCCTCGATCGTCTCGCGGGGCAGCGGGGCCAAATGCAGTCGCAGGCAGCGGGAGACAATGGTCGGCAGGAGGTCGGATTCCTCGGGCGTTGTCAGGATCAGCAGACTCTGGGACGGAGGCTCCTCCAGGGTCTTGAGCAGGGCGTTGGCCTGAGGGTCCTGCATCCGGTCGGCCTCGCGGACGATATAGACCTTGGTCCGGCCCTCGAAGGGGCGGTAGTTGATCTGGGTCCGCAGTTCGCGGACGTGTTCGATCCGGATCAATCGAAGACGGCCTTCCGGCTCGAGGACGCTGACGTCCGGGTGCTGGCCCCGGGCGATCTTGGAGCAGGCCCGACAGGTCCCGCAGGGCAGTCCCGCCACCGGTTCGAGGCAGTTGACCGCCTGGGCCAGGGCCAGGGCCGTGGTGTACTTGCCCACCCCCACCGGCCCGGAGATCAACAGGGCGTGGGGCAGGCGGCCGTTGACCAGCATGGCCTTCAGAAGGCCCAGGGCCCGTTCGTGCCCGATGACGTTGGAAAAACTCACGTCCATGCGCTCCGGGGCGTCTTCATTCGACGATCAGGCTGAGCTGATTCGGGTCGGGCCGTTCCGACGGCTCCGCTCGCCGGGGCCGAGGTTTATGCGCGGCCGGCGCGGCCGGCGCCGGTTCGATTTCGGCGGACGGCAGGTCGTGCCGGTAGAAAAAACGGCCCATCAGCCGGTTGAAATCCGTCCAGCCCGTCTCCTCGTCGGCGTGGCGTTCGATAAAACCGCCGATGCCGTTGATCTTGGCGTCCAGGTCGTCGAGGTTGTGCAGCACCAGGGCCTCGAGCACCTTGGGACGTTTCGGCGACCCCATTTCGTACTCGCCGTGATGACTGAGGATCATGTGTTTGAGCAGCAGAGCCAGCCTCGGCGGAAAGTCGGGACGCTCGGCCAGCTTCCGCTCGATCATCCCGACCCCCAGGACGATGTGGCCGACCAGACGGCCTTCGTCCGTGTAGTCCCCGGACAGCCCCTGGTCGAACTCCAGGATTTTTCCCAGGTCGTGCACGATCGCCCCGGCCACCAGCAGGTCCCGGTTCAGACCGGGATAGATGCGTGATATCGCCTCCGCGGCCCGGACCAGGGTCAGGGTGTGCTCCAGCAGGCCGCCGGAATACGCGTGGTGAAAGCGTTTGGCCGCCGGCGCCCGCTTGAAGGCGGGGCCGATGTCCGGATCGAGGAGCACGTCTTCCATCAGGCCGGCCAGATGCGGGTCGGTCAGCCGCCCGGCCGCGTCGAGCAGATCGTCGAGCATCTCGTCCGGATCCCGGGCCGAAGCGGCCCGAAAGTCGTCCAGATTGACTTCCTCGGGGGACAGGACCCGATACTTGAGGACCTTGAGCTGGACCCGGCCCTGAAAGGATTCGGCCCCGCCCCGGATCAGGGCCACGTCGCCGTTCTTGACGGACTGGAAAAAGGATTCGGCCCCGTCCCAGACGCGGGCCTCGATCCGTCCGGTGCGGTCCTTGAGTTGGAGGGCCGCGAACGGTTTGCCGTTTCGGGTCTGGCCCAGGCGCAGGTCGCCGACCAGAAAGGCCGCCTCGACCTCGTGGCCTTCCTGGATGTCCTCGATGAAAACCTTGTCTCCGTTTCCGCTCAACTCGCTACCCCCGATTCGGGCGTTAAAACATTTATTTTGCCAAAACCGGAACTTGCTGTCAATTGTCCATCGCGATCGGGGGTAACTCTTCAGTGGTTGGCGGCATCGTAGGACCGCCCTGTCGCGGCCTTTGGACGAGCGGAACCTGTCCGCCTTGTGGAGCCCCCAAGGATTTCCTGCCGGTTCCCAGGCTCCAGCTTGGGAACCCGGTCTAGGAAGCTCCCGCTTCCGTTCTTTCTTTCTTTGCCATTCCGGGTTGTTTTTGGCGATGGCCGCGCCATACGGCATAAGGTGTTGAAGCAGGGCTTCGAGGCCGTCTAACGTTCCGAAGCCGAAGCTTGGGAACGAGCCGGAAAGGGGGCATAAACAACGTCCCCCTTTCGCCTCTTCCCCTCAACGGCCCTTGAATTCGGGTTTTCGGCGTTCGTCAAAGGCCCGGGCGCCCTCCGCGGGTTCGTCGGACAGGTGGAGCCGTTCGACCATTTCGGGCTCGCAGATATACAGATCGCCGAAGTTCGGGGCCGAGGCGGCGTTGATGATCTTTTTGGCCATGCGGGTGGCCAGTCGGCCCTTGGAATCGATCTTGCCGATCAGCTCCGAGGCGGCCGCCATGAGTTGGTCGTGGGGCACGACCTTGTGGACCAGCCCGCAGGACAGGGCCTTGTTCGCGTCGTAGACCTCGTTGGTGATGATCATTTCCTTGGCCCAGGCCGGCCCGACGAGTCCGGTCAGGCGGGGCGTGGCGCCCCAGGTATAGAAGATGCCGATGCCGGTTTCAGGCACGCCGAAGAGGGCCCGCTCCGAGGCGATCCGGAAATCGCAGACGATGGGGATGCAGAGTCCGGCGCCGAGCGAGTACCCGTTGACGGCGGCGATGGTGATCTGTTCCAGGTTCTCGAGGGCCCGCATGAAGTCGTGGCCGGTGAACTGGACCAGGCGGGCCCGGTTGGCCATCTCGTACCGGTCCGCCGGAGCCGGCCCGCCGCGCCCGGACATGTCGGCCCCGGCCGAAAAGGCCCGGCCCGCGCCGGTAAAGGTGACATAACGGATCGCTGTGTCGGTTCGCAGGCCGGCGATCACCTCCTGCAGTTCGGCGATCAGGTCCTGGTTCATGGCATTGAGCTTGTCCGGGCGGTTCAAGGTGACGGCCAGGACCGGTTCGGATCGTTCGACGATGATGTGCTGGTAGTCCATGTTTCCTCCCTGGTATGAGTCCATGCGTTCGGGTCCGGGACGGATGCGGCGCGACCTCGGGCCGAGCGCCGGAAAATGCCGGGTCTGAAAATCGGGAATGATTCGTCCCGGCATAGTAAGGCATGGCCCGGCGATCCGTCAAGCGGAGCGGCCCCGGACCCGAAGTTCGTTATGGGCTTGAATTCGCGGCCGGACTGAGTCATGATGGGGCCATCGTTTCCAATCCAGAAGCAAGGACGGCCGCCGAAGCGGATCGTCTCGGTCCCAACGGCTTGACGGGCCGGGGCGCCCCCGCCGGTTCGCGGCGGATCAATTGTGCTTGAACATGCAGGCGGGCCCATTGCCCGCAGCATGCCGCGGGGAGCTTCTACGTTCACGAGAAATCCGGTCATCCGGAAAAGGAGGTCGACGCCCATGGCGGACGAAGTAGCGGTCCAGGAGTTTTTGACAACCGATAAACAGAAGGCCTTTGACTACGATTTTTTCAAAATGGCCCCCGCGTACGTGGACTGGGACACGGTGGACTATGAAAAGGTCCACGAGGGGGAACGGGTCTATGAGGTCGAAGCGGAAGACCTGGTGGACTACGCTCAAAGCATGCAGGACGATCTGCCGCTTTTCAGCGATCCCGAGGCGGCGGAACAGGGACCGTTCGGCGGGCTGATCGCGCATCCCATTTTTCTCACGCCCATCGGTTTCTGGATCACCGGCGAAAAAGGGCCGCTCAGTTGGGTCCGGACGCCCGGGGCCATCAACCCCGGCCAGGTGATCGAGTACTACGAACCCATCCGCCCGGGCGACACGATCCGGGCCCGGACGCGCTTTCACGACAAATGGATCAAGCGGGGCAAACGGTATCTGACCTTCAACACCGAGTATTTCAACCAGAACGAGACCCTGGTGGCCAAATGGTGGATCACCCTGATTCTTCCCCGGTCCAAGGGCCAGCAGGCCCACCAGTTCTGATGTGAAAGGAGACGGACGTTGGAAAATCTCACCTTCGGCGGCATCGAACTCGGGACCGAGCTACCCAAATTCGTCAGGCAGGTGGACCAGCGGAGCATCAACGGCAACGCGGTGGCCCTGCTGGACTACAACCCGATCCACATCAATCCGGCCTGGGCCAGGGAAGTCAACCTGCTGGGCCAGGGCACGACCATCGCCCACGGCATGACCACCTTTTCCTACATGACCTCGGCCCTGACCCAATGGTGCTACCCCAGCGGCGGTTTCATCACCCGGCTGGAAAGCAAGTTCGTCCAGCCGGTCCGGCCGGGGGACACCATCACCTGCGGCGGCGTGGTCAGCGAACTCCATCCCCGACAGAAGGGGCAAGGTTTCGTCGTGGTCGAGTTGTCGGCGGAAAATCAGCGGGGCGAAACCGTGGGCGTGTGCAAGGCCCACGTCCGGCTGCCCGAATAGACCGCTCGCCCGGCTCGACCGGGCGATGGAAATGCCGGCGGAAAACGAGGAACCATGCGTTTTCCGCCGCTGAACCCGGCCCGCGAAAAACCCGAAATCCAACCGGAAATCAAAATCCAAGGGAGGAACCATGCCGAAAAAAAAGAGCAAGGCGGAAAAAGACCTCGAAAAGTCGTATCCGGTCAAACAGTTCGTCGACAAGCTGCGCCGTCTGGCCGACTGTCTGGAACAGGGAAAAAAATTCAATATCCAGATCGCCGGAGAACGGATCGGCGTACCCCTGGATGCCGTGGTGAACATCGAGCATGAGCGGGAAAAGGGCTTGGAGGAGATCGAGTTCCAGCTTAAATGGAAGGTGGAATAGCCCGGTTGCAAAACAGGGGCCGGCCGGGACAGCCGGTCGGGGACTCAGAAGAACAGGGTCTGTCCGTGGTCCAGGTGGACCAGCCGGTCGAGCAGGCCGTGTCGTTCCATCTCCTCCCGGACGTCCCGGGGAGGATGATGAACCGGTTCGTCTCCCAGGCGGAAGGTGCCCCAGTGGACGACCATCAGGCGCTTGGCCCCCAGTTCCCGGAACGAACGCACCACTTCGGCCGGGTTCATGTGGTGTTTCTTCATGAACCAGCGCGGCTCGTACGCGCCCAGATTGAAAACGGCCAGGTCCACGTCGTAGAGCTGGCCCAGTTCGCCGTACCGGTCGAGGAAGCCCACGTCCCCGGAGATGAAAAGGGTCGGTCCGCTGGCCGTCTTGACCACATACGATCCCCACAGGGAGCGGTTGGGCGGATCGAAGGGGCCGCGCATGCTCCAGTGGTTGCACGGCGCCAGGATGATCTCCCGGCCGTCCTCCCGGAACGCCTCGAACCAGTCGAGCCGGGTGCGGCGGTTCATGTTCAGGTCCCCGAAGACGCCGTCGTGCCCCAGCGGACTGATGACGTGGGTGGCCGGGTCCAGGGAGGCCAGGCTGTCCACGTCCAGATGGTCGCGGTGGCCGTGGGTGATCAGGACGTGGTCGGGCCGGGGCATGTCCGCCGGGTCGAAGGCCAGGGGGCTGAAGTCCTTGATGGTGGGGAAGATGCTTTGGAACACGGGGTCGACGAGCAGGCGGCGTCCCCGGTCGCTGATCATGATCGTGGCGTGCTTGATGAACGTCACGGCCAGACCGTCGTGACGCCGCACCCGGTCCCAGTCGACCGAAACCGGGCGGACCGTTTCACCGGCATATTCGGACTTGAACCGGTTCCTTGAAAACAGCTTCCATTTCAGGAGCCGGCCCAGATTTCCGTATTCGCCCCGGACAAAGGGGTTGATGAACCCCGGCCCGCCGTGGTGGAGCTTGAGGCGGACCAGTTCCCGCAGTTCGAGGCCGGCGGCCCGGCGGCGAATCTCGGCCTCGCCGTCCATGCCCCGGGCCGTTTCGGCGGCGGCCAGTCCGGCCGGCGGGACCAGGGCGGCGGCGGCGGTCAGTCCCCAGCGGGCGATTCGTCTGAGAAACATTCGTCGAGGCTGTGGGGGTCCGGCTTGAATCCGCACGATGCCGGGTCCGGCACGCGGCTACCGTTCGCCTCGAAGCCGGTAGGCCGGCACGGGCGCATCGATCGGGTAGATCGGGTTGGCCAGGGTCCACCAGCCGGGCCGGGGTTTGGCGGCCAGTTCGATTCGGGTCACGTACTTGGCGCCTTTGTAGGCCAGGTCGAACGGCGAGATCAGGCGAAGGGGCGCGCCGTGGTCGTGGGTCAGGGGCTCTCCGTCCCGGTCCAGGACCAGGAGGCATTCGGCCTTGGGGTCGGTCAGCCGGGCGACGGGAAGGGACTCGATGTACCGGGTCTGCCCCTTGGGCTTGTGGCGGGTCTGGCCCAGGCTGTGAAAGACCGCGTACCGGGCCTCGGCGGCCGGTTCGACCCGGTTCAGGACTTCCTGGAAACGAAAACCGCCCCAACGCGTGTCCGCCACGGACCAGCCTTCGACGCAGTGGAAGTCCGAGACCTGTTCGGTCCGGGGCAGGGACTTGAGGTCCGGGTAGGTCAGGGAGACCGGCTTTTTGACCAGGCCGTCGATCACCAGCCGGTAAGGCTCCTCGCCCCGGCCGTCATACCGGACCATGCCCGTGGCCGGGTCGAAACGAAAATCGTCCGCTTCCACGGTCCGGACCGGAAACCGCTTCTTGAACAGGGCCAGGGCCGTGCCGGGCAGGCCCAGGACGAGCCCCGCGGCGGCGGACAGTTTCAAAAACATGCGGCGGGTCGGGCCTCCGCCTCTTTCAACGCTTTTTGTCATGGACGCGCCCATCCAATGATAAATTGCACCGGGCCCAGGTCGTCTTCCGGAAAGTCCCGGCGATTCTTCCATGATTACGCATCGTCGCCTTTTTCGCAAGGCCGGACCGAGGCCGGGAGTCATCCAGATCGGGACCCGGCGGCCAGGGGGAGAAAAAATATTTGTAACCTTCGGCCCTCTTGATGCTCTATACACACACATTGGATGATGGAACCGGAAAGGAGCCTGAACCGGAATGCTCAAAGACCTGAACCGAAGAAGCTTTATCAAAGGCGCCCTGGCCGCCGCCGGAGCGGCCGCGGCCACGGGCGTTCCCCTGCCCCGCGTGGTCAAGGGCTCGCAGGGCGGCGAACTGGCCACCATGTTGGACCTGAGCAAATGCATCGGCTGCGAGGCCTGCGTGGAAGCCTGTCAGGACGTCAACGCGAAATACAAGCCCGAGCCGGTCAAGCCGATTCCCAAAATGTACCCCAAACGCGTGCCCATCGAGGACTGGTCGGATCGGCGGGACGTGACCGACCGCCTGACCCCGTACAACTGGCTCTACGTCCAGCGGGCCGAAGTGAAGATCGACGGGGAGGAGACCGAGGTCTTCATCCCCAGACGCTGCATGCATTGCCAGAACCCGCCCTGCGCCGACCTGTGCCCCTTTGGCGCGGCCCGCAAGATGGACAACGGCATCACAAATATCGACCCGGACATCTGCCTGGGCGGGGCCAAGTGCCGCCAGGTCTGCCCCTGGAACATTCCCCAGCGCCAGAGCGGCGTGGGCATCTATCTGGATATAGCCACCAGCCTGGCCGGCAACGGCGTCATGTACAAATGCCATCGATGCTACGAGCGCATCGGGGAAGGCAGGCTCCCGGCCTGTATCGAAATCTGTCCCGAAAAGGTCCAGACCATCGGGCCCCGGGAAGAGATCGTGGCCAAGGCCCACGCCCGGGCCAAGGAAATCAACGGGTACATATACGGCGAAAACGAGAACGGCGGAACCAACACCATCTACGTCTCGCCCGTGCCCTTCAGCGAACTGAACAAGGCCATTGAAAAAGGCAAGGGCAAGCCCCACCTCGGGCCGGTGGCCAACAGCATGGCCCAGGCCGAGAACCTGACCGCGGCCCTGGTCCTGGCCCCCCTGGCCGGAGCCGCCCTGGCCCTGGGCAAGATTCGGAAACTCATGAAAGACCCGGCCGCGGACCGGAAAAACAAGGAGGACCGGGCCAATGAGTAGACAACCGTCCGGGGCCTTGAGCCGCCCCTTGAAGTATTTTTACATGCTCCTGCTTTTCGCCCTCATGTTCTCGGGTTTCGGCCAGATGCCCATCTTCAAGCGCTACTACCTGGCCGACATTCCGGGCCTGGCCTGGGCGGCCGACTTCTACATCACCCTGGTCATCCACTACGTGGCCGCCGCCCTCTTCCTCGGACTGATCGCCTACTACCTGGTCCTGCGGGCCGCGAAAAAGGAACTCTGGCCGCCCCGAAACGGCCCGGCCTGGGTTCGCACGGGCCTGTTCGGACTGAGCATCCTGTCCGGAAGCGTTCTGGTCCTCAGGAACCTGCCCGGACTCAACCTGCCGCCGGGATTCATCGTGGTCTCGACCCTGACCCATATCGGGTCGGCCTTCCTGTTCGTGATCCTGGCCGCGACGTACTTCCGCCTGGCCCGGAAATGACCGGCCGCCCGGCGCCGAACCCGGTTCGGCGCCGGGTGTTTGTTCCATCGCTCTGACTTTTCAGATCGTGCCAGTCTCCGGCTCGGCGACGCGGCCAGTTCGGATTCATCCGAGCTGCCCATGGTTCTTTCAGGATAAAAGAAAAGTATTTGAATTCCTGAATAATTTTATATATCATTTGGGCTCTTCGGGAACCTCGATGCTCAGGAAGTTCGCCGGGACTCTGGCCATCCATGACAAAGGAATCCGGGGTCCCGGCATTTTCAAGAAAAAGGCTTGACACGGGTTTCGGGGGAGTGGTATCAACCGGCCGGCCGGCTGGCCGGTCAGCAAGAGAGATATTAACCCGGATTTCTTACCGGGTTCCGTCATCGTTAACCGTTTTAGAGATCGGGTGGAAATGGAAACACAGGTATTTAAACTCAGCCTGGAAGACAGAAAAAACTATATCGCCGACGTCGCGGCCAAAATATTCTACGATAAAGGATACAAGTCGGCCTCTCTCCAGGATATCGCCGAAATGGTGGGTATCAGCAAAGCCGCGGTATACCACTATTTTAAGACCAAGGAAGATATCCTGTATTACATCATTGACAACCATACCAATTATTGCATGGACGCTTTACAGAACTGTATTGATCGGTGTGAAGAGGAAAACCTGCCTCGATTGGAAACCTTCAGGAATCTTGCCATCGCATATGCAAGCGTGCTCAACAAAGACACCGTGGTCCCCCTGCTGATTTTGAGAGAGAGGCATCAATTGACGGGGGAATACAAATCCAGACTCTATCAAATAGAACAGAAAATCTTTCGATACCTCAGAAAAGAGGCGGAAAAAGTAACAGATATAAAAGAAGGATATAATCTAAACGCGATTTCGTTCTTAATTATTTCCTACAGCCATTGGATGAAGTATTGGCTGAAGGAAAATCGGGAATTAACGACGGAAGACGCCATCGAACAAGCCATGGACATCATATTTTTTGGCATGTTGGAAAAATAATTTTACAGAAGGGGTCAAGTCTGATCTTGACTCATTATCCATACGTAGTTTTCGTCTTTCTACTATCCGGCCTTCCATACTGGACCATGACCCGAGATTGTTCAGGGGGCGTATACTTTTTCCCAACAAATTGATTTTCATGTATTTATTTGGATAATGGCCCGTTTCCCCAATAGTGTCCGGAACGATTCTTGCCTTTTTGTGGGGCACTTTGGCCCGGAACAGGGATGTTGCCCCCAAACGAGTATGCGAAAACTTTTCCGCTCGTTCCCAAGCTCCTGCTTGGGAACGCAATTTCGCCTTGAAGCTCTGCTTCAACACCTTATTGCAGAAAGGGCGGCCATGGACAAAAGAAACGCCGTGAAAGAAAAAATTAGAAGCTGGAGCCCGACAACCTGCCGTAAAGCCATAGCCGGCAAGCGACCACGTCACCCGGCAAAAACCGGTCCGGACAGCATTCCCGTTCCCCCCATTTAACCCCAATACCGTTCATTTAAAAGCCATGTATGGATGCTTCGGGAAAAGGCTCCTGACCCAATAGTGTCCGGAATGAATTATGCGTTTACCCATTCCGGATCGCGAGGTTTCAATTGGTTTAAGGGTATCTTGCCGGGGAGCGTACGAAGACTTGCGAATACCCGTCCTTTGGCTTGGCTGCTACCCCCGGCCAGAGATGGACCCATGTATCGGCGGTAATCGGACCCACCTGGCCGTTTCCGTGGTGATGAAGCTCTCCGGTTATTGAACCCACCCAAACTCTTCGA
>Ga0180009_10004581_pt1 | contig 15186 bp, 18 predicted proteins | sample OS_PC_MetaG_FD_123537 | JGI IMG/M metagenome (GOLD analysis project Ga0180009, IMG submission 123537) | Groundwater microbial communities from the Aspo Hard Rock Laboratory (HRL) deep subsurface site, Sweden - OS_PC_MetaG | ecosystem: Environmental > Aquatic > Deep subsurface > Groundwater...
CGAACAAGTACGTCACCAACGCAGACGCACGCAACAGCGACGCCAGGACGCCCACGGCGCACGCAGGGACACACTCCACGGGGCAACCGGATGCGATCGCACCGGCAAACATCGGAGCAGCGGCCGCGGCCCACACCCACGGGGGCGGGGACATCACATCAGCCGTAGCGAACGCCACGGACGCAGCGACAGCGGCGGCTGCACCATGGACCGGGATCACCGGGAAGCCCGCTGTGCTCGGCGGGGATCTCGTCTTCCGCCTCGCCACCAGCCAGATCGTCACCCACGACATGGGCGTCACGCTGGCTCACGGGGCAACCCTCGTTGATGCGGGAGCCTACGTCTCTGGTACCTGGACATTCAGGATGGTGGGGTGGACCGCGGGTCCAACGTCCCCGATCACAGCCAGGGCCAGGCTCTACAATCTGACTGACCGTGAGTACGTGACCGGAGCCGACGTGACGACGACTGCGCTTGTTGCGACGGAAGTAGCCTCCGCTGCGCTCACTGTGGGATCCGGGGCCGGCAACCTCCAGAACAGCAAGAAAACCTACGAGGTCCGCATGGAAGTGACAGGTGGAGTCTGGAACACGGACACTGCCCACTTCGGGTCCGTCGAGCTGGTGAGGACGTAGATGACTGATTATATCAAAGCGCTCAACACGGATGGTGTCAACGAGTACGTCGATTGCGGCCACATTGCCATCGCAGACAACCTTTCAGTCGTCGGCTGGATCAACTGCGGTAGTCAGTCAGTAGATCAGGTCATCTTCTTGAACGGCGCAAATATCTCCTCCGATCTGGGCTGGTTCGTGAGCATCAACAACATCGACGCACGCCGGTTGCGCTTCTGGGTATCCTCTGACGGGACGGCTACCGCCACCACCATGAAATACTACCGCAGTCCGGGAAGCGATCTGCCCGTGTCTGGGCAGGCGCAGGTAGCGTTCACGTGGGCCACAGGTGTGCTCAAAATCTTCGTAAATGGAGCAGAACTGGTCCCGACCAAAGTGTGGGACCCGGCCTTCACCACTATCTTCGGTGCTGTTGGCAACTGCAACATTGGCGGCAGGGCCGGCGTGACCGTTATGTGGGGTAACCAGGTATGTAATGTCTCAATATGGGACACGGGGGTGCTGACCCCTGCTGACATCGCTACGCTCTACAACGGCGGGCTCAATATGGATTCCGCCGATTTGGTCCCCGCCGGCGCAGCGTCCCTGCGTAATTCATGGCTCTGGAACAGGACTCTTCCCCTGGTGCCAGGCGTCAACGATGTTCCTGACAATACCGGAGCCAACCCAGGTACGACCCAGAATATGGAAGCGGGAGACGTAGTTAATTCGCCGTGGCCAGGCGGACCATGGGCGGAAGTGACACGGACGTTTATCCACAACCGGGCGACCAGAATATCAGACGGAGCAAGGACCACGTGGGCGAGTAGCAACGGCGCTGACCCCGCCATGGCTTATCACCCGGACGTGGTCTACCCGGCGGACTACGAGGACTTCGTGGTGATCGGTGGAAGCTACAGCTAAAGAATAGGAGCCCCCCTACGGGGGCTCCGTCTTCTTCGATGGCCGGGCTGTACTCCTACAGCGCCGCCATCGTCAGACATCCCCACACGCTCGCTGCCAACCCGGCAGCGAGCAGCACGAAAAACAGCACGGTAAGAAGGTTGCGACGACGTCGCTTCTGCGTTACACTGTGGTCTACGAGGTGCCGAGTGAACGCGAAGACCCTGCTATCGAAGTTCCTTCCTGCGAAGACGATGTCGACGAAGTCGGTGTCTTCTGCGCTGTCTTTGACGACAGGTGCCCCTACGATGGCGGATCAAGCGGGCCTGCGCAAAAAAAGTCAGCGGGGACTTCCGATCAGGTCGATGCTCAAGCGCTGGCGCGAGCCCTGACCCGCTACAGCACAAAAACTCTTGACAGCATTCTTAGCCCTGTATAACATTCTTTTTCAGGGAGAAGGCAATCCATACCCCGACCCCGTCGGACCTCGCCTTGCGCGGCGGCACTCCAACCGACGGGGTCGGGGCGTCTTCGTTTCAGCCGTTCAGTGTTGACGCCGACTGTGCTGTGGGGCTACACTCGTAGCTGCAGTAGAGGTGCGCGTATGGAAAGGCAAACGTCGCCGGCAGGAGTCGATACCGAAAGTCGTCGTTCGCTACGGGATAGTCTGTGCAAGGAAGTTCTCCAGCTGCGTGATCTATTGGTAGAGAAGGTGCGCACGGCTCCTGATCTGGAGATCCCGTTTGGGATTCCGGAGTTCGTGATGCGCTCCGAGTTCTGCGACGGGAACGTCCTCTTGGTGACGTGGGAGTACGATGGATCGAAAGACATCGAGATCCCTTTTCACGCCCACGCCGGCATCTACGAGCGCACAACCATGGTGACCAGCGGCTTGGTACGGTACACGAATGAACGCGGGTTCACCAAGGATCTCACGAAGTCTGGAGACTCCTTCTATTCTCCTCTGGGTGATGTACACGACGTCCTGTTTCTGAAGGACGGCGGTCCAGCGAGAGGATGGACTACGTTTCAGCCACCTGACATGGATGCGGTTCCGTCGGACTCCGTTGGAAACTGCATGATGCGACCATACGGACGATGCGGTGGTGACCCCAGGACGTGCATGTTCAGCAGGGTAAAGGCGCTGGCGAGGCAGAGGTAGAACATCGAGCGCATGTAGCTGTAGTTGAAGCTGGAATAACGGGGTCGCCGTGTCGAAAGAACAGGAATTTTATCCGTCGCAAGTCGACCCGATCAAGCTGTTCGAGATCGCTACGAAGACAGCCACCTTGGCAGATGTCTTGCGTGCGGACATCACGAAGTTAGAAGAGACCCGTGTCAGCAAAGAGCAGCTGGAGAGCGTTCAGAAGCAGCTCGACGGTGTTCACGTCGATCTTCGAAACCACGTGGAGTTCAGCCGACAAGAGCGCGGAGCAATCTTCGCTCATGCAAGCAAGTGCGCAGACGACGTCGAGGCGCGCTGCGCAATCGCCGTAGAGCAGCGCGTCAAGGACATCGGCCTGAACAAGTTCTCGGAGTTGAGCGCCCAGGTGTCAGCGAACTCAGCCGACCTCGACACCATGAAGAAGCTCGCCGTCAAGTACGGTCTCTACGGTGGGTTGTTTCTCACCGGCGGGATCTCTGTCATCGGGCTCATCATCTACGTCGTGCGCGGTCTCGTCACCCACGTGTGGACGTTCTAGGGTAAAGAAACAGCGCGTGGGCGCTGTTTCTTTCCGGTTTACCTGATCACCGGAAGGTGTAGCGGGCCTAGTCCCGCAGGGGCCAGACCATACGGCTGCGGATCTCCGCCTGCCACGCCGCGGTCGTCATCGACCCCGCCCAGTCCGGGAACTTCGTGAAGGCGGGCGCCGCGGATACCGCGTCGACTGCGGCCTGCGCAGCATCGACTGCTGCGAAGGCGTACGCCTCGACCCCGAAGAACCGAGATCCGACGTCGGCGGTGGAGACGTCTGCCGACACCTTTGTGGAGTCGCCCCATCGCTGCAGCGCGTCCGCCTGCGCACGCATTCTGGCGACGACGCCGTGCGCGATCTCGACGGTGTCGCCGGCGGCGTCGCGGGTCATCTCGCGGCAGGTGGTCTCGTCCACGACGCCGAACTGAGCGCCGAGCATGCACGTGGAGGCGTCGGCCACCAGGGCCGGGTCGCCGTCTCCGTCGGCCTTGATGGCCGCGGAGTTTGCTTCCACCTGTATATGCTGGTGGAAGAGGTAGGTTCCGCCGACTGCGATGGCGGCCAGGGTCAGGATTGCGGACAGCAAGAAACCAATCAGTTTTTCCACGACATCTCCTAGTCGGAACGGTTGGACAGCCAGTGTAGCTCCATGTCCCGCCAGCACTACGCTGACGCCGGGCCTTAGCTGTCTTGAACGTGTAGGTATACTCGTTCACTATTCTTATGGCAGAAAACACCTCGTTTTTTGATACTCCAGAACCGGCTCGCCAGAGTCTGCAAAGTACGGTCTCTACGGTGGGCTGTTCCTTACCGGCGGGATCTCCGCTGTCGGGCTCATCGTGTACGTCATCCGCGGTCTCGTCACACACTCGTGGACGTTCTAGGGTAAAGAAACAGCGCGTGGGCGCTGTTTCTTTCCGGTTCACCATCACCGGGGGGCCTTCACCCGCTCCTCTGGAGTCATGCGTGCTGCCAGGGCGCGCTCCTCGAGCCGCGCCGGCGCCAGATACGCCAGCTCGTCCCAGAAGGAGTAGAGCTCCGGGAACTCCGAGTCCGGGCCCCAGGTGAGGCAGCGGGTATCCGCCAGGGCGAACAGATCCGCCAGGAGGGGGAGCAACCGATGGACCTCTCCTTGCGCCTTCGCCCCCAGCGCGTCGATGGCTTCCGGAGACAGGCGTCCTGCCCGACAGGCTGCGACGGCGAGGCAGAGCAACTGATCGACGCCGATGAGGGCCTCCTCGCCGATGTTCGGATCCCTGGTCAACCGGCGACTCTGGGCGTAGGCGGCGAGGTCATTCAAGGCCCCTTGAAGATCCTGCTCGAGGTCCAGGGAGACTGGGCCATCGTATTCCGCCAGGCGCCTGTCGTACTCTCCGATCAGTGCCACACATTCCGGGGACGGCGTCTCCTCTATGGCCAGCACGCGCCGGAACTGCTCTCCGGTGACCGCCAGGTTCACGAAGTCGTTCTCGTGGTCCGCAGGACCCTCCAGGAGCGCGCGGAGATGGTCCATGTAGAGATCAGTCAACTGTGCCATCTTACCCATAATATTACCTCCTTTAGAGGCTCGTTTCCCGCAGCAGTGTAGCTCCATGTCCCGCCCACACTACGTGGACGCCAGGCCTTACCGCGGTACTTCCTCCTGGGTAGGAGGTGGGCCGATTGAAGAAGAATGCCGACGAATGCCGGCAATGGCCGCTCTTTGCAGGAATCGAACCTGCCCGGCTAGGAGGTAGCCGTTCCACATAAGAGCGGTTACCGAGTTCGTGGCCATCATACCACTACTACCGGCAGGAGTTGTTTTGACGAAGGCTCCTCCTCCGTTGTCCAGGTTCATCAGTTCCCCCGCAGGAGACTGTCGCCGCGAGGGACTACGGGTTAGGGCAGCTACAAGCCGCCTGCTTCAGCTGGCGGTAGTTGACTTTGGCTGTAACCCGCAGTGTCCTGGCTGCGGAGCATGTGAACTGCACATGCACAGGGGAGCTCCATTTTTTATACCCAGGTTGTGCTCACGACTTCCTGGGCCCCCCATCTTGTATTCCGCTGGGGTGGCCGGCGGTTTGGACCTTTTTATGTCCTGTCCAGGACGTTGGTCTAGGTGTTGTACACCCAGACCGCCCGGACGTATCCGTCCGGGTGGGCGCTCTCGAAGAGCGCCCGCGCCTCTATTTCTGCGACGGCTATTCCGTCCGCCCGTACTCGGACCATGTAATCATAGTCCGAGTGGGCATTTTCCGGATTGTCGGTCCACCGGATCTCGACCGCAAATTTGCCCATTTGATTCTCCTTTTGAGGTTGGGCGATGAGGTCGTCTACACCTTGCAGATATCCTCGTTCACTATTCTTATGGCAGAAAACATCGCGTTTTTTGATCCTCCAGGACCGGCTCGCCACAGTCCCCTTTACTCTACGTGCCCGTGCAGCTATCATCGTCAGTGGAATCCACGCGTGCGGGGATACGATGAATCCGATCGTTCTCGACGAGCTTCTCAAGGCGAAACTGAAGATCAAGCTCATGGCCAAGCCTGGGAAGCCGGCGCTTGTCCCGAAGATAGGAGACGACGGGCTCGTTACCACCGCGGAGTCGCCAGATAAGGTGTTTCCGTTTGACTCTGATGGAAAGTGCACAGCGGTCGATCAGGCCGTTCTCGACGCGATCATGGAAGCCATCTCAGAGGCGATCACAGAGTTCATGGCTACCGCTGTCGTAGTCACTCAGGTCAGTGTCGGAGGAATCACACCCGGGCCCGCCGTCGCGATCGGCGTGGGAACGGGGAATCTACAATAGGGGGCCAGCATGGGTCGCAGATTGTTCAAGTTCGCTCAGGAGCCGTTCCCTGGACAGAAGATGGCGCCGCAGGTCTCCGCCGTGCAGGGCATGCAGCAGAACATCGCTGCGCAGCAGCCGGCTCCGAACGCCGGCCCCGTCGGCCCCGGCGGTGCGGCTCCGATGCTCCCGCAGGACCAGTCCCAGTGGGTGGGTCCGCGGGTGTCGGTCTTCAAGAGCACGAGCTCGAACGCTCCGCAGGACCCGCTCCAGCTGAACGACTTCGTGCTGAACGAGCTCTACAGGAAGCACCCGTTCCTGTCGAAGTACCCTGCGGAGGTATCGATCGTCAGCGAGGAAGACCAGGACAAGGTCGGTGACATCATCCTCGCCAACGAGATGGGCGCCAACGTGAGCGTTCCGTTCGTCGTGCGCGACGGGAAGCTCAAGCCTTTCATCACCGTGGCGGTCGACGGCGAGATCTACGCTCTCGGCGACGAGGAGGACTTCATCGAGCTGATGGACTCTCCGATGCCAGCGATCTCGACGGGCAAGCCGGTGCCGACCGAGACGGAACCCGGCCAGGATCCCAAGATGAACCTCTACGCCGAGGGCCCGGAGGACGCCAACACGTCGTCCTACCAGCGCGCCACGTTGGACGCCCTGGTGAAGGAGAGCGGGCTCATCGAGGCCCTCGTCGAGTCCGGTGCGAACGAGATCGTCTTCAAGGCGCTCAACATCGTCCCAGACGTCGTGCAGTACGAGCGCGTGCCGTTCGGCGTGATCAAGAAGATCGCCACTGCCGACTGCTTCGAGCCCATGCAGACGCTGCTCTCCCTGGACGAGTGCCCCCGCGATCTCGTCGAGGCCTTCGACGTCAACCCCTACGCGACGGTGCACCTGAAGACCGCCGCCGACGAGATGGACCCGGAGAAGGTCAAGACGAAGGCCAAGAAGAAGCGGCAGAGCCGCACGCCCGTCGTCGCCTTCGGGCACACCGAGCTCAAGAAGAAGATGCCGGAAGGCAAGGCCGGAGACATCGAGCAGCCGAAGGACAAGGGCGACGAGTCACCCGATGAGAAGGGCACCGCCACCGAGACCGTGCCGGTGGCGATCAGCGACCTCATCGACCACAGCAAGCGGTACAAGGGTGAGAGCAAGACCGAGAAGAAGCACAGCGGCCTGCCCCCCTTCGGCGTCACCTTCGTGGACACCAAGGGCATCGGCCGCCAGTACAGCGTCTTCGAGGTGTTCCCGAAGGACGGATTCTACGGCGGGTCAGCCATCGACCTCGCCTCCTCCGACGAGAACGATGATGACGGCAGCTGGATCGCCTTCAGCGACGATGGCTCCTTCGCCTTCCTCGACGAGTACAAGCAGTACGTGGGCCTGACGCTCACCAAGGCGCCGACGCTGGGTATGCCGATCTCGAAGGTCTTTGCTGCCGGGAAGGGCACGCGCGGATACCTCATCTGCAAGATGCCACGGCGACACGGCGGTGTCGAAGAGCTCCAGGCGCTCGGCTCGATCGACTTCATGAAGTCCGATCAGGTCATGTTCGCCGGTACCCTCCACGACCTCGTGCTCTCCGATGCCGTGAAGCGCCCCGGGCGACAGACGCACGCGTACGGCGTGAGCCTCTACGTCCCGAAGTCCTGCACCTTCATCCCGACGATGAAGCAGGTCGTGCTGAAGCGCTACGATCCCAACGAGGTCGTCGGCGACGTGGTCTACATCGAGAAGAAGGCCAGCGGCACCGGCGTGGTGTTCAACGGTCACGCCATCGGAGATGCCACCTGGGACGGCGAGAAGATCGCCGGCCTGGAGCTTTGCTTCAAGGACGCCGTGTTCGTCCTGGGCGCCATGGGCGTCGACGAGGACGAAGCCCACGAGAAGCTCGCTGCAGCACGTATCACCGGTGAACGTCAGACCGTCGAGGTCTACGATCACCTGAAGGCTCCCGAGCACGTCAGCGTGGACTTGGGCTTCCTGAAGTTCGCAGCGGCGATTCCGGCGGAGGCGGACCGCTTCATGGCGATCCAGCTCCTGGGCTCGAAGACGCTCGACAAGATCCTGACGAAGCTGCCGTCGATCAAGGAGTTCGCCGACGACATCGCGAAGATCACGCTCATGGCCCAGATCGGCATGGGCGACATCGAAGAGACCGTGGCGATGCAGGCTCTCAAGAACCTGCAGGAGCTTATCCGTCAACTGGAGAGCCTCAAGTCCGAGCGCGGACTGACCGGCGTGGCAGGGGAGTAAAGAAGATGAAGACGATTGGACAGATGGCGGCGGAGTTGACGAAGGTTGCGAGCGAGCCGGTTACGCCGAAGGGGGAGGGCACAGAGTCCAAAATCGTGAACGCCATGAACAAGGGCAAGCGTCTCGGCAAGGGCGGTTACGACCCCTCGGCTGCGAAGCACCAAACAGTAAAGCTGCGCATGCCCGGTAACCTTCATGCGTATTACATGCTGCGTGGCGACAAATGGGCTCCTGGGCTTGACAACTTTGGGGAGCCGATGAGCAAGTTGAAAGAGGTGCAGAAGAAGAGCGCTCTCAAGCACATGAAGCCGACGAAGTGATCCATGCGGCTACCGTGCGAGCGCTACATCAGGCTCTGCGCCCTTCGTGGGCAGCCTGTCCAGCAGATCTTCAAGGCGCTCACGCAGCTCGGCTACCCGCCTCCTGACCAGATCCCAGAGCTCGAGGTCGGCGTGCGCCAGATCGTTCGCGAGTGCTCCGGCGTTCCGCAGACCACGGCAGGTCCGTCGGAGCAGGTGCTGACACACTGGCAGCTGCAGGCGGCGTGGTCATCTCCGATGCTGCTGCGCGACGTCGAGTACGCGATCCGCTACCCGAAGCTGCGCAAGTTCATCGAGATGACGTTCATCGCTGGTGCGAAGCCGGCGGAAGTGCAGTCGATGCTACTGACGCGTCAGGGCATCACCGTCAGTGAGGCCGTCCTCGCGCTCTACCAGCATCTCGTCATGGACATGACCATCCTCGCCGAGTACGAGGCGGACCTCTTCTTCGAGGTGCACTTGTACGGAGACACCTATCGCACCGTGCACGCGCTCGGTGTCGACGGTGCACTCTTCTACGCCGGCGAGCAGGTCGTGTTCAACCCAGACGAGGCCTTCGAGTTCGTCTGCCAGGGCTCGTACCTGAAGTGCAGGGAGCTGCTGCTCTACGGCGACGCCAAGGGAACGGCCGCTGCGGTGCGCAGCTACGTGGGCTCCATGGAGACCGCGCACAAGATGATGGGCCCGACGGTCGCGTTCAGGAAGCTCCAGATGCGCATGGAGAAGTTCAAGATCGCCACGATGCCCGTGCCGTCCACACGCATGGGCCCGGGGATCGATATCGCCGGCAAGCTCGGTGCGCGCGTCGAGCTCGCAGAGATCCAAGACATGGTCGACCAAGTACTCCATCAGTTCCAAGAAGTGCTGCAGCCGCAGCAACTGCCACCCGGAGGCGCCTAATGTCCAATCGCATGTCATTCGATGAGGCCAGAGACCTGTTCGACGACCGACCCGACTTCTGGAAGGGCGGTGAGTTCAAGCCGGAGATCGACTTCGCGCTCAACGAGCTCACCGTCGGTCTCATCATCGCGAAGTTCGCGCTGAAGGGGATCGCCGGGATCTACCAGTTCTACGGCCCGTTCATCCCGGAGCGCGGGCCATTGGGGGTGAAGTTCTTCCAGCGCGCCGAGGCGGAGCTCCAGCTCTACGCCGAGGGCGTCGGCGTCCGGTACTTCCTCGAGTACACCCCGGAGGCAGAGTCGTACTTCCTGGCCTTCGACTTCTCGAACCGTACGCTCATCAGCGACGACGAGATTCGCAGGGTCGCACAGACCATCGCGCATCAGCTGATGAGCCGGTGGCAGCAGATCGAGCGCGACGGAATGCGCGCACGCAACGAGGCGGCGGGGCGACAGCACCCGTCGCAGAGACGACCGCAAGTGCGGTGAGGAGTCGACGATGAAGATCGGCGAGATGATCGCGAGCCTGCTGAAGCACGAGGCCGCAAAGAAGGCCGCAAAGAAGGCCATGGAACACAGCGGCTCCATTGCGAGCAAGGCGGTGCACCCGATCGCATCAGGTGTCGGCTGGGGGTCGGGAGCGACGCTGGTTGGGTTGTTGGTCGGCAGATCTGCACACAGGCGTAACGACTAGAGAGCAGGAGATGACGTGACAGACGAGCGCGACTACGGCGAATGGTTCGACATCCACGAGGAGGACTACTGCCTCGTGAAGGTCGCCGAGATTCGTCAGGAGTTCACGCTCTACCCGCATCAGGCGCGCGCGGTCCAGAAGGCCCACGACAACGGCGGGCACCTGCTCGTAGCGCACGGGACAGGTCTCGGTAAGGGGCTCACGTCGATCGCTCTTGCCGAAGACGCCCTCGAGTTCCGCAAGTCCTTCCGCACCGCCGGCGGAAACCCCATCACGCTCGCTGTCGTACCTGCGGGCCTGCGGGTGAACTTCATCGAGAACATTCGCAAGTTCACGAAGCGCAAGGCCGAGATCATCGACGACGGCGCCGAGCTGGACTTCCTGCTCGACCGCGTGAAGAAGGGCCAGCCGGTGCCTCCGTACCTCGTCATGTCCTGGGACCTACTGCGGCAGGACCCGGCCAAGGCTCGGTCCATCGACCCGCGCATGGTCATCTTCGACGAGATGGACACCGCCAAGGACCCGCGCTCTGCAAACTACGCGGCCGCGCGTACGCTACGCGCAGGCGTGCCCGGCGCCGTCGGGCTCGCCGCCAGCTTCGTCTCGAACACTCCCGACGATCTCCCCGTGCTGTTGTCGGTCACGACGGATGGGAAGGTTCCTGCAGACCTTCCATTCCGCGATCTTGTATCGTCGAAGATCGACGAGGTACGTACCATCTTCGGCGGCAAGAGATCGGTCTTTCACGTCGATCGCCCCGACATTGTGCAGCAGCTCGGTAAGTACCTCGACTTCGCCGACCCGAACGACATCGCAGATATGCCATCCGCAGTCACCGAGTACGTGCCCGTCGAGATGTCCAAGGACCAGTACGGGCTGTACCAGAAGCAGATGGAGAAGGTGCCGAAGTCCCTGCTCGAACGCATCGTGCGCGGGCAGTGGAGCGCCAGTTCCGGGCGCAACCGTGCGATCAGTGCGCGGCAGGCGGCGCAGTCGACGTACATGAAGTACGGCGACACCGACAAGACCATCGACACGAGTCCGAAGGTCATGAAGATGCTCGATGACGCGAAGCTACACCTCGCCGAGTCGAAGCGAAACAAGGTGGTCATCTACGCTAACTTCGTGGACTCCGGCATCCGGCCGATTCATATGGCGTTGAAGCGTGAGGGCATCCCGCACTCCGTGTTCATCGGTCAGGGCAACAAGGTCGACGGCACGGTCATCAACGAGGCCGAGCGCACGCAGGCGTACAAGGACTTCCAGGACGGCAGCACGCGCGTCATCGTCGTGTCCGGCGCCGGGGCGAAGGGCCTCGACCTGAAGACCGGTACGATGTTCATGGCCGCCGAGGGGCATTTCAACCCAGAGATCATTCGGCAGGCCCAGGCGCGCATCCGGCGCCTCGGGGCCCAGAAGGATCTCCCACAGGAGGACCGTAAGGTCTTCATCCGTCGGTACGTCAGCGTCGAGCCGGCCCCTGGGCTCTTCAAGCGGATCAAGCGATGGTCCCGTGGAGAGCCCAAGCACCACAAGTCGACGGACGAGTGGGTGTACGACGTGGCGCGCACGAAGCACTTCACGAACGAGGGCGTGCGCATCGCACTCCAGGGCCGCGTTCCGCTCATGCCGGGACAGAAGCTGCCGAAGGGCGGCGAGCTCGCGCCGCACCCGGGGACGACGAGCACTCCGGTGCCGAAGCTCTCGACGCCCGAGAAGAAGATGAGGGGACCGTTCAAGTACATCGAGAAGTACCGGCACCCGGAGACGCAGAAATGGGTGTACAAGTACCCGGAGCAGCTGTGATGCGACAGCTCATCGACGACATCCTCGTCATCCTGTGGGCGCTGACGGGGTATCTGCTGGTGATGGTGTGGGCGTGGTGGATCACGCGGGAGACGACATGAAACGATGGCTCAAGACGCACGCGCCGATCGAGAAGAACGCCACCGGCACCCACATGGCTGCCGTACTGACGCAGCAGGCCGCGAAGAACGCGAAGGTCTCGCACACGCAGTCGAAGCGCTCGAAGAATCTCACCCAGCAGGTCATGACCAACGAGCAGGCCTCGAGGTCGGGGCTTCTGAGTCCGGATGCTGCGAAGGCCATCGGCGCCCGTGCGCAGATGTTGGCGACGGCGGCGTCGCGTGAGGACCGTGCGTCTCGGCGTCGTGGCCGGCTCGCTCGTGACGCGCGTACGCTAGCGCAGCAGGCGATGGGGCAGCTTCCGAAGGAGGTCGTGCAGTGATCCGCTTCGTTCTCATCGTCATCTTCGCACTCGCCGTATTCGGTTCGCCCGACAAGCGTCCGAAGCGCGAGCGGCTTACCGCCCAGATCGAAGCGCAGATCGAGGTCCTCGAGGACCAGCTCGCTGAGATCGAAGAGCTCGACATGGACGATGACGACGATACCGCCCTGGAGTTCGACGGACCTCCGACTCCGGATGACCTCGACGACTTGATGTTCCAGATCGAAATGCAGATGGAGATGGACGATGCCCGAGACGACTGACGACACTACGCAGCCCGTGTACACGGAAGCAGACGGAGAACGGCACAATCGGCGAGCCAACGACAAGAAGAGCTTCGCCGACATGACCGTCCGTGAGGTCATCATGTACTTGCTGTCGCGTTACGGCGGCAAGGCCGGGCACCTCACGAGTTTTTCGACGATGGTGCTGCTGATCCTGCAGATGTCGGGAACAGCGATCCTTCCGAACATTGGCGCAGACAAGGAGCAGATCGTCGAGTCCGCGAACACTGCACTCGACGAGCGTCTCGAGGGCGCCGAGGCGATGCTCGCGCGTCTCGCCGACGACGGCGTGTCCCAGCAGGATAGCGTGACCAAGGTCATCAAGCAGGCACAGGATGCCATCGACCGCGTTGACAAGAAGGTCGACGCAGAGGTCGGGCACGTGCGAGAATCTGTCGCAGACAAGGTGACCGCGTTGCGTGAGGCCGTCGTGGGTTTGAAGGACGTGATGCTCGAGAAGCTCAAGTACCACGACAAGTGCGCGAAGGACGCGATCGACGAGCGCATCGAACTCAAGGGCCTGTGCAAGGACCTCGATGCCCGCGTGCGCGAGCTGGAGTCGCTGGCTGCGACGTTGGAGTCAAGTTTGCCGACATTCGGCGCTACCGCCGGTCACGAATAGGAGACCATGATGAGCACGAGTACAGCGAAGAAGTGGCTGAAGTCGCACGGCAAGCCGGGTACGCCAGAGTTGAAGCCGCACGAAGACGGACCTGATCCGATGGGTTTGAAGCTGGCCAAGACTGCGGCGATGGAAGAGCAGACGCTGAAGGCTGTGCAGGACACCGGCGGTGCGCTGGGCGCGGAGAACCGTCTCCGTGAGATGCTCGCCGAGAGCCGCAAACCCAAGCTCGTCGAGCGCATGCTCGCTCGAGCGGCGACGGGGGCAGGTGAAGCGTCGAAAGACACGATCGACGCCGAGCTCTACCGGCAGGCCAACCCCGGTGTCGCCGGAGAACTCACGGCTCAAGCGATGCGCCTCGGGTACACCGACCCGAACGTGCGCGAGCGTCAGGATGAGATGCGCGTTGGGCAGCAGGCGTCGCAGGAGGCGCAGAGGGCCGCTCAGCAGGCGAAGCAGCGCCAGGGCGCGGAGTACATCAAGGAGAAGCTCAAGAGCCTCGGCGGTGTGACGTCGAACGCTGCCGAAAGTATCGGGCCTACGCTCGCTCCTATCGCTGGACGCAATGTGTTGTCGCAGTTGCAGGACAGCACCCGGAGAATAGAAGGTGCGCAGCACCGAGATCGTGTCGGTGGCGTCACTGGTGCATACGAAGCAGCGAAGATCCGCGCTGGAGTCATGCCGTCCGACGCAGAGAAGTACAATACGATCATGACCAGGATCAGGGCGTCCAACGCTGCGCGGTCGGCGGACGCTGCGGAGTCGAAGAAGTCGGCGAAGCGCACGCCCACCGCAGCCGAGGACAAGGCGGTTGCGCTCGCCAGCGCGCGTGAGAAGACGCGCAACGCGAAGCTCGTCAGGACAGCCGACGCTCCAGTGAAGGCCGGCAACGCTGCTGCCGACAAGAAAGTAGCTCTCGACAGTGCCAGTGAGAAGACGCAGAACGCGAAGCTGCTCAGGACTGCGAACTTCCTGGTGCAGACCAGCATCGCGGCGGCGAAGACACCGAAGCCCAAGGCGCGCTCGAGCGTAGCGCAGCTGCCGAAGGGCGAAGCAACCGGGTCTGCCCTCTTCAACGCCTTGAACCGATCGGTGCGCCTCTCCAAGGGCGGGTACGACAGCAGCGTCGCCGCCAAGCAGCGTGCAGGCCGCGGTGACCTCGCAGGCGCAGCTGATGCCGTAGCGTCGGTTGCGAAAGAGAAGGGGTCTGAAGTGGTGACCGCAGCGAAAGAGGCGAAGCGTGCGGCGACGCCTGTGGTCAAGAAAGTCATGTCGAAGATCGACGAGCACACGAAGGAAGCGAGCGCCACGGTGGCGATGGCTAGCGCCAGCGGACTTCTGAATACGGTGGGCGTGCCGTTGGCTGTAGCGCTCGGCGCACCAGCGGCATTGGCTCCCGTCATCGGCGGAGTTGCGTTGCTCATGGCAGCGCCGGTTGCCATGGCAGCGACAAAGGGCATCGTCAGCGGCGCCGGACGAGTGGCCGGTGCCGGCGCAGCGAAGGGTGTCGGGGCGCTCATCAAGGCGCCGTTCAAACTCACCGGGATGGGTGCGAAGGCGCTCCTGAAGCGCACGCGCAAGCCGCCGGTAGCGCCGCAGCTCAAGATCGGAGGCTAGCCATGCCTGTGAAGTCGAAAGCGCAGCTCCGGAAGCTCTATGCACTCGAGGCCGAGGGTAAGCTCCCGAAGGGGACCGCCAAGAAGTGGCTCAAGAAGTACGGGAAGCCCACCGTCGAGCGCGTCGAGAAGAAAGCCGAAGCGCCCGCTCCCGTCGACATCGGCAAGCGCTTCTCCGACGCGAGACGCGCTCGTTCCACCGGCGAAGCGAAGACCGCGCTCAAGAAGATGGGCCCCTTCGAAGGCAAGAAGCCGTGGGA
>Ga0180009_10004582_pt1 | contig 15186 bp, 23 predicted proteins | sample OS_PC_MetaG_FD_123537 | JGI IMG/M metagenome (GOLD analysis project Ga0180009, IMG submission 123537) | Groundwater microbial communities from the Aspo Hard Rock Laboratory (HRL) deep subsurface site, Sweden - OS_PC_MetaG | ecosystem: Environmental > Aquatic > Deep subsurface > Groundwater...
ATCAAATACAACTTCTTCGTAAAACCTCTCTTCCAATCCTATTTTACTAAACCTATCCTCTATTTTTTCTCTTGGTGTTAGTTTTTGTATTATTATCTTGTAATTCATTTTTTATTCTGTTTAGTTAATAAAAATTCAATTATCTTTTTAATGTCGTATTTTTAATAGTAATATTTCTATATCATAACTAGAAAATTTGCGACCCTTCCTTGTTTTAAACCACTCATCAGCTTCTGCTCGTTGCGATAGAAGAGAATCTAATGCCTCTCGTTCTTTTTCTGTAAGTATTATTGTTTTCATACTTTTTTCTTTTATTTATTTAATTATTCTGGCTGGGCTACTCTTTATCTTGTTAGGGGGTTAGGTTATTACAATTACATTGCTGTTTTTTATTTTTATCAGGACAATTTTCTAATTCTTTTATTGAATATCTCTATTGCCTGATATTCTTTGTCGTTTATTGCTATGTTTCTTGTTCCTTTTATTCTTTCTACCATCTCTTTCTTCTGGTCTGCGAGGGCTTGGGAGAGGAATTGCTTAATTTCATTTTGTTCGTTAGTTGAAAGATATTTATAATAAGCAGAATCCTTATTAAATTGTTTCTCAAATTGTTTTATTATTTCTTCCATAGGTTTTATTTAATAATGAATTTTAGTTGCTTTACTTCCCCTGTTGCGAGAGTAGTTTTGTAGTGCTGGTATTTGATGGGTTCTCCTTTCCAAAAATACTTTACTATATGCCCATCTTCTGATGTTGATCCGATATTTGGGCTTTCACTTTCTTCTAACCGGCGCATCATAGTTGTTTCTTTGTAGTATCTTCCGAAATGTCTATTTAACCTTAATTGATTAAGTTCGTTGTATAAAATCTCTCCTCTACTCCTTATTAAATCGTTCATTTGTTGTTTGAAGGATATTTTCATAAATTATATGCCTTAATAATAGCATCTAAATTATCTATACTTGGAAAATCCTCATAAACTCCGAACTTCGATATATGCCTATTAAAAGTATCAAAAATAATATCTATGTCTTTCGTTGTCATTTTTGTAGTAGAATCCTTGCCAAGTTGAAGTTTTAAAATAGGCTTCCATAAGAACTCTTTGACTGATTCTTTACTCCACGGAATCTCTACTTCCGGCTTCAATACTGCTCTCATATCTTGGCCGGAGTCGTTAAGTGCTTTGGCAATCAATTCAAAGTATTTATGAAGTGCTTTGTTTTGCTGGATAGTGCGTTTCTTTTCTTTTTTTTCTTCGTCATTCATATCTCTTTATAAAGTTTATTTATTCCAACCCAAGCAGTTTTTAATCTTTTTAGAATCGCCCCATAATCTCCTACACTTCTTGTTGTCTGAAATGATTTTGGAAGCTCTCCCGTTAAAGCTATATCTTCTCCATCATTTTTAGTCGGGACCCAAATTAAGGTTAGTTCTGGATATTTCTTATACTTATGCCAGACAACCATTGAGTAGATTGTGAGTTGATCTGCCTTATCAACCTTGCCTTGTGTCCACGGAGTTTTCCCTGTCTTATACTCTGAAACTTTTAATGGTTTCTCATCAAACCCGTCCATCTTAATTTTTATTGGTAATCCCTCAATCGTTTCAGTTATTTCTTTTTCCCTTTCGGCAACTTCTGGTATCCACATTCTGAAAAACTCCACATCCTTTTCGTTGCTTCCACTCTCTAATCCATCGGCAATTTTTTTACCAAAGTCCATTTCAACACTTTCGCGTCTTACCCCAAGGATGTATTCCTCATAATACTTACCTTTTTCCCAACTAATAAGTTGAGAATAACTGATATAATTTTTTGGATTTTTAGCCATTTTTTAATTCTGTTAATCTTTCTTCTATTGCTGGCAAGAGAACATTTTTTTGTGGCAGCGTATAGTTTTTACTTTCTTCTATCGTTTTTTTAACATTCAATAAAGTTTTTTCGTCTTTAGATTTTCTTATTCCTTCAATCGTTTCTTCTATTGTCGGCTTTTCATTTTTTTTATCATTAGACTTTCCAACTTGCGCGTCAATATCCTCTCCCTCTGTCATTATCCCAAAGGCATTACAAAAGGAATATCTTTTGGCATAAGTTATTGTAGCACCGGTCTGTTGTGGATCATTCATTATTTTTGTTTTGGTAGCCAATGGCATTTCAACTTCAGTTGGTTCAGAATGTCCTAAAAGATGTTTTGCTATACAGATTGCTTTTACTTTACCTACAGGAAACTCTGTTTTAAAAGAATAACTTAACCCATATTTTTGTAGAATCGGACTTACTTGGCTTACTATCATTCCGAGTTCTGCATATTTATAAGCTACTTTTCCACCCTCTGTTGTTCCACCATCTTTTTTCTTTTTAATAATAGGACACTCTCCCTGAAAGCCTGCCATTGCTTCATTAAACGCTTTTTTAGCTTGGTTAGCTTCCCACCTCTCTTGTAGATTCATTAACTTTTCAAGGGCTTCTATACTTGCTCCTTTTTCTATTGCCATTTGAATCAATGGCATTGGTTGATTTTCTTTAACTATGATTTGTGTGTTTTTTTTGTTTGCCATATTTTTATTATTATTTTAGTAGCGATTCACTGTTATCTCATCTTGATAAAACTCTAAACCCTCAACCTTTACTCCTAACTTTGCTGACTCAAGGGCTTTTGATTCATTCAGTAATTTAAACTCGTTCGGGACTTTAACAAAGTCGGTTATCTTTACTCGCCATACTTTCCTTGTGGGAATAACATTTATCTTTTCTTGGGTATTGGTTAATTTCTTTGTAGCTTCGGTTATTGTAGCTCCTTTTTCTATTTTCTTTTCAGCTTCTTTGGCTCTTTCGTCTGCTTCCTTTTGGAGTTTTAATCTGTACCCATCAATTTGGCTTTTAAGATAAAGTTCTATAACTCCGATTTTTTCTTCGGCAGGTTCAAATAATTTCTCTGTGGCTTCTTTGACTGCTTTTAATGGATCAAGAATGGTTTTCTTTTTATCTTTTAAAAGAGTTTTGGCTTCTCTAACTTGCCCCATATAAACTCCTGCTTGCTCGTAGGTTGGAGTGCTTACTACTTTGAGTTCCATCGCTTCGGAGATTGAGTCGGCTTTTGCTGATACTAATGCGACTGCTTGATCGGGATTAACTTCTATAATTTGTTTTGACATTGAGATTTGTTCCTATTAAGTCTGTCCGGCCCGTCTTATAAGTGAGCAGGAACAGACAGATTTAATAGGATATAAGACTTAATTATTTAATTTGGAGTTAATACATCTGCCACCTCTTCCGGTCTCGGATGTATATCTCGCTCTTTTAATTCTATTTCTTCGTCTGTTAGTTCTTCGTTCATTGTATTATTTGAATATAGCAAAGGAAGAAGAAAACTATTGCTAATGTTATTCCGACCGCTTTTGCCATATGTTGATATTTTAACTCTTCGGCTTTTTCGGTTTTGATATTAAATCCTTTTAACATATTAGTTTTTTAGTTAGGTTTATTAAGTTCGGCCTTTAAGGGTTATCCCCTTTTCTTCATTCTATCATTTTAGATAGACACTCGTCAAGAGTATTAACTATTTTTTAATTTCCAGTATCTATTTCTTTGATATTCTCTATTTTTCTCTCTATTTTTTGAAACATACTCTTTAGATTTTTTAAGAATTATATTTCTATTTTTCAAATAATGTGTTTTTTGATATTCTCTATTTTTATTTTTAAACTTTAATGTATGTTTTATTTTATCATAATATCTTTTGACACATATTTTGTGTTTTTCTTTACTAATTTTAGGATCAACTGTTATTAACTTTTTTAAACATTCCTCACTACAAGTTTTTCTATTATTACCCCTAAACCAAAATTCTTTTTTACAAATAGGACATACTTTGTTTGTCCTATTATGATTATCGGTTATATTTTTAAGTATCTTCTTGTCTATATGATTAGTAGAATGAAATCCCGCATGACAAAATCTACAAAGGACTATAAGATTATCACTTGATTCATTTCTATCATTAAAATCTATATGATGAACCACTAAATCTTCTATGCCAATTTTTTTATCTTTGCAATTTTTATCCCATTGGCATTCAAAATTATCTCTAACTAAAATCGCCTTATGTATCCTTTTAATATGATAACTTGAAGCCGGACTTTTATAACCACTACATATCTGATGTATCCTCGCCCTTGATATATCAAACATTTTAGCGATTGAACCATAAGATAAACCAGTTTCTCTTAATTCTCTTATTTTGTTTGTGTTTGGATTTTCCATATACCTTATTCTATAATTTTTAATATACATCTGTCAAGTCTTTTTCCATACTTTATATCGTCCCCCTCTTTTTTAACGCCTCTAATGGCTTTTAAATCGCCCAAATCTTTCTAAAAGCGCCATTTTTCCTACTCCGGCGCCGAAACTTCGTCTGTACCAAACATAAATAAAAATTGCTTTCTATCCTGCTCGTTCATATTCTCAACCCAAGAAAGAAACTCACAATGCTGGTCGTAGTATTCTGATTCGGACAGACATTCTTGTTTAAACTCTTCTAATTCTTCTTCTGATATTTGGTTCATAATAATGGAGTATTAGTTGCTCTTAATCTTTTTTCTGAAATCTCAATATATTTTTTATTTAATTCAATCCCAATAAATTGTCTCCCCAGTTTTTTTGCCACCACTAATGCCGTCCCGCTACCCGAAAAAATATCTAATACAATTCCGTTTTTTGGACAACCTGCCTTAATTGGTATCTCGCAAAGTGCTTCTGGAAAAGTTGCAAAATGGTCGGTGTCAACATTAAATTCTCGTTGGAAGTTGTGCGGTTCGCTACCAATCAACCATATCGTAGGCAAATTTTTCCCGTTTATATTTGTAAAAAGATGTTCTTTATTATCTTGAAAATCCCTAACTCTACTTCTACGACTTCCCTTTAAGTCATCTCCATAAATTTGAAATACCTTTTTTTCTTGAAACTTTGGAAATGAATTTTCAGGATTATCTTTAAAATCTCTCCAACTCCCCGGGCCACCTTCATGATTGCCTCGTGGGTCATTGACTTTATTTTGAACCATGCCCGTATTCGGCTTAATCCCCATCCTCACTTCACTCAATAATTTTTTCATATTATAACTTCGGCTGGATTTTGTGTCTTTGTTTTTAGTGTCGTCTAATCGTTCATCTAAACTTTTTCTTCGTGTTCTTGCTCTCGGATTATTAAAACTTTCTACATTATCATTTCCTCTAAATTTCCCTCTGTATTTTGAATTTTTGTAAAGTTCTGGCGTTCTAATAAATCCACTGCCAAGATGATGATCATCTTGGCGAAAATCCGTTACCCCTAAAACTTGATTTTTCATTCTCACCCCATCAAGGTCAAAATAATACTTTTTGCTTTTGACAAAAAAATATAACTCCTCTCCGCTTTCGTTAAATCTGTCTTTTACAGAAGTCGGCATGACACTCCCAATAGTTCTGTTTTCTTTTTTTATTAAAACCTGTTTTGCCCATTTAATTTTGTTTCTCAAAATCCACCCTTGCTCATCTAACATTTTGATTGCCAATCGTTCAGGTTGCATAAGCATACATTTCTGGTTTCCACTTCGCCCCATTTCTTGCTGTCTTTCGGGGTTTGTTAAGGTAGATTTTTCTACATTACCGCCCCAATTTATCAATCTTTTTCCTGTTATTGAACCGATATTCCCTTTTTGTATTTTACTTGTTATTTTTCCAGGACTTCCATCTCCATTTCTTCCCATTCCACTTCCACCATAGCAATCACCGAAGTTGAGAAAAAATGTGCCTTCTTTTTTCAAAACTCTTTTTACTTCTTTGGTTATCTCTAAAATCTTTTTAAGGAATTCTTCAAAGGTTTCCTCTAAACCAATCTGGCCATCAACTCCGTAGTTTCTTAATCCGTAATAGGGGGGACTGGTAATCACCATGTCGCAACTTTCGTCCGGTATTTCCTTCAAGGTTTTAAGAACATCCCCCTCAATCACCCTATTTATAATATCTGGTAGGTTATACATCTAACCTTAATTGCTTAATTTTCTCTTTGATACTTTCCTTATTAAGCGGACAACGGATTATTTTATAGCCCAATTGCCTTAATTCTTTACCAGAACATTTTTTAATAGGACAAGTTTTACAAGTTTCGGTGTTGATGTTCATTTACAATTTAAACTTTTAATTCTATTCATCTCTTTTTTTAGTCTTTGCAGGCAATCCCATTTTCTTGAAAGGTGAAACACTTTGCCGTCTTTGTGCTTTAATCTATCAAAATGTAAATCTATTAAGTTTCTGCCGATAATGAAAGCGTGAAACCTGTTGCCTTTTTCGGTGTATCTGCAAAATCCGTTTCCGTTATTTATGTAGTTATTTAGTTTGAGGATAAAAAGTGGGTCTAACTCTGTTTGGAACTTCATTTTAGTTCTTTTAAATACTTTTTAATAACGACCACCCATACATCCGCATTTTTCTTTAAAGGGATGCCATCTTTTACAATCAAAACATTGCCATTGTCCTTGTCTTTTTCTTTCCGCTTCCTCATAATTAACAGAACTTACTAACCTTGAAAAATCCCACCTTGAAATTAAACTCTCTCCTACTTCTAAATAATCTAAACCTTGTTTGATAGCATTTCTAACTAATCCTGCCTCTTTATCGTCTAAAAAGAATTTTGAACTATCTTTTAAAACTAATACGAAACGCTTTGTTGATATTTTATTATTCATTTTATTATTGCCACAGAGGGCTTTCTTTTAATAATTTTAATCTGTTCTTTTTTAACAAACGCCATTAAACTACCCAATTTCTTTTCTAATTCATAAGGAGTAGTAATCACCGGAGCATAGGGCATTTGGTTTGTTTGTTGGATGATATTTATAACTGCCTCTAATTTCTCTCGGCCCATAAGCCTTAAAAGACGATCTAAACAGGCGCGCTGGGTTTTATCGGAATATAATCTTGTATAAGTAGGGTTAACGCTTTTAAATAATTCTATTAAAGGATTTATAGGATCTGCAACCTGTAAGGTTGCTAACTCCTTATATGTGTTATCCTTACTATGTGTATCCTTAATAGGGTCTTGATGTCCGATGGTTTTGGCTTTAATGTCCTCTGGTTTCCGTCTCCAATGTCTCTTGGCTTTCCATAGGTCTTTAATGTCCTCTGGTTTAAACCACTCATCTCTATCTACTAAATAATACATATTATTAAGCCATTTTCCTTTTCTTCTTACTCTATCAACTTTTATTATATTTGCTCCTTTTAATTGTTTAATTGACCTTTGAACGCTTTTTCTTCCTATTCCGTGTTCTTCGGCTATAAGTTCTTCTGAAGGAAATGCTTCTTGTGTATGAAACTCTGCATGCCTTGAAAGAGAATTATAAACTGCTGTTGTTGTAGGTCCGAAAATCTTTGCATATCCATTAAGATATTTATCGTCTATTTTATATTGGTCTTTTTTTCTTAAATCTCTAACTTTAAATAATTGTTGTTGCTCCATATTTTTTACAAGCAAAAGGGAGCTGTAATGTGGACAAGCCCGTGAACGGGGCAAGGCATTACAACTCCCTGTTGCCAATAATAATTTATTAAATTGTTCACTATTATTTTGTCCATATATTTTTATATTTACTTTATTCTACTTTATCTCATGCCTGTCTGTCAAGAGCTTCCCTAAATTATTGGGAGTTTTAATTTCCGCCAACTATTATACCAACCCTCAAAAGTGTGTCCCTTTCCATCAATTATCATTCTAACAGCGCATAACATTTCATCTCTATCATTCCCCCAAATTAAATCGGAACAATTAGCTAAAAAAGTTCCTTTAAAAAAACAGAAATTTCCGCAAGATAGTTGTCCGTTTATATCAACGATACATCTTTTTTTCTTATTACAATTTTCAGCGTTTTCAAGTGTGCTTAATAATTTTTCAGCATTCCATTTAGTCTTTGAAAGCAACTTGTTCAAATATGCCATTCCTGTTTCCAACTCATCAACTATAATAATAGGTTCTTCTTCCGGCTCCGCCATTATGCTTCCAAGAGTTTCAGGTTCTATTGCTTGAGGAATATCATAAGCCCTAATAGTATTCTCTTGTAAATAAACTGCTCCGGTGTCTGGCGGAGAATAAATTATTGATTCGTTTCCTCCTATTGCTACCCATAATCCGAATATAGCGATACAAAAACTTATCAAAATTATCCTTTTAAGCATTACTCTATTTTAACATTTTACATAACTCTCTGTCAAACAAAAACTCCCCTTAACGGGGAGTGGAGAAATTTCTCGCTTTATTTAGATGACGCTTATATAAGGAAAGTATTACACTACATCACTATCTTCGGAATCGTCAATATCATCATCTCCTGTCAATTCTTCTGCATCTTCATCGGGAGTGGCGTCTATTTTTTCTTCATCTATCATAGAAATTGATTGTTAAAATTACTAATCCAAAAAACAGGATTAGCGGCGACCAGAACACTAACCCTATAATCGTTTCTATTTTACTTAAGAATTTCCCTTTATCCATTCTTTAATAGTGTTTGTGGCGACTGGAATAAACCAGACCATAAAACTTGCGAATAAAGGACTATCTAATTGAATTGTGCCTAATATATTTAAGATATACAAAGCGGCAGCACCACTGGCGGCGATTAAAGCACCTTTACCTATCTTAATTAAGGTATCTTTATCAAATGAACAAGCTGTTTGCATAATTTTTAATTTGTTAGGTTAATAAACTCGGCCTTTACGAAAAAATGATAACATTTCAAGAACTGAATAGATTATTAAGGAACATTCTTGTAAGTGGACCGCATCTCCCGGTGCCATTTATATTATACCTCTTTTGGAAGACTTTAACCGCTTCTTGTGTCGGCTTTCCGAAATAATCATTGCTTTCTGTATCTTTTGGTTCACATCCGAGCCATTGCAAACATTCATCTAAAATCTTAACTTCAGGATCTCTTAATGTAACGAAAAGGTCTTTTTTAAAAGTGTGCTTTGGTTTGTCAGAAGGGTTTGGTAATAGATTAGTCGGAATATCTGAAACAACCGCCCACGATTCAAAGGGTAAGTAATTCTCATTAAAATAAAAATATCCTTTATCTCCCCAATTTTCACCATAACTATTTTGGCCTATTATATAATCTTTATTCCAACCAACAGCGATTGTCGCGTGTCCGCCTACGACAATAGTCCCCTTTTTGATATATGCAGAGTTCCAACTATCAGGATAAACATGGAAACCTATCAAAACTGCTCCCCATTGGTAAATTGCCCTTTTAAGCGACTCTATATCGCAATCTACCCGAATATACCATCCTATCTTAAAAATCGCTGGTAGCCCTTGAATTTTGCTTGTAGGGAGCATTTGAACGCCTATTGTCTTCATTACTTGTAATCCTATGCGGAAATATGTGCCTTTTATATTCGGTATGCCGTCAATCTTTTTAGCTTCTTTATATATGAAAGAGCCATTAGCATCAGTTTCGTTTTGTTCTCGGCGCTCTTTTTCGTCTTTTATAGAAGAGCAAGACCAACCTACACATTCAGGGGTATTTTCTTGATTCTTGGTTGGTAGAGAATATGGAATCCTATAAGTTTCTGGTAAGGGAGTTAGTTCAATCGCTCCTAAAAGGTCTTTGGCTTTTACATCACGGAAGTCATCGGGAGATTTTATAAGACCATTTTCTCTGTCTTCTATTTTTACGAACCAAGATTTGATAAACGAGAATATATTGAACATAGTATTAAAATTTAGGAATTATTTTTTTAGGAACTTTTGGTGTAAAATACTTAAAACGATATTTTTTAAATACATCATCTTTAATATCAGCTTTTTTATTAGTAATTACTTTTAGTTTAGTTTCATCGTCCAAAATCTGAAATCTTGTATTAACTCTTACTCCATTATACCACTCATTATACATTTTATTATACAAATTATTAGCTTCTTTAAATTTCTCTTTTCCAATCTTTTCTTTGAATTGTAATAATTCTTTACTTGTGCTTTGTTGCCAATCTGTTTCATAGGGTTGATATGTATTAGCGTTTATTCCAACTATATCTAAAAGAACTCCCAATACAGCTTCTGCGGAATCGTCATCTTTTAATTCTATGGCATTTTGAATAGTTATAGGAGTAAATGTTTGATACAAAGAACTTCCTACTGTTGGAACTTTTCCTCTAAAATTTCTACCTTTTAAAAAGTCTATCAATGCTCTTGCAGGTGGAGTTGTTTTTCCTGTTAAAAAATCAACAATAATATCCCACCTTGACCTTTGTCCGTATCCTGCTCCAAATTCAGATACCATTCCGGTTGTTGTACTTTTTGTAGAATTAGCAATTAGCCGTGAAGCTAATGTTATAAGAGATGCCGCACCACCAGTATAATCAAATCTTGTATTTCCTACTTTAATCTTACCAAAATCAGAACTTCTTGAATCTATTTCAGCACTATCTGGTTTCATTGCATTAGCAATCATCATTATCATTGCACTTGTCCCAACTATTTTTAAAAGGTTAATCGCAGCTTGCTTTCTTGCAAAGGTAGAAATGTCTTGTCCTGTGTGAGCTGTTAAAACATCTATATTGGCTTTTAACATTCTTGGCGCCCATAAGAATAATCTTACAAATGCTGGTTCACCTCTTTTCCCCCATTGCCCTCTTGCAGTAAGAGAATTGACCAATTTACCAACACTTTTTATTTGATATTTATCAGTCATATCAACGCCATTACTTTTTGCTTTTTTAGAAATTAAATCAAATAAATCCATTCTTGCTCTTATAGCCGAACCGACAAAAGCATTTTCAGATGCTTTAAATATCTTGCCTACAATCGGCAATCTTTCTGGTATTGAAGTTGGAAATTGTTCTTCTGTTCTTGGTATAAGTTTTGCTAAATCATAATTTCCATCCATATAATTTTCTCTTGAATATACATCCGCCCATAAAGCATCTCTGGCATCTTTATTAGTGAAAAGTGTTTTATAAATATCTCCAAAAGAATTTTTAGCCATAGATAACCAAGTTTTCGGATGTGTCATTAAGGTTTTAAGCCCTTGTCTTCCAATAAATGAGTTATCAAAAGTAGCTACCATAGAAATAGAATTGTCTGATATGGTTTTTAAGGTATCTAATATCAAATCTGCAACAGCTTTTGGCTTATTAGGTTCTTCTTTAAACTTTCCCCACCTTTCGCTTAACATTTGTTTTAAAGTAAGTTTTCCTGTCTTTAATTCTTCAATATAGTTTTCTAAAATTACTTTTGCCGAGCCATATCTTTTTGCCTGTTCGTCTGAAGCCCATTTTTGACCCGATGGTTTTGTTTCATCATATCCTTTTCGTAATTCTTCTAACGCAGAAGTCATTTTAAAAACATTGCTTGCCTCTTCTTTGGTAATCTTTGCGCCAATCTCATATTCCGCTAAATCTTTTAAAAATGCTTCATTCTCTTTTGGACTAAATATCCTTTCTAATTGTTTTGCTTGAAATTCATCTAACGCTTTGGCTATTTCTGCTTTTTTTTCAGGAGAATATCTGCCTAATTCAGCTACTTTATTTAACCAATTTTTTAATCCTTGAAGACGATTTTTTAGTATAAGTTTCTGTTCAAAAAGTAAATTAACATCTTTTGCATTTTTTCCTACATACTTTTCTAAAAGTTTTGTCCTTTGTTCTGTCGTCATATTCAAAAGCTCTGTGAGTTTTAAACTCTTTATTTTTGTTCTGAAAGAATCTATTGCTTTTTTAGGAATACAAAATATTGGCATTGACTTTTATTATTGATTATGTATTGTTAAGTATATGTTAGCAAATTATACACAGGGCAATTTATTTATCTCTATCTTTATAACAATTTTTGTTATGCTTTTAGGTGGTGGTATTTATTTTGCTATACTTTTAATCTCTGAATGGATAAAAGAGAAATCTAACAGGTAATTTTCTTTAAGAAATTATCCCACGAAGTTTCCTCTTTTGAAAGGTTTATTTTCTCTGTTGATTCTTTTATTTTTTTAATTGACTCTGATTTTTTCTTTGTAATATCTCCTATTTTTAATTCTCTTGCTTTTCTAACTTCTTGAAGTTTAGCGGTATAACTATCAGGTATCCTATCTTGCATAAGTCCTAATTCTGAACCTGCTTTTGATACTTCTGAAACAAGAGGCGAATTAGCTAACTCATAAGCCAAATCTGCGTTTGGATTTTTCTTTAAATAGTTTTCTATTCCTAAAATCAAAGACGAACCTCTTATTTTTTCTGGCAATGATTCTTCTCCTTTTACAATTTTTCTTGCTTTTTCAATGTCAGAATTGATTAAATCAGACACTAATTTTGCCTGCTCTTTTATTGTTGATGGAGTGTATTCGGCTAAATCTTTAAATCCTTTTGTTAAGTTTGCTTCTATGGCTTTCTGTTCTATACTTTTAGCAAGTCCTGATGGTTTTGTTTCTGGTGTTGGTATAACTTTTTCTGTTGGTTTAACCTCTTCTTCTAATTTAATTTCAGAAACTAATCCTTTTTTAATTGTTGGTTTAATGGAAACTGCTTTTATCGGTTTTATCGTTGGAATAAGTTTAGTTAATGAACCTCCTTCTCTTTGTTTTTGTAATTCTGTTAATTCTATTTTTAAAGCAATATCTTTAATTTTTATTCCTGCCTTTGTTTCAGGAATATCTTTTATTATTTCTTCAATAATTGAATCACTAAAAGTATTTTTAAGTTGTTTTTTAACTTCTGCTAAACTTGTATAATTAAACTGAAATGACTCAACTGCTTTATTAGATAATTCTTTTGGAGTTAATAATTTAGATTGATCTTCTGGAATAGGTTTAACTTCTTCTTGAATCTGTTTTAATCCTTCTTCAATTCCACCTTTTAAATCTTTATAAAGAAGGTGTTTTTCTCCTATTTCTTTTTTAAGAGAATTGGTTATCTTATCAGCTCTTGTTTTTACTCCTACAATAGCTGAACCCGCACCTGCCATTACCGTAGTCAAAAGAAATGTTTGAGGAGCTACTTCTTTAAATGCTTCAACCCAACCTATTTTTCCTGAACGAAAACCTGCCTCAACCTCTATTGCAGATTGTCCTTTTTGGGTTATTGTTTCAGTCAATAATTCTTCTCCATATATCCCAGCTAATTTACCAACTATTTTAGTTGCTACCGATTTGCCTACTATTTTTGTTAATGGCGCTGTTAGAATAGAAGCGAAAGCAAGATTACTTATTGCTTCTGGCACTGCTTCCCATAGACCATATTTCGCGGCTTTTTCATCAAAATCATCTCTTATTAATGCTTCTTCTTGTTCCGTTAATCCTTTCCCAGTCGCAGATACTTTTTCATCATTTTTGGCTTCTAAATATTGTTGCATAATCTGGTAAGTTGTCATTTGATAGGCTGTAGCTCCTGAAGCCGCTGTTCCTACTCCCCACGCCGCTACTCTTGCTCCGGGTATTGGAGCAAAGGCAAGAGGAACACCAGCCGCTATACCAGAACCCATAGAAGTTAAAGAATACGCCATATTTTGAGGTAATTGAGCTATATCTGTTATTTTTATTCCCGGAAAGAATTTTTTCTCTCCATATTTTGCAGAAACCTCTGAAACGAATTTATTTAAATCTACATTAGCACTTTCAATAAATCTATCAGCCCAATCTTTATTTACAACACTTGCTCCTTTCTGTCCTTGAGTTGCTTGTAAGACAGAAGCACCGATCGCTTTTGGAAGTTTAGTCAATCCTTCAGCAAAAGTTTTTATTCCTCCCCAAATATCAAAACCAGTATTAATCGGTTGTGCGGGACTATAAGAAGCGCCATATTTATCAGCTATTGATTTTAATGGGCTTGATTGAATTGGAGAAGCTACTGCCTCATAGGTAGCTCCGTATTTTTTTGTTAAATCTTGAATAGTTGTCATTTGTTGCCACTAAATAAGTCTGTAATCCATTTTCCTGCCTCTGCTAATTTTGTTCCTAACGGATTTAATAATTTATCAATTTCTTCAATAGGATAACCTTCTTTTGCTAATTCTTCTCTCAATCCAACATTCTTTGCTTGACCCATTTTAACATTTTGGTCTTGCTTAAATTTTAATCTATCAACAAGATTAGTTTTTTTAGCCAATTCACTTGTCCCATAAATAGGGGTTGTTATTTTTGCAGGAGTAATTCCTTCTTCTGTTTTTTGTTCTGTTAAATTATTGTCTTGCTTAAATTGGTCTAATGATTGTTGGTCAGGAAAGGTCATTTTACTTCCATCTTTAAAAGTCGCGGTTAAGCCACTAAAAGTAGTTTCAGTTAAGTCAATCTCTTGACCACCTCCTATTTTTGTTTGTGCCGTAATGTTAGTATCTCCCATTTTTATTCCAGCATCAGGATAATCATATTGATATTGAGCGATTTGTTCTGGTGTTAATAGTTTTTCTTCTTTAATAATTTCTACCGGCTTCTCCCCCCACGCCTCATAACTTTTAGGTGTCCTGCCAGCGTCTAATTCTTGTTTCTTATAATACTCATATTCTTGGACAGAGGTCGGGCTTTTGTCTGGTTCTTCTTTTATACCCTCTACTGCTTCATAGGTTATTTTTCCATTTTCATCTACTAATTTACGATATGGAAGTCCTTTAATTGTTTCAATATCTTCTTCTTCCGTATAGGGCAATCCTAAATCATAGTCGTATTCAACTTTCTGACCATTAACAAATCCTATCCTTTTAAGCCAACGATTTCCGTTTTTAGAATATTGGATTTCCGTGTATTGGTCTGGTTGGGGTTTGGCGGCGTTATAAAGAGAATCAAGTTGTAGTTCGCTATATCCGGTATCTGCCAGCAACTTATCATAATAATTATCGCCATCAGTCGTTCTTTGCGCCTTTAAAGATTCAATTGATACTCCTGTCTTTGCAAGATTACCTACATCATCTCTCGCATCATCTCTTATTGATTTTAAGCTGGCCATGTAGGTTTCTTGATTTTGTAATGCCCTTGTTCTTTCTAATTCAATCTTTTTATCAGCCCTTTCGTCTATCTTTAAAAGGACTGCCTCTTTTTGCAGAGTTCTTTCTGATTCTATATCTTTAAGTTTTCCAGTAGTAAGTTCTTCTGCTTTTTCTATCATTGCCGCACCTCTTGGAGAAGCGCCCAATCCACCAGCTATCTTTAAAGCTCCTGCTTCTCCTCTTCTTTCTAA
>Ga0180009_10004583_pt1 | contig 15185 bp, 11 predicted proteins | sample OS_PC_MetaG_FD_123537 | JGI IMG/M metagenome (GOLD analysis project Ga0180009, IMG submission 123537) | Groundwater microbial communities from the Aspo Hard Rock Laboratory (HRL) deep subsurface site, Sweden - OS_PC_MetaG | ecosystem: Environmental > Aquatic > Deep subsurface > Groundwater...
CTCTGTACAACTCTTCTTTTGGAAACCCTGCGGTCACCCGCTAAACCCATACAGCTGCCTCGTCAGCCAGCTCAAATGCCCTAAAAACCTTCCACCTTCAGTCTATCCACCTGAGTAGTTACCATTTTTTATGGATTGACAGAAGCATGTATTGCCTTAAAGGGCAATTCATGCGCTCATGTGACAGGAAAAATAGTGGGTGAAAATAGTAGGTGTCAGATCTTGGCCTTTCCCCCTGCTAAATATTGTTTCCAGGGATCCGGCCTGGAGATGGGCTCAGTGTTGTCTTTGATTGAGTACCCATTTTTGACCAAATCCTCTGCAATATCTTGGAGTCCGAGCTCAGCCAGCTTTGCTTTGGTAGGCCAGCCCCGTTCAAGATCCCAACCGCGCTCATCATAGTAACCATCCAGAAGCCATTCCCATTCCTCACGCGTTATGTGATGACTCCTGAGATAGTCAGATAGAACGTACTCCTTTTCGCCAAACTTCAGGGGCTCGTTGAAAATCCTCTCAGGCATGGCGTCATCTTTCCTGATGTAACCTTCTCGAAGGTTCACCACTTTAACCATATTCCAAACCCTCTCACCGATCCTTAAAAGATCGTCGTGGCTTCTTTCGATTCCTGTTGCCGCCGAATATAACTCAGCAAGTATGGGTTTGTAACAGAACATCCCCACAAAGGGCCGTGCACAGATCCCCAGGTAATCTAAGATCGTATACCAGTTTTCCATGTGGGCCGTGTATCTGCCAACATGAAATTCTGACGGCGGCCCCACAAACACCCTGCTCATGGCCTCCTCGGGTACCACACCCCTCCTTTCTACCCACTTTCTTATATGCCTTGGATCTACTTCGCCATCCCGCATGGTTAGCGCCATGGCTTCGATAGGGGGTGCGCCCCCGCTTGGGCGTGTACATTGGGAGAATGCCTCGGAACCGAAAGCCGCCCTGGGATCGAACTCGATCTCAAGACCCTTGATATGGATGGCAAATTTCTCACACCCCCGTCCGATCCTCTTGATAGCTCCTTGAAATCCTTCAGCAATAACATCACCTATTCCATCTCTTTTGACGGTTTTCTCCAGAAGCAAGGAGAGGGTTTCGAAGTTATATCCCGGTATAATTCCATCGGTATCCTGAGAGGTGATAATCCCGTTTTCGAAGAGGTCAACAAGCCACACGATGATGGAGCAGGATGCCAGTTCACAGATCCCGTATCGATTACACATATCATGTATCTTTACGGCATCCGGATAGCCCGAATCGGCCCCACTACACGCGGCAAAGATAGGCATAAGCATGGCGCTGAGGGTGGTCTCAAGTCCGGCAAACCTTCCCTCTTCTAATTTAAGAAAACACTTATCGCCTATATGGCAACCAGGGCAGGCATGAGAACGCTCGATTATTTTATCCATTTCCTGTTTGCCAAAGCGTAGGGCCACCTCTCGAGGTATAGACTCTCGACGATTCCTTATGGTGAACATCTGTCCTGTATTGATGTACTGCTCAAAGAATGAAAGCAACCCGAACCTTTGCCATTCTTTTCGGAGGGGTAATCTTCTGCCACCCTCCAGGAATCTATTGACTATATTCAAAAATCTTTTCTTGTCAGCGATTCTTACTCCTTTTGTTCCACGCACCACGATAGCTTTCAGATTCTTTGAACCCATAACTGACCCGAATCCGTCTTTCCCTAAATGAGCCACCTTATCCACAAATGCCATGGCAATCTTCACCAGATTTTCTCCTGCCTGACCGATACACATCACACTGCACTCTTTTCCGTGCTTGGTCCATAATTCTTCGGGTGTCTCGTATGTATCCTTTCCCCATAACTCCCCGGCATCCATCAATTCTACGTTCTCATCAAAGATCTTAAGATAAACCGGCTTATCTGCTCTCCCCGTAATGACCAATCCGTCATAGCCGGCCCATTTCATCATGGGACCGAAGGAACCACCAACGGCGCCTTTACGTACCAATCCAGATGTGGCACCCTTGGTCATCAATATTGTCTGCACCGCTCCAGGAAACAATGTACCCACGAGCGGGCCGGCATTGAGTATGATGGGGTTTTCCGGTGAAAATGCATCCACTCCAGGCTTTAAGAGACGGTAGGCGCTATGGGCACAGATTCCCTCCCCGCCGATGAAGTTTCTGGCAACTTCCGGATCCAGCGGTACTGCGCTGCTCTCCCCCGTTGTCAGGTCCACATGTAATACCTTGCCGGTATAACCATAAAATTCCATTCTAACCTTCCTCCTTGCGTTCTCGAGTCAGGGTTTCCCGTGGGCAGTACCTGACGCATAATCCACAGCTATCACATTCAGTGGTAAAGGCTATCCCAAATTCAGCTCCACCCCTGATCTTTTCAATCTTGACGGCCGCCATCAGGGGGTTAAAGCTGTCTTCTTTTAAGGAACAGACCAGTTCACAGGTGATGCAGCCACAGCAACTATCGGTATCAGCTATTATTGGCAGATCGCACCTCAGGCAACGTTTTGCCTCGGTTATGGCTGCCTCCTCCACCAAAGGTTGCTCTCCATCAGCAAAGTGATTGATTCCCTCCTGAGGGGGCAGACTGTGTATGTCCATTCGAGTGACAGTGAGATCAGGCATAAAGTGAGTGATTTCACCTTCGGGGGGTGCTAGCCTTAGGGTGATATCTCCTTCGCCACCCAAGTATCGGTCTATGGATTCGGCTGCCTTTCGACCCGATGCTATGCCATAGATCACAGACCTGACCCCTGTGGTGACATCACCGCATGCAAAAACCCCTTTTATTCCCGTTGACATGGTGTCCTTGTCCACTTTTACGGTACCATTTTCCGTTGGGCTAAGGCCCAGCTTCTTCAGACCTTCAGGTTCCTCTCCAACCACCCCTGCCTCTGTCTTGCGCGGCGCACCAACGGCAACCAAAGTGACACCATATCCTTTCATAAGTAACTCATCGATTGATTCTATCTTGGTTCCGGTATGAAGATTAAAACCAATTCCCTTTATGGTGTTGATCTCAGCATCCAACACCTCCTTTTTCAGGCCGTTTCCGGACAATTGCAGTCGCATCATGCCGCCCGTCTTCTCCTGTGCCTCGAATACATAAACCTCATGCCCAAGGCGGGTCAGATGAAAGGCCGCAGTGAGACCTGCCGGTCCCGACCCGATCACAGCCACCTTGTTACCTGTTTTAAAAGAAGGGGACTCTAATGTTACGGGTCCTCCTTTTTCAGCAGCAACTCGTTTTAGCGAACGAATGGCAATGGGATCATCGATAAATCTCATATTACATCTCGCTTCACAGGGTCGAGCGCAGATATGGCCGCAAACCGAAGGAAAGGGTATTTTTTCGTAGATAACCAGCAGTGCCTGATGGAAATCCCCTTGGGCTATATGACGCACATAGCGGGGAACGTCTATATGGGCCGGGCAGGCTTCTTGGCAGGGTGGCATTCCATTTGGTTCCTTAATAGTTAGCATACATAACCTCCTCTTAGCTCAGGTCTCTAATTCATGGATACTATTTTGCGAAAATAATCAGCGAATACGCATCGCGTCATGTTAACGAAGTACGAGCTATCGGTGTGCTCCACGACCTCAGGCTCGACGGGATAATCGAAGCTCTGACTGGTCTCTCCGGGATGGGTGTTTCGATCCGGGATCCTCGTGGATACGAAATCGGCATAGGACTCTGCGATGGCTTTGCCCACGATGGCATGCACCTTCTCTTTACCAAACTCGGCTTCGAGCGCCTTAATCACGGGTATCATGACTCGTGATCGTATCTTGACAGCATCCAACTCTGAGATTTTAGCCATTTAAGATACCTCCATGTTTAATTAATCGATATAATTTTTAACATCAAATAAGAATTCGGATAAATATTTAGGCTTTCCAGAGGTTAAAAAGAGATGACCAAGTGTATTATTAATAAAATCTTTCGAGATTTCAAACCTTTCACTGGTAATAAACCGAAATACGCCGAAATATAAGTATCTTAGTAAACTTCTGACCTCCTCAATCTGGAAAGATGTGGGACAAGTTTTAGGTATGATTTAAAAACATTCACTTGAACTTAAACTCTATTTGATGGGGTTCGATATTCACCACATAGATTCCTTCATTGGAAAGACGGATATGCTCCCGCCTGATAGGAAACGTTGTTTTCCCGGGGCCCGCGGAAGATAGATCGATTTGTGCTAATACATTCTTCTCGCTCAAAATACTGGCATCTTTTCTGAGACCTCTCACCTTTATTTTTACTCTGGGATTCAGGGGTTCGATGATTTGCATCGTGGGAGGCAGGTCTTTGATCTCTAACGGAACGCTGAAAGTGGCTTCAAAGTCCTGCTGTCCTGCCAGTAAAAGCCATAGAATGCTCACCAAACATAGGGTGCCCAGCTTTATCTGCCATCGCATGGTGAGAAACGAGCGGAGTCTTTCCTGCCAGGTGATTCTTTGAGGGCTATAGGGCCTTATGGCTTCCGTAATGAGTTCAGAAAGTCGCTGCGGGTTCTCCATAGGGCTTATCTTCTTACTCGCCCCAATGGAGACTTCACCGCGTTCTTCAGAGACCACTATCACCAACGCGTCACAACGTTCGGTAAGGCCCAATGCGGCCCTGTGCCTGGTGCCCCATTCTTTCGGAAGATCGCTCTCCGGACTCAGAGGGAGATAACAGGCAACCTGGGTTATGTGTCCTCTCTGTATCAGCACAGCCCCATCATGTAGTGGGGATTCTTTCTGAAAGATACTTAACAGTAATTCCGGGCTGGGTTCTCCTTCCAGGTATTGACCTTCGGTAATAAACTCCTCTACCCTGTCCTGTCGTTCGATAATGATCAACGCTCCGATTGCCCGTTTGGCCAGTGAAAAGACACCCTGTGTAAATCCTGGCACCCATTTTTCAGGCAGGGAAATCTTACGCAGACTGATGGCTTGCAAGGGGTTGACCCTCTCAAGCACCTGACGTATCTCCGACTGAAAAAGGATGATGAGAAGAATAATCAGGACCTGCCAGAATATCTGAAAGACCCAGGTGGTCAGGAAAAGTCCCCAGGTGCGGGCTAGCGTGAAGGCAACGCCCAAGACAAGGAGCCCTATCAATGCCCTGTATGCCTTAGTCCCCCGGAACCAGAGATAGAGGTGATAAGACAGAATGGTAAGAAATAGGATGTCCAGTATATCCGCGAATCGGAGGTTGGCGACAATGTAAAAGAATTGCATGATGGATAACTCTCTATTGGCTTTGATTGTTACCAATATAAAATATTGAGGGAATATATCAGATTAAGATAAAATTCTCAAATAAAAATCATATGATCTATTCATACTGTTAAAACGTTCTCGTTTACTTTTTAATTTTATTATCCATCCCTCATTCCCTTTCAGATCCCCCTCTAAGACACGTTTTTAAAATGGGTTCTTGCACCTATGACTGGGAAAATGTTATAGGATATGAAAAATATGTTTCTTGGTAACATTTTAGCTCTTTGAAAAAAATCCGCATTTGATCCGGCGTGGAGGTCTCTTTCAAAAACCGCCTAACCCTCCCTCATTCCATGGGACGGCAGATTAGTGTTGAAATTCTTCCCCCACATCTTCTCTGCCTTTTCCATAGCTTTATTAAATGCCTGGGGGCGTTCCACGAGGATCGGAAGTATTTTTATGAGGCGGCTTTTGAAAGAGACCTCCACTGCCGGCCTTTAATGGCTTTCAAAGAGCTAAAATGTTACGTTTCTTGTAGAATAACATGAAGAGTCCCTGAGTTTTTGGCATGAAATTGATAAAGGAATTTTAGGCGGGTGAAATGATTTACACGGTCACATTAAATCCAGCACTGGATCGCGCTATTGTTGTGGAGCGCCTCATGGAAGAAGATACCACACGAGTTCACTCAGAAACGTTTTACGCGGCGGGTAAAGGTATCGATGTCTCACGCGTTATTAGGGAGCTGGGAGGACAGAGTGTGGCACTGGGTCTCGTTGGGGGTTATGATGGTCTGCATTTAGAGGGCCTATTGATCAATGCGGGGGTCATGACGGATTTTACGAAGATTGCCCATGAGACAAGAATAAATATTATCCTGAGGGAGAGATCAACAGGACGTCAGTTTGTCATCAGTGCGGCAGGGCCTGAAATAGACTCTGCTGAGATCGGCCAGTTCTACAGACACGTCCTTGAAATCCATGGCATGAATTATCTGGTCATGAGTGGGAGTCTACCAAAGGGCGTGACCCCCAATCTCTATGGTCAGCTCATTGTGGCAGGGAAAAAGAAAGGGGCTTTCATATTTCTGGATACGGACGGGCCCGCATTGAAAGAATCCATTGAGTATCAGCCCACAGGTATTAAACCAAATCAATTTGAGCTATCCAGGCTGATTGGCAGGGATTTAAAAAAAGAGACGGAAATTATATGGGCCTGCGAGGAGTTACATGGGAAGGGAATACCCTATGTACTGGTATCCAGGGGGAAGGAGGGTTTGATTCTCTCCACAAAAGAACAAAAGATAAAAGCCGTAGCCCCTCCCATAGAGGTTGAGAGCACGGTAGGTGCCGGAGATTCAACTGTGGCCGGTTTCATCTTAGCGCATTCTCAGGGAAAGGATCTAAAAGAATGCGTTCGCCTTGCATGTGCAGCCGGTACAGCCACCGCTCAAACACCGGGAACAGAACTATGCCACAGGGAAGAGGTAGAAAAAATCCTTCCTTCCGTTAAAATATCCAATTTATGAATAACGACTTTAGCCTTTCCGTCCACCTGAATTTTACCTTCATTCAAGGAAGTGGTCCCACAATCTATGGAAATGAGTGTGGGGATTGGCTAGGTACTCTTCCACGCTTATGTCAATAAAATCGCTGATGCCATCTTTCGGCGTCGCGGAGAGAATCTCTTTTAGCCAAATCTCCACATGCTCCTTTGGCTCCACGCCTCGATTTAATAAACCTGCCCGATCCAGGTTAGTGCGTAAGACCCAGGGTGGATGAGAGCGAAGTTTAGGTTCCGGGTCTATGAGGCTCAGCCAGTTCAAACCGGTCAGACCTTGCCGGGCCGATCTTTTAAAGGTCTCCAGAATCTCTTCAGGGTCGCCCATCCTTTCGATCATTCCCCAGCCCACTTCAACTTCTGTGGACTGCCCGAACAGCCATTGGATCAACAGACCCAGATAGGTTGCTATCCGTAGCTCTCCAACAAGACCTTCGCTCCCATTCGATTTAAATGGTGGATTTTCCAGACCACTCATGAACAGTCCATCCATCTGATTGGCTAAAGATCGCGCCATTTCAGGATCCAGAAGTTCCGACCAACTCAACCCCAAGTAAATAGTTCCGCTCTCGTCCTTCTCACGGATTTCAGCCGTATAAGACTTAAGCATCAATTCAGCTACTTCGGGTTCTGGTCGCGCCCATTCCAGGCTCCGATCCATGATGACCCATCCCGTGAGGGCAGGATGTCCTGAAACAGCATTTACCAGCTCCCTGAAGGCCTTTATTCTCTTCTGGAGTACGGAAATATCTTCCCACCAGTTATAAGGCCACACGTTCCTGAGCCTCCCCTCCAGAAAGACCAGGCCCGCCTCGGGGTCCCGCCCCCCCTTGACCAGGTAGGGTGGCACCCAATCAAGACCCAGGACCCGTCTTGCCGGTGCAATCAACCAGGCCGTAAGCCCTGCCTCTCCAACCTGATCCAGGGCCTGCAAGAGACCATCCAGGTAATTGATTGTAGCCTTCCCTGCTCCCATCAGGGGCTCTTCAAGCACCGGTAACATCAACCGTTTCACGCCGAGATTTCCTGCTACCCTGGCTGCCTGACCCAATCGGATGGGTTCAGGTGGTTCAAGAGTGGCCAGCCCCCTTAGCGGGCAGATATATTTTGCTGAGATCAGCATGGTGTTCAATCAAACGTCCTCTTTATTCCTCTTTCTCCCATTTGAAATAGACGGCTGCCAGGGGAGGCAGCGTCAGGTTTAGGGAATAGGGGTGGCCATGAGCCGAGGTAGGCTCCGCTTTTACACCGCCCATGCAACCCTGTTCGCTTCCTCCGTAGTCTGAAGCGTCGCTGTTCAACAGCTCCATCCAGAAGCCATCCCTGGGCACACCCACCCGGTAGTTGTACCTCGGGACCGGGGTAAAATTCAAGACCACGATCACCATATCATCAGTCGAACGCCCTTTACGGAGCAGGCTTAGGGTGCTCTGCATAGAGTCATTGCAATCGATCCACTGAAAGCCCGCGGGATCGAAGTCCAGTTCGTGAAGGGAAAGCTCGTTCCTATACAGTTGGTTCAAATCCTGCACCCAGCGCTGAAGACCCGCGTGAAGGGGATATTCGAGCAAGTGCCAGCTCAGGCTTGCTTCATGGTACCACTCATCCCACTGGCCAAACTCCCCTCCCATAAAGATCAGTTTTTTAGCCGGCTGGGCATACATATAGCCGAAAAGAAGTCGGAGATTCGCAAACTTTTGCCAGTCATCTCCCGGCATCTTTCTGAGAAGGGATCCTTTCCCGTAAACCACCTCATCGTGGGAAAGAGGCAGGACAAAATTCTCATGATAGGCATAAATCATACGAAAAGTGAGTTTGTTATGATGATACTTCCTGTGGATGGGATCTATGGACATATACTCCAATGTATCGTGCATCCATCCCATGTCCCACTTCATCCCGAAACCCAGACCCCCCACATAGGTCGGACGGGAGACCATGGGCCATGCCGTGGACTCCTCGGCAATGGTCTGCACATGGGGAAAATTTTTGTACACCTCTTCATTGAAACGCCGGAGAAAGGTGATGGCCTCCAGGTTCTCTCTGCCCCCATATTCATTGGGTATCCATTCTCCTTCCTTGTGGCCATAGTCCAGGTATAACATGGAGGCCACGGCATCCACACGGAGCCCGTCTATGTGATACTTGTCTAACCAGAAAAAAGCGCTGCTCAAGATAAAACTCCTAACCTCGTTGCGCCCGTAATTAAATATGAGACTGCCCCAGTCCGGGTGAATCCGCTGGCTGGGATCGGCGTGCTCAAAAAGGTAAGTCCCGTCAAAGTATCCGAGACAGTGCTCGTCGCTCGGAAAGTGTGAGGGTACCCAATCCAGGATAACCCCGATCCCGTTCTGATGTAACTGGTCCATAAGGTACATGAAGTCCTGGGGTGTCCCGTAACGGCTTGTGGGGGCGAAGTAGCCACTGGACTGATAACCCCATGAGCCGTAAAAGGGGTGCTCCATTACGGGCAGAAATTCCACATGGGTGAAACCCATCTGTTGGACATATTCAGCCAATTTTGGGGCAATCTCCCGGTAAGTGAGTGGCCGGTTTTCTTCCTCTGGCATCCGCATCCAGGAACCTAAGTGTACCTCATAGATGGCCATGGGAGCATCGGAGGCGTTTATGTTCCGTCGATTTTCCATCCATTCCCCATCACCCCATTCATAGTCCAGATCCCAGACCACCGAGGCTGTCTTGGGTGGCACTTCATTATAGATGGCAAAGGGGTCGGCCTTTTCCACTCGGTAGTCATGGAAGCGAGAGATGACGTGGTACTTGTAGTTGGACCCTTTGCCAACGCCCGGGATAAATCCCTCCCAGATGCCTGACTCTTTTTGGGGACGAAGCGGGTGGCTGTTCTTATTCCAGCCGTTGAAATCACCCATGACGGAGACCTTTACTGCGTCAGGGGCCCAAACAGCAAAATGTGTTCCTACTAATTTACCCTTTTTTACTGGATAGGCTCCCAGTTTCTCATAGAGGCGAAAATGACTCCCCTCATTGAAAAGGTAGATATCATCATCCGTTATGAGGGATGTATCGTATAGAACTGGCTTTTGAGAATTCATAATTAAGAAACCTTTCCTTTATATTGTTTGTTGACAGTTCACCGTTGACCGTTAACCGTTCACTGTTCAGGGTTAATGTGGAGTTACCCTTTTCTTAACGAATTTTTCAATGCGTTTATTTTCGCGCAGATCTTATGTAATTCTTCGGTGAACCAACACTATCCTTTAATAACAGACCTATAAAGTTCAATATATTGCCGGGCCGATCGATCCCAGGAAAAATCTTCTTTCATCCCGTTAAGCATGAGCCTCTTCCATGTTTCAGAAACACGAAAACAGTCAACTGCTTCTTTTATGGCATTTAGAAAGGCCTTGGAATTAAACGGACCAAATTTGAATCCATTTCCCTTATTTGCCTTAGGATCAAATTGAACAATGGTATCTTCTAAACCACCTGTGGCCCGAACCACGGGAACAGTTCCATACCTCAGGGCGTACATCTGGGTTAGGCCACAGGGTTCATACCGGGAAGGAATCAGAAAGATGTCCGCACCGGCCATGATGCGATGGGCCAGGGGCTCATTAAAGCCGATGAAGAGTCCCACACGTCCCGGATGGCGCTCGGCAGCCTCTTCAATGGCCTTTTGAATGGTCTCATCCCCTGAACCCAGTACCACCAGCCCCACATCCAGTGCCAGGATATCTTCTAATAATTCCACCAGGAGATCAAAACCTTTCTGACCGTCGAGACGGGATATCACTCCCAGTAAAGGACGGGATTTTAGAGATTCATCCAAGCCCATCTCTTTGATGAGGGCTTCCTTACAACGGCTTTTACCCGCCATTTTTTGCGGAGAGTAACTGGCCGGGATGTGATGGTCATGCCTTGGATCCCAAAGGCCGTAATCAACCCCGTTCAGAATCCCGTGAAGGAATGCACGACGTGCTTGAAGAATCCCCTCCATGCGCATACCATATTCAGGGGTCTGAATCTCATGGGCGTACTTTGGGCTCACGGTGGTGATGGCATCTGAGTAGACGATACCGGCCTTGAGCAGACTTATATCTCCCCAGAACTCCAGACCATCAATACGGAAAAACTCGTCCCTCGGCAGTCCTGTTATGATAAACTTCTCTTCCGGGAAAATCCCCTGGTATCCCATATTGTGAATTGTAAAAACAGACGATATTCCGGAAAGCTCTGGGTTGTTTTTATAAGGCCCTCTGAGGAGGGCAGGAACCAGTCCTGTCTGCCAGTCATGACAGTGAACAACGTCAGGTTTGAATCCTATGTCTTCAATCAATCTCAATGTAGCATGGGCAAAAAAAGCGAACCGCTCCATGTTATCGTAATAGTCTCCCGTAGGGTTCCCGTAAAGATTAGGTCTATGGTACAGGTCTTCCCGATCAATGAGATAGAACGGGACATCATCTTGGGTTCGGGTTTCCAGCACTTTTGCCTTGAGCAACGCCGTTCCCAGAGGAACTTCCAGTTCATCGAGCAGCGGGCGTATCTCAAAATCTCCTTCGCTTACAGTGCGATAAAAGGGAAGTGCCGATCTGACGTCTATGCCCATCCTTTTTAAAGCCGCCGGTAGAGAACCGGCCACATCCGCAAGACCCCCGGTCTTGGCAAAGGGGACCACTTCTGGAGAGAGAAAGAGGATCTTTAATTTTTCTTCTGACATTTATACTCCATACTTGATTGGTTTTTATAGGTTTCTATGAATTGTAGGCGCTCACCGTTCTGGGTTCTTCGTTCTTGGTTAACATCTAAACCTCGGAACGTTGAACCCTGAACCTCTGAACCCATGAACGGTTACTATGAATTATCTTTCTCCACTGCCTCCAGAAGCTGGGAATAGATCCCGGGAATACTGTATAATACACGGTTCCATGAAGGGATGAGGGTGCTCTCATGGGGTCCCTTAATCTGCTCCCAGGCGGTCCACAAAAAGCCCCGGAATTGCCTGAGCGTAAGCTCTTCCTGATGCCGGTCAAAAGCCAGATCGTTCACCTCGGCATCATCGCTGTAACTTTTGATAAACCCCAGTGTATTTTCATAGTAACTGTGAAGGATCATATCCACAACAGAATCATCCAATGGAAAGCCGTGAGACCGCATGTAGTTCATGTAGAATTTAGCAATGTCTACCACCATCCGGTGGAGTCCTTTGCTCCCATCGTCCGGTGAAACATCCTGGTGCTTGTGCTCATAGTTGGGGGCCAGATCGACCTGGGCGATCTTTTGGTTCATGACCCTTTTGTAAACTTCGGAAAGGGTGCTTACCTCCAGTCCCCAATCATAGGCTATGTTAATCCCGCGGGCCAATCGGGTCAGAAAGCTGAATTCACCTGCCAGAGGATAGTTAAAGGTACGGTGATAGGCAAAAAATTGCATCAGTTCCTCTAATCCCCTCTCCCGCATGATCCGGCTCATGGCGTCCACAAAGGGCGTTACAAAAAGTCTCGTGACCCTCCCCTTCATAGCCCGTTCTGTAGGGGAGATCCTGGCATAATATCCCTTGCAGAACTCAAATTCATTGTTTGGATTTGCAGTGGGTTCTATGAGCCTCCCTAAAAGGATCCGATCATAGGTAACGATATCGCAGTCGTGTAGGGCAATCACGTCGCAGTCCTCTTTTGCAAAGAGATATCCAAGAGTAATCCAGACCGACTGCCCCTTCCCCTGAACTCCCGTCGGGATAGCCCGCTCTTGAATCTCCCGGAAGATCTGCTGAATACGCGGCCCTTCTACCCAGACTACTTTAAGGTCGCGATTGGGCGTTCGGAGCCTCCCGAAGTATTCTTTGGCCTCCCGGAATTGGGCTTCTTCGGGCGCACCGCCCAATGCCACCACCACCCTGTGGAGGTAGCGAACCTTCTGTATATTGTCCATGATTGGATTCAGGACCTGAGGGTTCTTTATCTCCGAAAATAAAGATGGGAGTAATAGGCTAATACAGAGATGCCGGGAGTACTCTACCAGCTTCTTTTCCAGGTTTACCAGATATTCATCACGATCAAAGGCTTCGTAAAGGGGATGAAGAGTGGTAATAAGTCCTTCCTGGTGAAAATCTGCCATAGGTTCTCCTCCTTTCTATGCTAAATGTTATTCAACCTCTATGACCTTTAAAAGGGCCACAAGACGGGCTGTGCTTCCGGAGGCCGTACCCGCGACAATGGCTGCAGCATGAAGATCCTCAGCCATCCTGCAAGCGGATCGACCGATCGCCGATTCTGTAGTGGGTAACTGATCGGACATGGGCTCATCCATGAAAGGATGCTCCCTTAAGTAAGATTCGGTGGCCTTAGCGATTTTGTCCATTATTCTGACTGCCTTCAGGGGATATTCACCCATTGCCGTTTCATCCGTCTGGAGCACCCATTCGGAAACAGGAAGTCGGCCAATACGAATCTTGGGTCCCCGAAGATCTTGTAAAATCCCTACCTCTTTGTCCAATTCTTGGGAGAGCCGGCGAATGGTTCGGATGGTCTCCCGATGCGTATTATGATCTCCATGGGAAAAATTGAGCCGGGCCACATCCATCCCTGCCTGAATGAGTTCACGGATACGTTCTGGAGAAGATGTGGCTGGGCCGAGGGTACAAACGATTTTTGTTTTGCATGGAGTTGTTTTCAGTTTTTATCCTTTCATGTTTCAAGGTTCAGGATTTAACAGTCTTTTGGGCTTTTGCCTTTTCTGCGGATTTCTCATTCCATACCTTTATGAGATAATCCTTCTGTTCCTCGAATTTAATGGCCTGCTCCTCTACAAGGGTCTCGGCCTCATCTGAAGACATCTCCCAGCTCTGCCGCACAAAGGAAGCTACCCGGGCAAAATAGAGGGGAGTCATCATATCGATAAGCTTACTCCGGTTGATGGTCCAGAGGTGATATGTAGCCGCTAATTCATAAAGGATCCTGACCCAGGCATCAGTGGGAAGATGAAATTCGCTTGCATTCATCTTTTCGGCTTCCCTGATCTGATTAAAACTCGAGTCGCTGAAGATCCCCTTCCACAGAGGTGAGAATTGCGGGTAGCCTGTCTTGAAAAGTTCGATCATTAATTCTAAGTTCACATTAACCGGCTCAGGTTCGATGGCGTTTTCAAATCCGAAGGTCTCCAGGGGTTCACTCCCTTTAACTCCTCTCCAATAGCTCTCATAATGCTCCATAAGAAAGAAAAGGGCCGAGAGAACCTGGCGAAACATGGGACCCAGATGCTGGCCCGGGTCCTTAACATCATGGATCTTGACACCGAGATTCGACTGGCAGATCCGGAAGCCCTGTGTGATGGCGCTGGTGGTCATCCATATGTCGATGCCGAAACGCGCCACGTCCGTTTCCCATACATCCTGTTCTGTGTAGAACTTGGCTACATCCCTTGAGATGGCAAAGTCCCCTCCGATGGGCTGCCTGATACGTTTTCCGTACAGGGCGCGGGTCAGGTTGTAAACGATGTTATTCGTTATGGTTCCATCAAATTTGTGTCTAACGTAAACCGGGGATACAAACTGGTACCCTTTTTCCAGGACCGGATCAAGGAGGTATTTAACCCAGTCTTCGTTAATGCTCCGGAGATCCGAATCCACCATGGCACAAACGCTTACCTTGAGACGATTAGCGGCTTCGAATACGGACCTGAGAGCGGTACCCTTGCCGCCCGGTCCACGATATATGGCAACAATCTTCTCCTGCCATGGCTTGATCTCAAAATCCCTGGCCACCTCCCTGGAGTCGTCGGTAGAGCCTCCGTCAGCAATGAGAATGACGCTCCTATGATCCTTATAATGTTTGGCAAGACCGTGGGTTACCATCTGGATGACGTGGACAATGGTCCTTTCGTTGTTATAGCAGGGGATACCCACCAAGATATCTGCAGATTCAATCTCCTCGAGCCGTTTTGACTGGTAGGCACGAAGGGCCGTATCATAATTCATCGTTACCTTTCCTTTCTTTGTTTTCTCACGTTTTCGTCTAATGAATTACAGGAAAATTTAATTCTATCTCGTCAGTCTAAAGTTCTCCCGTCATGCCGGACCTGATCCGGCATCCAGAAGTCATATGACACTGATAATATTCTGGATTCCCGCTTTCGCGGGAATGACGGCAACTAATTTGTGGTTCTAATAATTTCAACAAGTTAGAAGAACTTTGGACTGTCCAGATTCTATGTTATGATAGAAAAATAGAATGAATAGATTTAAAAAACGTCTTAAAATACCACAATGAGTTTTTAAAGTCAACTGAAACTGAGCGATTGATAATCTTCTTTAATATGGGTCTTCGTGTAATCGTGTGGGTAAAAAGCAGCATAAAATTGGCATAGATTGGCTGTGGATAATGAGAAATAGAGTTTTCATAGGTATAAGAAATCTGGCATGATTACTGGATGGGAAA
>Ga0180009_10004584_pt1 | contig 15185 bp, 15 predicted proteins | sample OS_PC_MetaG_FD_123537 | JGI IMG/M metagenome (GOLD analysis project Ga0180009, IMG submission 123537) | Groundwater microbial communities from the Aspo Hard Rock Laboratory (HRL) deep subsurface site, Sweden - OS_PC_MetaG | ecosystem: Environmental > Aquatic > Deep subsurface > Groundwater...
TACTCACCCGTGCGCCACTTTACTATCTTTAGCAAGCTAAAGAGTTCTCGTGCGACTTGCATGTGTTAAGCACGCCGCCAGCGTTCATTCTGAGCCAGGATCAAACTCTCCAATTAAACTATCAAACAAATTGTTGCATTTTCATGCAAAATGAGACCTAACTCACAAGCTGTCACTATCTAGTTTTCAAAGATCAAGTGGCTGCTGAAACAGCAACCCGCTTTTTAAGCAAAAGTTATTTTTAATTTATTCGAGATGTTATGTCAAGCACAATATTAATCTTTTTTTTATTTTATTAATATTGTGCAAAACCCCCCGATTTCCCGAAAGACATGTTTTATACTATTGTATATTTTCTTTGTCAAGCAAATTATTTATACTTTTTCATGGCAGGTATTATTATCTAATGTATGCTGCGCACTAAAAAAGGAGTATCTCTACTATATGTGCACATGTTTTTTGTCAACATAAAATATGTGCTTTCAAAATAAACAATTATGCAATGATTTTATTCAAAGAGCTGATGCAAAAAACAAAGAAACGCGTTTTTATACTCTTGGATGAATTATGTCAAGTCTTATTATTATCTTATTTTGATTTTATGGAATCGTTTTTTTCCGGATCTTAACAGTATTTCCATATCCTTGATATCATTAGATGTAATTAATTCATCAAACTTATCAACTCGCCTTTCATTGATATAGGCTCCACCCTGTTCAACCAATCTTCTAGCAGCACCCCCAGATGGAGCCAGATTTACTTCATGAAACAGCTTAAATGCAGGTATACCGGATTCCAGTAGTTTCGCATCTATATATGAACAAGGGACTGCTGAATCCGCTATTCCAGAATTATCTCTTGGCACAGAGCTTGATGGTAATATTGCCCTGTTTACATACCGTTGTCCAAAAACACTGGCAGCCGCCTGGTAAGCCATAACAGCCTCCTCATTGCCATGAGCAAGCCGTGTAGCTTCAAAAGATAGGACTGTCTTGGCACTGTTTAAGTCAGCACCCTGTAAATATTTAATTTCTTTGATTTCATCCATTGGCAAAAAAGAAAAGAGCGCTAAAAACATAGCTACATCCCTATCATCCGTATTAATCCAGTACTGATAATAATCATAAGGAGATGTTTTAGAAGGATCAAGCCAAATTGCCCCCTTAACCGTTTTTCCCATTTTAGCGCCTGAACTAGTTTTGATTAAGGGAAAAGTTATACCAAAAGCGCTTTCTTTTCGCACCTTTCTTATAAGTTCTATGCCGGCAACAATATTACCCCACTGGTCACTTCCACCCATTTGGAGTCTACACTTGTATTTGTCGAATAATTCCAAAAAATCATATGCCTGCAACAGCATATAATTAAATTCAATAAAACTAAGACCTTCATCAGAATCAAGCCGCAATTTATAGCTTTCAGCCTTAATCATCCTATTCACTGAAAAATGTCTTCCGATATCTCTTAAAAACGGAATATATTTCAGTTCGCTAAGCCAGTCGTTGTTGTTAACCTGAAGAGCTTTTTCGTTACTAAAATCAATAAAACGAGATAGCTGTTTTTTGATTCCAATAGCATTATTTTCAACCATTTCAGAAGTAAGAAGCTTTCTCATCTCGGTTTTCCCGCTTGGATCTCCTACAAGTCCTGTTCCGCCGCCAACAACCGCGATAGGCCTGTGGCCATGCCTTTGCATATGGGCAAGGGCCATTATAGGAACAAGGCTTCCAACATGCAAGCTTGATGCTGTCGGATCAAAACCTATATAGCATGTAACGCTCTCATTCTGAATATAATCTCTCAGTTCTTCCTCGTGGGTGGTTTGCTCAATAAAGCCACGTTCTATAAAAATATCAATTAAGTTGACCATTCTCGACCTCATTTATTAGCATACTCAACGGCTCTTGTTTCACGAATTACAATCACCTTGATCTGCCCTGGAAAAACAAGTGACTCTTCGATTTTTTTTGCAATATCCCTGCTGAGCATCACTGAATCCTCATCGGATATGATTCCGCTTTCGACAATGACCCTCAGCTCTCTTCCGGCCTGAATTGCATAGGTATTTGAAACTCCATTAAACGAATTTGCTATTTTTTCCAAATCTTCCAGCCGTTTTATGTAATTCTCAAGGAGTTCCTTTCTTGCACCTGGCCTTGCCCCGGAAAGACCGTCGGCAGCTTGCACCAGATAAGCATATACTGAAGATGGCTGTATATCTTCATGATGGGCAGCAATTGCATGAACGACTTTAGGGGCTTCACCGAATTTCTTCGATAGATTCGCTCCAATAACCGCGTGAGGGCCTTCAACTTCGTGGTCTATTGCTTTTCCTATGTCATGCAACAATCCCATGCGCCTTGCCAGCTTTGAACTAAGGCCCAATTCAGAAGCCATTATACCGCTGAAAAAACCTACTTCGATGGAATGCTGCAAAACATTTTGCGCATAACTTGTGCGGAATTTTAATCTTCCTATATATTTTATAAGTTCATTATTAATTCCATGCACACCTAGATCAAAAGCAGCTTGTTCGCCAGCCTCTTTAATTGTCTGATCTACCTCCAGCTCGACCTTTTTTACAATATCCTCTATCCTTGCAGGATGAATTCGGCCGTCAGATATCAGCCTCATCAGAGATATACGAGCGACTTCCCTCCTGACAGGATTAAATCCGGATAAAATAACTGCTTCAGGTGTATCATCTATTATAAGGTCAATTCCTGTCGCTGCTTCAAGCGCGCGTATATTGCGCCCCTCTCTTCCAATTATTCGCCCCTTCATTTCATCATTAGGAAGTTGAACAACAGAAACTGTTCGTTCAGCAACAAATTCTCCCGCATATCTTTGTATCGCAGTTGAAATTATATTTTTTGCCCTTTTGTCCGCCTCTTCCTTTGCTTCACTTTCGATTTTCTTAATCAATTTAGCAGCATCATGCCTGGCTTCGTTTTCCATTGCCCTGATAAGAAGTTCTTTAGCCTGTTCGGCAGTTAAATCGGAAACCCTTTCAAGCTGTTTTTTCTGCTCCTAAATCAGTTCATTATGTAGAACTTCACTCCGCTCAATATTTTCTTCTCTTTTCTGGAGCATAACCTCTTTTCGCGAAATTTCCCTGTCTCTCCGTTCAATCTGTTCAAGCTTGTTATCTATGCTCTCTTCTTTCTGTATTAACCTTTTCTCTCTTTTCTTCAGCTCTGCCCTAGTCTCTTTATTTTCATTATCAAACTCGCTTTTCATCTTGAAAAGCTTATCCTTGGCTTCAATCTGAGCTTCTTTAATAATAGAATCCGACTTAATCTTTGCTTCTTCTATTATTCTGTTAGCTTCATTCTCCGCAGCCTTGATTTTTTGAGAGGCTATTCTCCCCTTAATCCAATAAGCAACGACAAATCCTATTCCAAAAACAACTATGCCGGCAATTATTATATATATATCTTTCATCAGTCATCTCCACTTGTGCAGTATGAGCTCAAAAAAGTAAGCTTTCCAGATTGATCATTCAAAATAAAGTGCCTGCAACTATTTATCACTTTTGATTCAATCGATACAATTTCTCAAACCATATATCATATATATTGATCGGCTCCGCCGAACCAATCCCAAATGATGATAATAAAACAAATAGAAAGTAAACATGGTTAATGGTATGGAAACAACTATAAAAAGAGGGGGAAGCAAAAAAGAATGGGGTAAACATCTTTTCAAGATGTCTCTTTTTTGATTCAAGGGGGAATGAACCCCCACCACAGTGCCGTGTTGATAAGCCTCTGAACCGAACGTTCAAAGTTAGTGACTTATGGTTTCTTTAGGCTTTTCTGTACAAGCAGAACATGCACACCAAAACCAAGGAAGGCTCTATTGTTATGTTTGTTGGATCAAAGAACAAATATCAATCACGAACACGGCAGGGGTTTTTACATCATCAAATCCGGAAATGCAGCCAAGGGCAAATTTTATACAAGACAACGTACAGAAACGCCTTTATATTATTTGCAAGATACTGAAATTTCGAAAGGTAGCATGAAAAATGTATCATTTCTGAACATTTTTGTCAATATGGAAATTCCATCAAACCTTCACATTAAACAATTATCCAACAATCTTATCATATTCGCCGATTTCTCAGAAATTTCAAACAAAAAATCAGAATGATTTTTTTTAATCTCAATATTATTATTGGCAATATTCAAGGCAGTCATAATCATAACTCCAAGTTGGTTCAGGCTTGTTGGAGAATCATTCAGCTGAGACTCAATCTTTCTGACTTCCTGAACGAGGAAGTCGGCAACTTCTGTTGCATGTAATGCATCAGTTTCCGCTTTAAATGTATAATGTTTTCCAAATAGTTCTATTTTTACAAGATGTTCCAATAAATAAATATCTACCTTTCTAAAACAAATAATATGGCTTCTAATTATGAGCTTCTGTAATGCCATTGAGCTTGGAAAGAAGATTATCTATCCTTGACCGAATAAGATCTCTCTCATGGAAATAGCTCTTTTCCGCTTCGATCTTCCCCTGCAGCTCCTCCTCTAACTTCATAATTTTGTTTTTAAGTTCTATGGTTATTGCTTCGTATGATTTGCAAAGTGCAACCACTTTTTCAAGTTTTTGTTCTATTTCCTCGAATTGACTCAGAATCATTTCCTTATCCAACCCTATCACCTCGTCTGTTTGAACTTTTATAATATTCCATCTATGTCAAAGTCAAGATATAATACCCGATCGCTTTTGAATTATTCCTTCAACAACCATCAAATCCTGCATGCTGTTAACACCCAATATTTCTTCGCTATCCTCACCAATAATTGCACCAACTCTTTTATTCTCTTTATATCCTATTTTAACTATATCTGTAAGATAAAATTCGCCCTGGGCATTATCGGCTTTAATTTTATTCAGTGAATATTCCAAAAAGGCCTTTTTAACGCAATATATACCTGAATTAATGGTTTTTATCCTCTTCTGATCCGCAGTGGCATCTGCTTCTTCAACAATTCCTGAAACAGATTGTTTGTCATCCATAATAATTCTTCCATACCCCTGCGGATTTTCAATTTCAGCAGCGAGTATAGATACATCCCATTTTTTTCTGATATGGTTATCATATAGTTTCGCTACCGTGCCGGAAGAAAGCAGAGGGACATCACCACAAAGGATTAAAACCTGTTCAGCATCTTCAGGAATCATTGGAAGAGCACACTTAACAGCATGTCCGGTTCCAAGCTGATTTTCTTGTAAGGCAAAAAGAACTTCATAAACATCTGATACTAATTTTTTTACCTTTTCAGCCTGTTTCCCTACAACAAGAACAATATCATTTCCGGCTATTTTTTTTGCAGTTTCAAGAACATACATTACCATGGGCTTGCCGTTAATCTCATGCAACACCTTGGCTCTGTCTGATTTCATTCGTGTTCCTAATCCAGCGGCAAGAATGATTGCTGCGAGTTTATCTTCCATCTGCATAATAATTGCCTGTATGTGAAATATGACGGCTTCGTAAAAAGTCATTCTGTCCGCCTAGGCGGATTGCACTTCATCTTTCATCATTGCAGCGTACCAGTAAGTACACTTCATTCCTCAAGATTCGTGCGCCTTGCATAATGAGCTTTTTACTTTGCCGTCTGAAATTCGACTTTTACGAGTTCATCGAATATACTTATCAATAAAAAAGGGCAACCTGTATTATAAGGCTGCCCTTTTTTAATCCTTTAAAAACGTATAAATATCAAATAAAATAGACTGGAAAATACTATCGTCTCGTTTCAGCAAGTTTTATGCGTTGCATAGCCCTTTCCAAAGCGGTCCTTACCCTGATAAAATCAATATCTTCACGGGCACCCGCCATTTCCAAACGTTCCTGGGCTCGTTTTAAAGCGGATTCTGCCCTTTCCACATCAATATCACGCCTTCTTTCAGCAGATTCAGCCAGCACAGTAACTCTGTCGGGCAGTGCCTCAGCAAATCCCCCGTTGACAAATACAAACCTTTCTTCTCCCTTAATATCCTTGTACCGGATAATCCCCACTTTCAGAGTGGTGAAAAAAGGTGTATGGCCAATTAGAACTCCAAATTCACCCAGCGAGCCTGGAGCCATAACAATTTGCGCTTCTTCGCTAACGACTGATTTTTCAGGTGTAACAACTTCAAATTTTATGTTTTCGGCCATATTATATGCCCTCACTTCTACTTTTCATCGGCCATTTGCTTTGCTTTTTCAACGGCTTCCTCTATACCTCCAACCATATAAAATGCGCGTTCGGGAAGATCATCATGCTTGCCTTCGCAAATTTCCTTGAACCCCCTTACCGTATCGGCAATTTTAACATACTTGCCTTTCATCCCGGTAAAGGTCTCAGCTACATGGAATGGCTGCGATAAAAATCTCTGGATCTTTCTAGCCCTTGATACAGTTACTTTATCCTCATCGGACAATTCTTCTATGCCGAGAATAGCGATAATATCCTGAAGCTCCTTATATTTCTGAAGAATCTGCTGAGTTATACGGGAAACCAGATAATGATCTTCGCCGATATAAGAGGCATCCAGAATTCTTGATGTTGAATCAAGCGGGTCAACAGCAGGATAAATCCCAAGTTCCGCAATCTGTCGCGATAAAACTACAGTGCCGTCCAGATGGGCAAAAGTCGTAGCAGGAGCAGGGTCTGTCAAATCGTCTGCAGGAACATAAACACATTGGACAGCTGTAATTGATCCCTTGTCGGTAGAAGTAATGCGCTCCTGAAGTTCGCCGAGGTCAACGGCAAGAGTGGGCTGGTAACCGACGGCAGATGGCATGCGTCCGAGAAGAGCCGAAACTTCCGAACCTGCCTGGGTAAACCTGAATATGTTATCAATAAAAATAAGGACATCCTGCCCTTCTATATCACGATAATATTCGGCTGCAGTTAATGCGGATAGCGCGACTCTTGCTCTTGCTCCTGGAGGTTCTGTCATCTGGCCATATATAAGAGCCGCTTTGGGAAGAACGCCGGAAACCTTCATTTCATGGTACAGGTCATTTCCTTCGCGTGTCCTTTCACCGACTCCTGCAAATACGGAAATACCACCGTGATGCATGGCGATATTATTAACCATCTCCATCATTATAACTGTTTTACCGACTCCGGCGCCTCCGAACATACCCATTTTCCCGCCTCTCGGAAACGGTACCAGCAGGTCTATAACTTTTACACCTGTCTCAAGAACACGAACGGTTGTATCCTGTTCCGTAAATTTGGGCGCTAACCGGTGAATCGGCATCATTTTTTCATGACTTACCGGCCCAAGCCCGTCTACCGGACGTCCTACAACATTCAAAACCCTTCCAAGTCCGGCCGGACCAACCGGCATCATAATAGGTTTTCCGGTATCCTTGACTGACATGCCCCTTACCAATCCATCAGTTACATCCATCGCGATTGATCGAATGACATTGTCACCAAGATGCTGGGCAACTTCCACCACAAGATTATCCTGCTCATTATTTATGGCAGGATTGCTGATCAGAAGTGCGGTAAGAATGTTTGGAAGCTTTCCTTCTTCAAACTCCACGTCAACAACAGGCCCCATAACCTGCTTTATTTTACCAATGTTTTCTACCATCTATAGACCTCCTATCAAAACTGAATGCGGTATTTTCAATTCTTACCCTTTAAGCGCCTCCGCTCCACCTACAATATCCATAAGATCTGCAGTGATGGAAGCCTGCCGAGCCTTGTTGTATGCCAGAGTAAGACTATTAATCATATCGTTACAAGCCTTTGTTGCATTGTTCATCGCGGCCATTCTCGCAGCATGCTCGCTTGTTGATGTCTCCAAAAGAGCGCTGTAAATCTGAACATAGATATTTCTCGGAAGCATTTCATCAAGCAATTCGGATGGTGAAGGTTCGCATATGTGCTCAGCAAGAAATTTTTTTTCAGCCTCTTTGCTCTTCTCAGCAGCTTCAATAGGTGGAATCGGAAGAAGCTTTTTTATCACGGGCAATTGTTTGGCCACACTTTTAAATTCAGAATATATCACATATACTTCATCATACTCATTATCCAGGTATCTATCAATCAGCTTTCTGCCTGCCTTAACAGCCACATTAAACCCGAATCTGCCGCCGACAATACCAACATGTTCGCTTGCAATTTCCAAATTCTTTTTTCTGCACCAGTCCCGGCCTTTCTTACCAAAACATGCAAAAGAAACCTTGATATCCGACTTTGATTTCTCTTTTAAAAATGATTCGGCCTTTAACATAAGATTTGAATTGAACCCACCGCACAATCCTCTGTCTGAAGTGCAAAGAAGGATATTTATTTTTGAAATCTTTTCACGCACCGCCAGCAACTGATTTGCTTCATTTCCACCTCGCTCCGCAAGACTACCGAGAACCTCTGCAAATTTGCTCGCATAAGGCCGAAAACCGATCATGCTGGATTGCGCGCCACGAAGTTTGGAAGCGGCCACCATGTTCATGGCTTTTGTAATCTGCTTTGTCTTTTTTACTGCGCCTATTTTTGTTTTGACGTCTTTTAACGTAGCCATTCAACTCAACCCTTATATATTCACAAATTACAAGATTATTATAAAAAGTCCGGGCCGATATTATTTAATCGTATCCTTGAATTCCTCATCGAAAGCGTTCAAGGCATCCGTCATAAGTTTATCGAGTTCATCACTGATAACTTTCTTATCGGCAAGTTCTTTAAATATTTGTGGATATCTATCGGCAATAAATGCAAAAAGTCCCGCCTCATATTTGGCAAGAACACTTACCGGATACTTATCAAGAAAGCCTCTTGTTCCGGCATAAAGTATTGTTGCCTGCTTCTCCATCGAGAGTGGCTTATACTGAGGCTGCTTTAATATCTCGACAAGCCTTGCTCCTCGTGTAAGCTGTCTTTGTGTCGCCTTGTCAAGGTCGCTTCCAAAAGCCGCAAATGCTTCAAGTTCACGGTACTGGGCAAGATCCAGGCGGAGGCTGCCCGCAACCTGTTTCATTGCTTTAACTTGAGCCGCACCACCGACACGAGATACTGAAAGACCTACGTTGATGGCAGGACGAACACCGGCAAAGAACAGACTGGGTTCAAGATAAATCTGCCCGTCTGTAATCGAAATAACATTTGTCGGAATGTATGCGGAAACGTCGCCTGCCTGAGTCTCGATAATCGGAAGAGCGGTAAGCGAGCCCGCACCGAGCTCGTCATTAAGCTTTGCGGAACGCTCAAGAAGCCGGGAATGGTTATAGAAAATATCACCAGGATAGGCTTCACGACCGGGCGGGCGTCTCAAAAGAAGAGACACCTGACGATATGCAACTGCCTGCTTTGAAAGGTCGTCATATATGATTAATGAATGCTGGCCTTTATCACGGAAATATTCTCCCATGGCGCATCCGGCATACGGAGCGACATACTGAAGTGTAGCAGGATCGCTTGCACATGCCGCAACAACCGTAGTATATTCCATTGCTCCGTGTTTTTCGAGAACGGCAACAACCTGGGCAACTGTTGATTTCTTCTGACCGCATGCGACATAAATACAATAAACATCCTGCCCTTTCTGGCTCAGGATTGAATCTATCGCAATCGCAGTCTTCCCTATCTGGCGGTCACCAATTATAAGTTCACGCTGCCCACGGCCTACCGGAGTCATTGCATCAATAGCTTTAAGGCCGGTCAGCATCGACTCGTGAACGCTCTTTCTGGCGATAACACCAGGCGCAACCATTTCAACCCTTCTAAACTCTTTCGCATCAATCGGGCCTTTTCCGTCGATTGGCTCTCCGACGGCAGAGACAACACGACCCAGAACAGCTTCGCCTACCGGAACCTGGGCAATACGACCTGTGCGTTTAACGACATCACCCTCTTTTATGTGGGTAACTTCGCCCATAACGGCAATGCCCACATTGTCTTCTTCAAGGTTAAGCACAAGACCCAAAATGCCGCCGGGAAATTCAACAAGCTCCAATGCCATGACTTTTTCAAGTCCGTAAACCCTGGCAATTCCATCGCCAACAGACAAGACAACACCGGTTTCGCTCAGCTCAACCTTCTTGTCATAATCGGCAATCTGACCTTTAATTATTTGACTTATTTCTTCAGCTCTTAATTCCATTAGACACTCTCACCCCTTTTTAAAGATTCTCTCATATTGAGTAATTGTGTTTTGATGCTACCATCCAAAACAAGATCGCCTATTCTTGAAACTACCCCCCCGATAAGACTTTGGTCAACCTTAACATCCAGAACAATATCTTTACCTGTCATCTTTGACAGGGTAGCATGGATCTTTTCAACGGTTTCGGCAGAAATTTCAGTTGCCGAAACCAGGCTGGCCCGCGCAACATTTTTGAGTTCATCAGCCAGCTTCTGATAGAATTCGTTGATAGTACCAAGAAACCCTATTCGGCCCTTATCAAACAACAGAAAGAGGAAAGACTTCATGGCCTTTGAAAGGTTCAGCTTTTCAATTACCAGCTGCAAAACTTTTTTACGTGCAACAGCATTATAAAGAGGATTTGTGAGCGCGAGTTCAAGCCCTTTTTCATTTGCAACAAGCTTCGCAATCGTATCCAGTTCCTGCTTATAGATCTCGGCGTTTCCGTCATCTTTACCGAGAAGCAGAAGTGCTCTGGCATAACGCCTTGAAATAGCTAAATTTTTCACTATGCCACCACCTTCTCTAAATATTCACTTACCAGTTTTTCCTGATCTTTTCCGGTTATATTCCTTTTAATAATCTCTTCTGCCATAACAAGAGCCTTTTCAACTACTTCTTCCTTCAGCTTTGATCTTGCCAGCTTGAATTCATGCTCAATGTTTCTCCGAGCCTGTTCTTCCAATTTCAAGGCCGCATCACCGGCAGCATCGAGTATTCTTTTCTTTGCCTCGTTTCCCTGTTTTATATATTCTACAACAATCTTTTCAGCCTCTTTATCAAGCAGAGAGAGTCTCTCATTGTATTGCGCAAGATTCTTTTCAGCCTCAAGCTTTTTTGTTTCCAAATCATTCAGCTGCTCTCTAATGCCTTTAATACGGTCATTGAGGGCATTTGAAGCCGGCTTTCGTAAAAGAATTATGAGGCCGATTGCCAGAACGGCAAAATTCATAACACGATAGGTATCTGTATTAATCCACCCTTTAGTTCCGCCGCCCTCACCTCCGGATGAACAAAAAGCCGGGACTGTAAGGAAAAGCAACCCGGCCATAATAACAATAACTAACCCTGCGAATCGATTCCTGCTGACAAAAGGCAATTTCATTAAAAAACCCTCCCCAGAATTTTTTGGCCAATTGCATTAGCAAATACATCAACTTCATTTTGCAAAGAGATTCTGACATTCTCAGCTTCCGTTGCAATCTTATCACGCATTTGAGCAAGATCGTCCTGGGCTTTTTTATTTATCTTTTCCAATAGCTGTTTTTCCTCATTCTGGGCTGCAGACAGCAGTAATTCCTTTTCAATCTGCCCTTTTGATCTCGCATCTTTAATTCCTGATGTAAAAGCATCTTCTTTTTCTTGAGCGTTTATGTTTAAATTTTCAATACCTTGCTCAAGGCCTTCGACCTTTTCCTTTCTTTCCAGGAGTACTTTGCGGATTGGCTTGTATAGGACAATATTCAATGCCCAGATCAGGAATAGGAAATTGGCGATCTGCATAAAAACCGATACATCAACTTTAATCATAAAGGACCCTCCATCGCTGAAATTGATGCAATATTTATTGTATAAAGATGGGTAAAATCTGGGGGTCTATAACACCAGTACAAACAACTTGTCAAAGGTTTTTTAAAAATATTTTTACCAATGAAAAAGCTGTCGAATATTAATGCTTACCTCCTGAGATATTGATATAAATCATTTAAATAGGAATCTTCGCATGCTTATGTTCAGCAGGATGCCTATGCTTATCATGGTCGCAACTATTGACGACCCACCATAGCTTACGAACGGCAAAGTCACACCGACCACAGGCATCAGTCCCATGGCCATTCCAATATTTACAATCACCTCCCATGACAACATCGCTGTAATTCCGAAAGAGAGTATAGTTCCAAAAGTATCCCTGCATCCATATGTTATTTTGAGTCCCCATACAACCAGCATGAAGAAAAGAAGCAGCAGAACCAATGAACCGATAAAGCCCCACTCTTCAGCAAGTACGGAAAATATGAAGTCCGTATGCTGCTCAGGTAAAAAGGAAAGGGCGCTTTGAGTTCCTTTGAGAAATCCTTTACCTGAAATCATTCCGGAACCTATGGCTATCTTTGACTGAATAATGTGGTATCCTGCGCCAAGAGGATCATGATCAGGATTTAAGAATGTAAGTATCCTCTGTTTCTGGTAATTCTTCAGAAAAAACCAGACAAGTGGAATTGTGACTGCACCTGCAGATACAAGATATATAAAAGCCTTTCTTTCGATTTTTACAAACAGAGACATTGATGCGGCTATCAGAAAAATCATCATGGCCGTTCCAAGATCGGGTTGCAGGACTATCAGTATGAAAGGGGCTATACACAATAAAAAAGGTACAAACAAACCGGTAAAGGACAAGCCTTTACTGCTTGCTGCTCTTGAATAATATCTTGCAAGAACAATGATAACAGCAAGCTTTGCGAATTCAGATGGTTGAAATGAAACGGGGCCAACCATTAACCAGCGTCGTGATCCGCCGGCATATTTCCCCAATAATGGAACAAGCAACAGAAGCAAAACAATTAAACAATATAAAGCTATGGCCCACCTGTCCAATGCCTTATAATTAAACAGAAAAGAACAAATCATTGCTGTAAAGCCGACGCAATACCATACAATTTGCTTTAAATAGATAGCTTCATTGGGAACTGATTTCCCTGCTGTAACAGCACTGTAAAGAGTCATGATTCCCAGCAACGAAATAACTGAAGTTATGCCGATAAGTCCCCAGTCAAAATTTTGAACAAGCCTGCGATCGATCATTTTATATTCAATAATCCTGTTTTATTTTTTAGCGATCTTGAAAAGTAACTACTCAGGTTGTCTATACTGTAAGCGGTTAGGCTGTAGGCTTTTAGCTAACAGCCTACAGTCTAACAGCCCACACCCTATCCACCCGGGGCAGTTACCTTGAAAAAAGCCGAAGCCGTCAATACTCATTATTAACGGCATCTGATACAACTTTTGGTTCCGCACCATTGTCATCAATTTCAGCTTCCGGACTTAAATAGCATTTTACAAGCTCCCTTGCTACAGGGCCGGCAGCGCTTGAACCGTGTTCGCCATGTTCAATAATCACTGATATGGCAATTTTAGGATCGGAAGAAGGAGCATACGAGACGAACCATGCATGCGGTTTAAAATGGTCGGGGAGTTTTCTTTCGTAGCTCGTTTCATTTTCCCTTCTTCCAATGATCTGTGCTGTTCCGGTTTTTCCGGATAGCTCAATTCCTCCTCCGGGACGGGCTATCGATGCAGTGCCATAATTTTTATTGACCGCTTCCCACAGCCCTTTCTTTACAATATTCAATGTGCTCTGGCTGACAGGAAGATTGCCGACTATTTCAGTTTCACCATTTAATATGTTTTGTCCGCCCGGGGTTTCGATTCTTTTCATGACATTAGGCTTAATTCTTTTTCCTCCGTTAGCTATTGCAGATGTCAATACCAGCATTTGAACAGGCGTAACCAGATTATAGCCCTGTCCTATAACGGCAGAAAGAGTCTCACCACTGCTCCAGGATGATCCGAAACGTTTCTTTTTCCAGATGGCTGATGGAATTAATCCTACACCCTCCTGCTCAAGGCCTATACCGGTTGGAGCCCCAAGCCCGCAACCCTTTGCATACCATGCGAGTTTATCGATATCGAGCCGCTGCCCCACATTGTAAAAGAAGACGTCACAGGATTCTGCCAGCGCTCTGACGACATTAACCGAACCATGCCCTCCCTTTTTCCAGCACCTGAATTCCCGGTTCCCGTATTTTATATAGCCTGGACAGTAAAAAGAAGTGTTAACGTCTATAACCTTTTCTTCAAGTGCCGCAATTGCCGTAACAATTTTATAAGTTGAGGCAGGGGGATATTCCCCTTTTACGGCTTTATTTTCCATCGGCCTGTTGGGTTGTGAAATAAGATCTTTCCACTCATCGTGTGTCATACCACAGACAAATCCGTTAGGATCAAAAGCCGGATTGCTTGCCATCGCAAGTATTTGCCCGGAAGAAGGGTCCATTGCAACAACAGCTCCGGCCTTATCTTTTAAAAGTTCTTCAGCCTTCCTTTGAAGCCGCTGATCAATTGTAAGATATATATTGTTACCGGGTTCTGCATCGATATTTTCTAAAACCCTGACAACCTGACCCGCCGCATTCACTTCAATCTGGCGTCCGCCCCGTTTCCCCTTTAAATATTTTTCAAATTCTTTTTCTATCCCGAACCTTCCTATAAAGTCGCCTGGTTTATATTCGGGATATTTTTCACCCTTAAGCTCGCTCGAATTTATTTCACTCAAATATCCTGTAAGGTGGGCAGCGCTGTTCCTATGCAAATAATATCTTCTCGGCTGGACATCCACTGAAATTCCAGGGAGATCATATTTATGCGCTTCAATCAATGCAAGAGCATCCCTCCCGATGTCCTGTTTCAGCAAAACCGGCCTGAATGAAGATGCTCCTTTTATGTTTCTGACCTTTGTCGTCAATTCTTCGGCAGGGACATTCAGATACCGGGACAGAATACCGATTATTGACTCAACAGGCTTGGCATCTTTCAGTATTATGCTCAGATTAAATGATGGGCGGTTATCTACAAGCAATGCTCCGTTGCGATCGAAAACAAACCCCCGCTGGGATTGGATTGTCTGCAACCTTATACAGTTGTTTTCAGAAAGCCGCCTGAACTCTTCACCCTCCAGAATCTGAAGGTAAAACAACCGTAAGAAAAGGACAACAAATGCAGCGGTAACAAGAGACATGACCACTGATAAACGGAGCCTGAACCATTCGCTGTCTGTAGTTCTGATGAATTTATGCATCGTTTTTTAAAAGCAATGTCTGTGCCCTTTTTGCTCTGAAGGCTGCATGTTAAACCAACTGTCCCAGATGCTGTGTGTAAATTTCAAAAGCATTATACAAACAGAGCCCGTAATCAATGCCCATATTATCTGTTCCGCAACAACGCTGTAAATATCAGAGTAA
>Ga0180009_10004586_pt1 | contig 15181 bp, 13 predicted proteins | sample OS_PC_MetaG_FD_123537 | JGI IMG/M metagenome (GOLD analysis project Ga0180009, IMG submission 123537) | Groundwater microbial communities from the Aspo Hard Rock Laboratory (HRL) deep subsurface site, Sweden - OS_PC_MetaG | ecosystem: Environmental > Aquatic > Deep subsurface > Groundwater...
AGTTTAATTCATGGTGGAATGAAGAATTCGCGAGTTGAAAAACCAACGGTTGTGTTATATCAATTTTTAGAGAATAGCGGTTATTTAAAATATTTAGCTCACGAAGAAACAGTTGGCAATAGAGAAGTGATTAGACAAATTTATCATATCAAACAATTTTTTAATTTGATTGAAAAATATGAAGAGGCTATTCCCGGTGCACATGTAGCTGGATTTGTAGATCATTATAATCAGATAGTAGAATCAGGCGACAATGGTAAGATGGTACAAATTGAAGATACCCCTGACTCAGTAAATATTATTACAGTTCATAGCGCCAAAGGTTTGGAATACAAGTATGTTTTTGTTGTAAACTGTGTTGAAGAAAGACTGCCGAGTAGAAAAAAAAGTAGTGGGATTGAATTGCCGACAGAACTTTTAAAAGAAAATTTACCCAGCACTACTTTTTCTCAAAAGCAAAAAATGGTGCTGGGCGTGCCCGAAGGTGATTTTCACTATCAAGAAGAGCGTCGTTTATTCTATGTTGCCTGTACCCGCGCCAAGGAAAAACTATTTTTAACCAGTGCTGAGGATTATGGTGGGGTAAGGAAGAAAAAATTAAGTAGATTTTTAGTGGAACTCACCGATGCTCTCCCCCTATCCCTCCAATCCGGCGGGCAGGCAGGGGGAGCCCACGACGACAGTCGGGGAGGGGGTCTGCAAGTAGCTAAAGTGTTAGTTTCAAAAAAAACTTCGGAAGAAAAACAAGAATCTAATGCAAAATTTATCTATGAACCGCCTAAAAAATTCTCCTTTTCGCAAATAAACTCCTATAATCGCTGTCCTTATCAATATAAATTGAATCATGTTTTAAAAATCCCAATGAAAGGCAGTGCGAGTTTCAGTTTCGGTAATACTATACATAATACCCTGCAAAAATTTTATGAAAGAATTCAGGAATTAAATAATGTTAAGCAAGATTCATTATTTGGCTTGCCCGTAGAAAAAGCTCATCTGCTTTCTGGCGGTGTTAAAGTACCTAAACTTGAAGAACTACTAGAAATTTATGAAGGTAAATGGATCGCTGACTGGTTTGATAATAAAAAACAGCGTGAGGAATATTTTAAAAAAGGCAAAGAGATTTTGAAAGTATTCTATGCTTCACAAAAAGACAATCCTTTCGATAATACTCAGGGCAAGTGGACTATTCCAGTTACCTTGGAAGGTTTTTTCAAAATAAAAATTGGTGAATTTTTAATTAACGGACGAATAGATAGAATTGATCAACTTGAAGATGGAACACTGGAAATTATTGACTACAAAACCGGCAAAGGTAAAGAAAAATTATCAACTGACGACAAACAACAACTTTTAATTTACCAGATAGCCACACAAACTTTAACAGAATATAAAAATATTGGCGAAGTAAGTCAGCTGACTTTCTATTATATAAATGATAATCTAAGACAATCTTTTATTGGCAAAGACAAAGACATTGAAAAATTACAAGAAAAATTGTTAGATACGATGAATAATATTAAAGCTGGTAAATTTGAACCCACCCCAAGTCAACATGTTTGTTCTTATTGTGAATATAAGGAGATTTGTGAGTTTAGGAAGTTGTAAGGTTAATCCCGAGCGAGCCCACCGAGCGTGAGCGAAGGTGTGCGACGAGGGATCTTTCGGAGGATAAGTATAATGAGCTACACTAGACAAACGTAAACCAAAATTTTTTACTCTCCGAAAGATTCCTCATTCACTTGGTGTAATTTCGGAATAAACGAAAAATTATGCCACCAACCTTAATATTATTCTCAATAATATTCCTAATATTCTATTTGATTTTAATCGCCTATTTAAGTTACTCAATTTATGCCACTATTTCCGGCGCACCATTTGTTCCAACAACAAAAATCCGGTTAAAAAAGATGATAGAAATGGCAAATTTAAAACCGACTGATAAAGTAATTGACTTGGGTTCTGGTGAAGGAAGGGTGGTAATCGCGGCGTCTAAATACTGTGCGAAAAGTGTTGGAGTAGAAATCAATCCGTTTTTATATTGGGTAAGTAAATTCAAAGCTGGTGGCAAAAAAAATATTGAATTTAAAAAACAAAGTCTATGGAAAACTGATTTATCAGACTATGATTTAATTTTTATTTACTTTATTCCGCATCGCATGAAAAAGTTAGCCAAGAAAATAAAAAAGGAGATGAAGCCTGGTAGTCGCATCATTTCACATGCTTTTGTTTTTCCTGGCTGGCAATATATTGAAAAAGATGATAATATATACTTATATGAATGCTAAATGCCAAATTATAAATTATAAATAAAAAACTAGTGACAATAACGTGTCATTGCGCGTGTCCGCCTATGGAGGAAGTGCGAGCAAAGCGAAGACACGTGGCAATCTCATACAAAAACACTCTTGCGAGTATTAAAGACTGGGATTGCTTCGTATTGACTTTTCTTTCAGAAAGCCAATACTCGCAATGACAGATCACAAATTATGCCATTTACACCCCTGACAAATAGTCAAGATAATAAAAAGCAGACTGATTCTGAGCTTCTTGATTGTGCTAAAAAAGTCCTCTTAGATGTTTTGGGTGAATCAGGAGAGAAGATTGATCCGCTTTTTCTTAAAAACCGTACACTGACGGTTACTTGTGCTAACTTAGAAATTGCAACTGAGTTGCGTTTAAAGACAGACGAAATTGTGGCTAAAATTAACGAAAAATTAGGCAAAAATGAGGTGGATAGAATACGGTATTTACTTTAGACAAATAGCAGTTTGCAGCCTGCCTACAGGTAGGCAGGATAACAGATAACACTTGCCAGATATATACAATTAGTGTAAAATATGAAGTAGCTAAATAGGGCTACTTTTATGAATTATCCTGAAGGAGCTCGAGCGACCGAAGGATCTTTCGAAGAGTATTTTCTTTGGGTACTTAATTGTATTTAAAAAACATCAGCTCTAGGCTTCGAAAGATCCTTCACTGTGTTCAGGATTAACAAAACTATGACCCTACGCCAATACATCACAATCATGATTCTGGGATCAATCCTATGCTGGACAGCTTGGGGGATTGTTATTATTAATATTGATCCGTTTCAAGATACTGGTATTGGTTTTGCGTTTTTTTATGTAAGTTTATTTTTTGCTTTATTGGGAACTATATCTGTACTAGCATTTTTTATCCGACATTTATTTTCTCGCGAAGCGTTGCCGATGTTTAGATATGTAAAAAGAAGTTTTAGCGATGCTTTTTTTATCTCAATTTGTTTAGTTATATTGCTTTTTTTGCAGGGTAAGGCTTATCTAAACTGGTGGAATACGGGAATTTTCTTGCTTGCATTGGCTTTTATTTTGGCCTTTAGTTTCACAACAAAAAAAGAATCCGTTTAAATCTGCTCTAATTTGCTAAAATCTGCTGTTTAATCGTCGATTTATACAGCAGATTAAAACAGATTATAGCAGATCTTAGCAGAATAATAATTACAAAATTATGCGTCAATCACAACTATTTACAAAAACTTCCAAACAAACCCCAAAAGATGAAGTTAGCTTAAATGCCCAACTTCTAATTAGGGCTGGTTTTATTCACAAAGAGCTTGCTGGAGCCTACGCTTATCTACCTTTGGGACTGCGAGTTTTAAATAAAATTAACAATATTATTCGCGAAGAAATGGACGCTATCGGCGGACAAGAACTTTTTCTAACATCTTTACAAAATCCAGAACTCTGGAAAAAAACTGATCGCTGGAGTGATGATGTAGTAGATAATTGGTTTAAAACAAAATTAAAAAATGATACTGAATTAGGATTAGCTTTCACCCACGAAGAACCTTTGACAAATTTAATGAAAAATCACATTAATTCTTATAAAGATCTCCCTTGTTATCCTTATCAGATCCAGACAAAGTTTCGCAATGAACTGCGATCAAAAAGTGGAATTATGCGCTGTCGTGAATTTTTAATGAAAGATATGTATTCGTTTTCTCGAACACAGGAGGAACACGACGAATTTTATGAGAAATCTAAACCTGCTTACTTAAAAATATTTGAACGCTGTGGTTTAGGAGATAGAACTTACGTTACTTTTGCTTCGGGTGGGGTATTTTGTAAATATTCACACGAGTTTCAAACCCTAACTGAATCTGGAGAAGATATTATTTATGTTGATAAAAATAAAAAGATTGCAGTGAATAAGGAAGTTTATACTGATGAGGTTCTAAATAGCTTGGGACTAGATAAAAATGATATGGAAGAAATGAAAGCCGTTGAAGTTGGAAATATTTTTACTTTAGGAACTAAATATTCTGAACCATTGGGATTAAAATTTACTGACGAAACTGGTAGAGAACAAACAGTAATCATGGGTAGCTATGGCATTGGACCAGGGCGTGTCATGGGTACAATTGCTGAAGTTCATAATGATGAGAACGGTCTAATCTGGCCAGAAGAAGTAGCTCCATTTGATATTCATCTAATTTCACTTTGCAAAAAAGATACTGATATAAAAAAAGCTGATGAATTATATGCAAAATTGCAAGCAGAAGGAAAAGATGTGCTCTACGACGACCGCGACACCTCCGCTGGCGCCAAATTCGCTGACAGCGATTTAATTGGTATTCCAGTTCGTTATGTAATTAGCACAAAGACTTTGGAACAGGGGGGTGTGGAGGTGAAGAAGAGAAGTGAGGGTGAAAGTGAATTAGTTAAATTTTAAAAGTCAACACTGTCATTCCGACCGACCCCGACGACGAAGTCGGGGAAGTGGAGGAATCCCTTTCAAATACTTCGACGAATTCTTAAATTATTTTGCATTTTTAATCCACAATAAAGGGATCCCTCGGCTTCGCTCGGGATGACAAACGATACGAATATGCTAAAACGCCTATATTCAAAATTCTCCCAAGACCTTGGTATTGACCTCGGAACGGCCAATACTCTTGTTTATGTAAAAGATAAAGGAATTGTTGTTAATGAACCATCAGTGGTTGCTGTTAATACAAAAACTGAGCAAATCTTGGCAGTTGGGCGCGAGGCAAAAAACATGCTTGGTAAAACTCCAGCGCATATAGAAGTTACTAGGCCATTAACCAATGGAGTTATTTCTGATTATGAAGTTACTGAAAAGATGTTAAAGTATTTTATTGATAAGGTACATGAAAGTAGCTTTTCGTTGATGTCTCGTCCTAGAGTTATAATTTGTGCGCCACTAGAAGTAACAGAAGTTGAGGTAAAAGCGATTGAAGACGCAACGTTATCTGCCGGAGTCAGAGAGGTCTTTGTGGTTCAAGAACCAATGGCGGCTGCTATTGGCGCTAGAATGCCAATTCAAGACCCAATTGGAAATCTAATTGTAAACATAGGCGGAGGAAACACAGAAGTGGCTGTAATTGCTCTTAATGGTATTGTAACATGGAAATCAACTCATATTGCAGGTGATGAAATGAACAAAAATATAATGCAATATGCCAAGGAAATTTTTAACTTATATGTTGGTGAAAGCCATGCCGAACAAATAAAAATTAAAATTGGTTCGGCTGTTGATATGGGGGAAAAAGAAGAATTTCCTATGCGCGGACGAGATGTTATGACTGGCTTACCAAAAGAAGTTATGGTAAACAGTGAACAAATTAGAGAAGCACTTAGACGTTCAGTTGATGCTATTATAGATCATATAAAAATGACTTTAGAGGTAACCCCGCCAGAACTAACTGCTGACATACATGAAAGAGGTTTGTTAATTACTGGTGGCGGAGCATTGCTTAAAGGAATAGACAAAGTAATTGCAAAAGCTACTGAAATACCAGTTAGAATTTGCGACGACCCGCTTACAGCCGTTGTGCGCGGAACAGGAATTTTACTGGAAGATTCAAATTTACTAAAGGAAGTGGCTCTACCATCAGCAAATGAAAAAAGGTAGATAGTTATAAAATTAATGATTAATCGTATAAAAAAATCAGGAATTTAAAATTGGTGAGGGGGAAATAAAAACCCAATTTTCCACTTTTAATTTCTGTTTTTTTATTGAATTATGAATAGTAAAGTTAAAACTTTCTTAAGTATAACAACTGTTATCTTTATTTTTATATGTTTCCATTATATTGGATGGCTTTTGCCTTTTGAAAACTTCTTTTATAAATTTATTACACCAGGATCACAAATAATTCATTCACTTAGTATAAAAATTAATGATCAAGAAGAAAATTTTGAATCCATAGATGATTTAAAAACTGCTTATCAAAAAACAAAAAAGGAAATAATAAAGATGCAAGTAGAACAAATACAAATAAGTTTATTGGAGCAAGAAAATAAAGAGCTAAAAAAACAATTAAACTTTTTGAAAGAAAAAGGTTATTATTATATTGGAGCAAATGTAATTGGTAAAAATATTGATCCGCTGGGCAACACCATAATCTTAAATAGAGGATCTTCCGATGGAGTTAAACTTAATAACGCGGTTATAATTGATGAAGGTATAATTGTTGGCAAAATAGCAAAAGTTGAAAAAAATTTATCTGTGGTTAGATTAATAAATGATAACCAAAGTAAAATAATTGCAGCCATAACAAATCAAGATAAAAGTAGTGGACTGGTAGAGGGTGGCTATGGTATAAGTGTGTATATGAATTTTATACCACAAAATGAAACAATTGTTATTGGAGATATGATAATAACATCCGGCTTAGAAGAAAATATTCCCAAAGGACTACTAATTGGACGAGTAGAAGCTGTGGAAAAAGAGGCCTTTCAGCCATTTCAAAAGGCAATAATCAGCCCTTTAGTTAATTTAGAGAAAATTACAATAGTTTCAATTATCATACCAAAGGAATAAAAATATGAGGATAACAGGCAAAATTATTTTATTTTTTTTAAGCTTGTTTTTTCTTTCCGCCATTCATATTGGAGCTTCTTATTTCCTGCCATTTCCTTGGTCAAAAATTAATCTTATCTTTCTATTATTAGTGATAATTATGATGTGGCGTGATACTAGTCTGATTGTTTGGGTCGCATTTTTCACGCACTTAATTATAGAATTATATTCAGCAACACCGTTTGGTGTTCAACTTTTTTCTAGTACTATTGGAATGCTTTTTACTTTTTGGATCTATAAAAATCTTTTTAATAATCGTTCTTGGTACAGCGCCATGGCAATAACAGCTTTTTCTCTTACTGTCTATCGTCTTCTTTATACTGCATCACTAATATTGTTAAAATTTTTAGGAATAATAGTATCAATTCCTTGGAAAAATGCGGCTGAAACTTTCGTATGGGAAATACTACTGACTGTTTTTGGTACTGGTATTACATATTTTATATTATCAAAATTCTTTAAATCCTTTAAAGACTCGCCAATAGAACATGGATTATTTAAGGTATGACAAAAACCGAACACGAAAAAAATAATGATTTATTTGTAAGCAATCAAAAATTGCAGTCTTATCGCAAAATGGATGGCAAATATAATAATAGCTGGGTAGAAGATTCAGTAATTTTTGAAAAAAATAAAGATAAACAAGTTTCCACTCCAATGAGTAGTTCTTATCTTGGAAATAGTTTTTGTGGAAAAAAGACAAACTGGTTTTTATTTTTTTTATTAAGTTTTTTTATTTTTCTAATTAGTTATGTATTCTTTCTTCAAATAATACATGGGGCTAACTATCGAGATTTGGCTGAAAATAATAGACAAAGAATTATACCGATTCCTGCTGAAAGAGGTCTAATTTTTGACAGAAACGGAACACAGCTCACACAAAATATTCCAAATTTTTCAATTACTTTAATTCCACAAGATCTGCCGAAAAATAACACAGAAAGAGAAAAAATCATCAGTAAACTATCTTTATTAACAAAACAACCAGAAGAAACAATTAGGAAAACACTTGAGGAATATGGTTCATACAGCTATGAATCAATTATTATATTAGAGAATATAAGTTATGATACTGCTCTCAAAATTTTAGCAGGATCTTCTGATTTACCGGGAATACGCATCCAATATGGAAGTAGACGCTTATATTCTAATTACTTGCTGGATAATTCTAGTGAATACACCACCTCTACCCCATATTCTCTTGCTCATGTTTTAGGTTACACAGGAAAACTAAATCAGGAAGAACTTCGAGAATTTTATACACAGGGTTATATACCTTCTGATTCAATAGGAAAAAATGGCATAGAAAAAACCTATGAAAAAACTTTACGAGGAATATATGGACATAAGAGGATTGAGGTAAATGCTTTTGGCAAAGAACAGAATGCATTAGCAGAAGAATCGCCAATCCTTGGTCAGCATATAAAATTAACAATTGATGTGGAAATACAAAAAAAACTAGAGGAAATAATACAGACAAATTTGGGTGCATTAAAAAAACAACGGGCAGCCGGTATTGTAATGAATCCCCAAAATGGAGAAATACTAGCTCTTGCCAGCTTACCAGCATATGATAATAATGACTTCTCTGGCGGTATTAGTCAGGATACATATAATAAATATATAGAAAATGAAAATAATCCACTTTTCAACCGCGCTATTTCTGGAACCTACCCGTCTGGTTCAACAATAAAAATGGCAATTGCTGCGGTTGCATTACAAGAAGGAATAATTAATACTGCCACTTCATTTTTAAGTACTGGTGGTCTTTGGGTTAGCTCTTGGTTTTTTCCTGATTGGCAAGCTGGTGGACATGGTATTACTAATGTTAGAAAATCGTTAGCTTGGTCTGTTAATACTTTCTATTATTATATTGGCGGAGGCTATAATGATTTTGTTGGTTTGGGGGTTGATAAAATAACTGAATATTTGAGCAAGTTTGGCTTTGCTAGTAAATTAGGAATAGATATTCCAGGAGAACAACTGGGATTCTTACCTTCCAAAGATTGGAAAGAGAAAACAAAAGGAGAGAGATGGTATATTGGTGATACTTACAACTTATCAATTGGACAAGGTGATTTGTTAGTTACCCCCCTGCAAATTGCATTTATGACTAGTATAATAGCTAATGGTGGTACTCTTTATAAACCACACCTAGTAGCGTCTAAAATTAATGCCATGTCTAATCTAGAAGAACGAATTTTTCCTGAGATTATTAATGAAAATTTTATTGACCCAGCACATTTACAAACTGTCAAATTAGGTTTAAAAGATTGTGTTGATTATGGATCTTGCCGACGTCTATCTCTTTTACCATTTTCTAGTGGTGGCAAAACGGGCACAGCTCAATGGAGTAGTACAAAAGACGACCACGCATGGTTTACTGCTTTTGCTCCTTATGAAAATCCACAAATTGTAGTAACAATTCTAATAGAGGAAGGTGTGGGAGGTAGTGAAACCGCCACCCCAGTTGCTTATGAATTTTTAAGATGGCTTGGCTCTTCAACTTGTTATTTATCAGGTTGCCCCAGTTCATAACCTATACCCCAAGACACGTTCATACTGACTGCTTGCACCCCGTAGCTTTCTCGTCCGCCATAGCTTTAGCGGGGGTGGAAGCGAAGGGGTGGGGATAACTCCTTGACACTAATTTATATTTATTCTATTATCTGTTATACTACAATAAATCCCGCGCTGTATTTTGAAGTACTAGTCCGGGATTAACTTACTAAAACTTCACTATACTTAGATAGAATAGATATAGTGCTGGATAAAACCGCAATACTGCGGGTTATTTTTATTAGTCCACCAGACAAAAATATAACTCAAACCTTTGGGTTTGGCAGTAGGGAGCAAATAATTAATATTACAAAAGTATTATTTAAACCACTAGCCAATCCTTCGAAAGATCCCCTGCCTACCGGCAGGCAGGCTCACTCACTACGTGTAGTCTCGGGATTAATTTAAACAATATGACAGATCAAACCCAATACATGACTCAAGAAAAATTAGAAGAACTAAAACAAGAATTAGAAAATTTAAAATTACAGGAATTACCTAAAATTGCTAAGCGCATTGATGATGCTAGACAAATGGGTGATTTATCTGAAAATGCTGAGTATCATCAAGCCCGTGAAGACATGGCTTGGATGCAAAGTAGAGTCAAAGAAATTAATGCGATTTTAGATAATGCTGAAATAATTACAACTGGTGGTGGCAATACTGTTGAAATCGGATCTTTTATTGTTGTCAAGGTTGGTGGTGATAAACGTGAATATACAATCGTTGGTGGCCAAGAGGCCGACCCGACCTCCGGTAGAATTTCCAACGAATCACCCATAGGAAGTGCCTTTTTGGGGCGTAAAAAGGGTGATACAGTGGAAGTTAAGTTACCAAGTGGTGTACAAGAGTTTAAGATTGTTGAGGTACGTTAGTACACGGAAATACGGAATATTAGGAAAACACGGAAAAATATATAGAGACGCAAAATTTTGCGTTTCTTTTTGTCATTTTATTAAATATTTGCCACTTTTAGCCAAATCTGGTACAATACATCCATAAATTAGCTAATTTTCTAGCTGAATTTTTACTATTTCAAACACCAATCACAATCAGTGAAATCAAACAATAATCTGTATAATCAATGCTTTATGAAAATACAAGACACACCAATCAACATTAATGACGAGCGTGAAATCCGTCTTAAAAAACTAGCTGACTTGCGTGAAGCTGGGGTAAATCCTTATCCAGCAAAATCACATCGAGTTCACAGTATCAAAACTGCTTTAGAATTAGATGAAGGTAAGGAAGTAGTTGTGGCAGGCCGAATCATGTTAAAACGCGATATGGGAAAAATCGCTTTTTGTCATCTGCAAGATGAAAGTGGAAAAATGCAAATTGTTTTTAAACAAGATGATTTGGGCAATGACAATTTTAAATTATTTATTAAAAAAATTGATGGTGCTGATATTATTTCTGTAGAGGGAAAGCGTTTTGTTACACAAAAAGGTGAACAGTCAATTTTAGTAAAAAAATGGACATTACTTTCCAAAGCACTACTACCACTTCCAGATAAATTTCATGGGCTACAAGACGAGGAACTTCGTTTGCGAAAAAGATATTTGGAAATGATTATTGATCCAGATATTAGAGAAATGTTTAAACGCAAATCAAAATTTTGGAATTCTGTGCGTAATTTTTTAGTTGACGAAGGATTTTTGGAAGTTGAGACTCCGGTTTTAGAAACAACTGCTGGTGGAGCTAGTGCGACTCCTTTTACGACCCATCACAATGCGCTTGATATGGATGTTTATTTAAGAATTTCAATGGGAGAGTTGTGGCAAAAAAGATTAATGGTAGCTGGCTTTGATAAAACATTTGAAATTGGCCGACAATTTAGAAATGAAGGTATGAGCCGTGAACATTTACAAGACTATTCTCAAATGGAATTTTATTGGGGTTATGCTGATTATGAAATGGGAATGGAATTGGTAGAAAGAATGATAAAGCATGTTGCTATGGAAACTTGGGGTACACTTAAATTTATTATTGGCAAACACGGTGAAATTGATTTAAGCAAAACCTGGGGGCGTTATGATTATATTCAAACAATAAAAGAAAAAACTGGTGTTGATATAATGACTGCTCATATTACTGAAATAAAAGCAAAATTAGATAAATTAAAAGTTAAATATGACAAAGTAGAGGCAAAGGGTGCACTTGTTGATTCACTTTGGAAATACTGTCGTAAAAGTATTGCTGGTCCAGGGTTTTTAATTAATGTCCCAGTTTTAGTCTCTCCACTAGCTAAACGCAAAGAAGATAATCCAGAATTAACTGAGCGCTTTCAACCTATTATAGCTGGATCTGAACTTGGTAATGGTTATTCAGAATTAAATGATCCAGTTGACCAAGCTGAAAGATTTACCGAACAAACTAAAATGAAAGAAGCCGGAGATACCGAAGCACAAGCACATGATCACGATTTTGTAGAAGCATTAGAACATGGCATGCCACCGACATGTGGATTTGGTTTTTCTGAACGACTTTTTTCTTTCTTGGAAAATAAACCTATTCGTGAATGCCAGATGTTTCCTTTGATGAAACCCTTGGAACACCACACGGAAAATACTGAAGAATAGGAAAACACGGAATATATGAAGTTGAAAGAAAGTGAATTGACTGGTCAAATAATCAAAGTTGCTATTGAGATACACAAAGAATTTGGTCCTGGATTTAAGGAGGAGATATATCACCAAGCAATGATTATTGGTCTTGAGGAAGAAGGTTTAAATTTTCAAACAGAAAAAGAATTTGATGTTTACTTTAAAAATAAATTAATAGGGACTTTTAGAGCAGACCTAGTAATCGAAGATAAAATAATTGTAGAATTAAAAGCCCTAAGTGGAGATCTACCAAGTATATTTCAAACCCAAACAGTTACATATTTAAAAGCTAGCAAACTTGAAATAGGACTACTTATAAATTTCGGCAATCCAATAATTGGAATAAAACGTCTGGTTAATTACAAAAATTATAAAAAGTAATTCCGTATATTCCTTAATTTCCGTATTTTCCGTGTATGATAAACAAAAAAGTAATGATATTTGGCACATTTGATATTTTGCACTGTGGGCATCTCCACATGTTTAAACAAGCACGAGAATATGGGGATTATTTAATTGCAATTGTCGGTAGAGATGCCAATGTAGAAGAAACAAAAGGCATTGATCCGATGCATAATGAAAACGAACGTTTAGATTTAATTTCACAAATAAAACTAATTGACAAAGCCAGACTAGGGGATAAGATTGATGTTTATAAAGTTATTGAAGAAGAAAAACCAGATATTATTGCACTAGGATATGATCAGCGAGCTTATGTTGACGATCTAGCTGATGTAATTAGCAAAGCTGGACTTAAGACCCAGATTGTCCGTCTGAGTGAATATCAAGACAAGAGATTGAAATCGAGTAAGATTAAAAAATATATAGAAAGACTCATTTAATTAAAGATACTAATATACAAATTTTACTAATGATACTAATGGTATACTAATATTCTTCGACGAAGTACATTAGTAGTTATTCGTATTATTAGTACCATTAGTATATTTGTATCTTCCATTTTGTATGACAAAACTCCTAATAGCCACAACTAACCCTGGTAAGTTTAAAGAAATAAAACATTTTTTAAATGACTTACCTTTTGATTTAATTTTTTTAGGTGACTTAGAAAACATTCCGAAAGAACCAGTGGAGGATAAACCAGATATCGAAGGTAACGCAATTTTAAAAGCTAGATATTACGGAGAAAAAACAGGACTTATGTCTTTAGCTGATGACGGTGGACTTTTCGTAGATATATTAAACGGTTGGCCTGGGGTAATCAGCGCTAGAATTGCCGACACTGTGGATGGCAGATCGCAACAGATTTTAAATAAATTGGAAGGTGTACCAGAAGAAAAACGCGGTGCAACTTTCAAAGCTTGTTTAGCTTTATATGATCCTACAAGCAAACAAATACATTTAACTTATGGTGAAACCAAGGGAAAAATTTTAAAAGAATCAGTTCAGCCAGCTAATGGCTTTGGTTATGACCCAATCTTTTATGTTGAAGAAATTGGTAAGGCTTATGCTGAGATGACTATGCAACAAAAAAATAACTGTTCTCATCGTGGTAAGGCACTGGGGAAAATGAAATATTTTTTAGCCAATCAATATGGTACAAAACATATTGTGGTGCCATTTGGTATTATAGCTGACAAAGGAAAAATATTAATCTGTAAAAGAAATGATCCTGCTAATCCAAATTTTCACGGTAAATGGGAATTACCAGGTGGAGTTTTGGAATTTGGCGAAACAATGGAAGAAAATGTTGCTAGAGAATTATTAGAAGAAACAAATTATAAAGTAGAAGTAGTTAAGCGACTAGACAATATTCACGTGACTGAACGAGAATATCCAAACACCAAATTGCAGATAATTTTAATTCCATTTGTTTGTAAAGTAATAGCCAAAAATGGTCATTTTAATGATGCAGAAATTATGGAAATGAAATGGATTGAACCAGAAGATTATGTTAATTATGATTATATTGGCGAAAATAAAGAAATTTTTGGTGAAATTATGCCAGAGATAAAAAGAATCGTGGAGGAAAATAAATTATAATTTTTTAATTTATCTCGAAGGAGCCCAAGCGACTGAGAGATCTTTCAAAGGACAAATATAGCGGATTACATCAGATAGAAGTAAACCAAAATATTTACTCTCCGAAAGATCCCTCGTCGTTCACCTGCGCTCACGCTTGGTGACCTCACTCGGGATTAACGAACCACTATGTTAGACATAAACCTAATCCGCGAAAAAACTGACGAAATAAAACAAAGTCTTCTCAAGCGAACAACGGAAGACAAGTTAGATTTCGCTACAATTTTAAAATTAGATGATGAAAGAAAAGAATTAATCGCAAAAGCTGACGATTTGAAATCGGAAAGAAATAAACAATCAAAAACAAAACCGACACCAGAGATAATTAAACAAATGAAAAAGATTGGTGAGAATATAAAAAGTTTGGATGAAAAACTGAATAAAATTGAAGCTAAACTAAACGAAGCTTTAGCAGAACTTCCAAATATCGTAGCTGACGATGTAGTAGCTGGTGGAAAAGAAAATAATAAAGTTGTAAAAACTTTTGGTGACAAACCTAAGTTTAAACCTGCCCTGAGTGGAGCCGAAGGGTTTACACCAAAAGATCATATTGAACTCGCAACAGAACTTGGTTTGGTTGATTATGAACGTGGTGCAAAAATGTCTGGTTCAGGTTTTTGGGTTTATAAAGGTGACGGTGCATTATTAGAATGGGCATTATTAAATTATTTTGTAGATTTTCACAAAAAAAATAATTATACTTTTATTTTACCGCCATATCTACTAAGTGAAGAATCAGCCTATACATCAGGACACTTACCAAAGTTTCGCGATGATTTGTACTGGACATCCGTCTCCGCTAAAGCTTCGCCGGACAAGCAAGACAAACTATGTTTGAACGCAACGTCTGAGATGATGTTGGGTAATTACCATCGTGATGAAATTTTAGACGGAGCTGAATTGCCTTTGAAATATTATGCTTATTCTGCGTGTTTTAGACGTGAGGCTGGTAGCTATCGCAAAGAGGAGAGGGGAATGATCCGTGGTCATCAATTTAATAAAATTGAAATGTTTCAATTTACTACTCCAGAAAATTCTTGGGATGCTTTTGCTGAATTATTAGCCAATGCTGAAAAACTTGTTGAAGGACTAGGATTACATTATCAAAC
>Ga0180009_10004587_pt1 | contig 15178 bp, 11 predicted proteins | sample OS_PC_MetaG_FD_123537 | JGI IMG/M metagenome (GOLD analysis project Ga0180009, IMG submission 123537) | Groundwater microbial communities from the Aspo Hard Rock Laboratory (HRL) deep subsurface site, Sweden - OS_PC_MetaG | ecosystem: Environmental > Aquatic > Deep subsurface > Groundwater...
AAACACCGGTGATCTTCTGTTTGTCCCATCTGAGTGCGGTCACCTCGGCCTGTTGGATAGTCAGATGTTCCTGGTTTTCCAGGATGGAGCGCATGGTGTTTTTATAGGCAATCATGTCCGATTGACATCGGGTTGCTTGCACGGCGGGCCCCTTTTTCCGGTTGAGAACCCGGAATTGAATGCCGGTTTCATCTGCTACAAATCCCATGGTACCGCCCAGGGCATCGAGCTCCTTCACCAGGTGTCCCTTGGCGAGTCCGCCAATGGCAGGGTTACATGACATTGCGCCAATATTGTCCACGGTCATGGTGAGCAGCAGGGTCTTCTGATTGAGTTTTGCTGCTGCCAGAGCTGCTTCACAGCCGGCATGCCCGCCACCCACGACAATAATGTCCCAATTGGTGTTATTGCTCATTTTATTTCGTTCTTCCTTAAAGCTTTGATATTGATTAAAGGTCTGTCCGTATTGGTTGTTTCAGGAGATGAATCGCATGCTGGAACTCAGCACCACTTGGACCACCAGCGAAGGATCAGCTCTTTCTCTCTCTGGAAAAAATCTTCCCGGGTGATTTTCTGTTCTTTGAACCCTTTCCGCAGATAGTGAAGCTTGACCATCCACTCCATCTGGGTCTCACAGTTTGACCACCCACCATGCTTTTTGTTTTTCAGCGTGTCGTACTCTTCCGGTGAGATCCAGATCGGAAAGTCCTGGGAAAGATTAGCCACATTTATCATACAGGTTTTATTGTTGGGCGTTTTTCAATAAAAAAGACCGGCATGTCCCGGCAGGTACGCTGCATCATGAGAAACGAGCCAGGCCCTCGTTTCTCGGGGCCAAACGCCGCTGTTTGGCCGGGAACGACCCAACCAGCGGCTTCTCTTTATCAGGGACGGCATCGATCCCGCTGAGGCCTGCCAACTCAAAAAATTATAGACTCAGAATCAGGTTTTATGTAAGGCTGAAGTTAAGAAAAACCAAAGCACCAGCGGAATTTTTACATTATTTATGCAGGTGATTGACAGGCTAGTCCGGGACGACTCCCATATGTTGTTTTTTCTGAGATCGAATCCCATTGTATCAATTTCTATGCATCTAGTAAACCGGGCCGGCTCTGTGTCCGCACGCCCGGCGCTGTAGCCGGGGTGGGGACTGAGGTTGCATCAGGCCAGTTGCCCGGGATTGAAGTGAGTGAGCGGACGGGTGTCGAAAAGCTGTTTCAACATTGATTGTAGACATACTTGATCGGAAATTCCTGGTCATTGAGACCTGGTTGCTGATTCCTCGAAGCATGTTCCGGCTGGGCCAATTGAGAGATCGTTATGGGGTACCAAGAGCTCATCGTCAATAACCTGGATCGAATCCTGGACTTTTGGCTGCTGTTGAATGACAAGGGGAAAATCATTCACTGCAGTGAAATGATCTATCGACATCTGGGGTATAGTGAAGCAGATATCATTGATCAGCCCTTCCAGGTATTATTTCCGGCAGACGATCCGGGGAGCTCGGATTACCTTTACCAGTTGCTCTTTGACAGCCATTCCGGATCTGTGGTCAATCAAAAGACACAGATTAAACAGAAGAACGATGTCATTATCGATATTGAACTCTCCCTCTATCAACTGGATAATTCACAGAAGTTAATCCTGATTGTTTTCCACAACATTACGGAAGTCGTCGAAATCAGGAAAAAAGTAAAATCAAACATTGAAACGCTCAGCCAGGAATTTAACCTGTTTGACAATCGCACCATATATGAATCCATTCAGGATTTTATCGACACGATCCTCGTCTCGATTACTGCCGGGCAGGGGCTGCGATTTAACCGCGCTTTTCTTTTTTTGGTCGATTCAGAAGAAGGGATCCTGAAAGGCATTCAGGCGATCGGTCCAGGCTCCAGTGAGGAGGCGGGGATGATTTACGGCACTTTTAACTCCGCCCCCAAAACCCTTAGTAAAATGATCCAGTATTACAAAAATACGATCGGTGGCAACAGTTCCGTAAACAATATTTTGCGGGGTGTGCAGATCAATCTTTCCGATTATCAGAATATCCTGATCAAGTCCTTAAGCAGTCAGAACTATATTCTAATCAATGATGAGTATCCGCTGGTGAATGAACCCAGTGTAATCTGGCTGAGGCAGCTGTTCCAGGTTCATGAGTGTGCCATTATTCCCATGCTCTGGCACGGGCGTTCAACCGGGGTTATTGTAGTGGACAACCAGGTCACCCGATCCAGGATTACGACCCACGATATCAAGGGCATTACCCGTTATGTGGAGACAGCGACCAATGCCCTGGAATCGGAAAAGCTGATGATCAGCCTGGATAAGAGTATCAACCAGGTTAAACAGGCCAATCTGAAGATCCGGGAAAGCCAGGAAATTCTGATTCAAAGGGAAAAACTGGCGGTGATGGGTGAAATGGTCGCCCATATGGCCCATGAAGTCAGGGGACCCCTGGCAACCATTGGCGGTTATGCTTCAAGGGTCTTTAAACAGATGGACCATGCGGATACCCACTATGACTCCCTCTCCAGGATCGTCGAGACCGTGCGGACCCTGGAACTGGTAGTCAATGACATTCTCATGCAATCTCTGCCAAAACAGGACGTCTCAAAGAGATGTGACTGCACCAAGGCTATCAACAAAGTGCTGAGTATGCTGGAGGATGAGATCCATCTCAGAAAGGTGTCGGTCAGCCTGAATATTCAGGGGGACCTTCCTGAGATCAATATCAAGGAACATCATCTGTTTGAGATAGTAAACAACCTGGTTCGAAATGCCCTGGAGTCGATCGAAAATGATGGCCTGCTGCTGGTCTTGGCCAGCAGTATCAGCAATAGGGTCGTGATTACCATTCAGGACACGGGTCCGGGTATTCCTGCGGAGATCAAGGACAAGATTTTTTCTCCGTTTTTTACCACCAAAAAAGATGGAACGGGTCTCGGACTTGTGGTCGTGAAAAACCTGGTGGAGCAATATAACGGCTCAATCGAGGTGCGAACCCTGTTAAACAAAGGAACCACATTTATCATTTCTTTTCCCGTTGAGCCCGAAGGAGTCACACATGACGGATAAAAAAAAGCTTTTGATCATCGATGATGATAAAAATATGAGAGAATTACTGGAACTTGAATTTACCGATCTGGGATATCTGGTGAACACGGCCGAAAATGCGTTTAAAGGGCTGCAATGTCTGAAAGATGAAATTGCGGACCTGGTCATTCTGGATATCAAGATGCCCGGTATGGATGGCATTGAAGCGCTGGAAAAAATCGTCAGTATCAAGCGGGAACTTCCCGTTGTGATTCACAGTGCATACAGCCATTTTAAGGAGAACTATCTGACATGGAGCGCTGTGGCTTATGTCGTTAAAAGCGGTAACCTGGACCAGTTAATTCAGACCGTTGAAGAGCAGCTGCGCTAAACCAACATATTCGGATCTGCCTATGCTATTACTCAATAAGAAAGTACTGACATTTATCCTGGCAGGCGGCAAGGGGAGTCGCCTTTATCCTTTAACGCGGGATCGGTCCAAACCTGCGGTTTTTTTCGCCGCCCGTTTTCGGATTATTGATTTTGTCCTCTCCAGCTGCATCAACTCTGGATTACGCCAGGTATACCTGCTGACTCAAACCAAAAGTCTCTCCCTTCACCAGCATCTCAGAAAAAGCTGGAATTTTCTGCCGAATGCGCTATCTGAATTTATCGCCCCTGTTCCAGCTCAGCAGCGTGTTTCCGAAGAGTGGTACAGTGGAACTGCGGATGCGATCTATCAGAACCTGCACCTGTTGGAAGATCACCGACCCGAACATGTTTTTATTCTTTCGGGGGATCATATTTACAACATGGATTTTAATGAACTCTACCATCAGCACATTGAACGCGGTGCTGACCTGACCATGTCGGTGCTGGCGATTAAAAAAGAGGAGGCAGCCTCTTTTGGGGTTCTGACAATGGATAACGAGCTGAATATCAACAGTTTTATCGAAAAACCCCAGGACCCTTCTCAAATACCGGGGGAGACAGATGAATGTCACATCAATATGGGAATATATCTATTTAAGACAGATTCCCTGGTTCGCATGCTGGTTGATGATGCAAGGAAGACCACCTCTCATGATTTCGGGAAGAATATCATTCCTGCGATGCTGGGTTCCTATCGTGTTAACGGGTTTTCTTTTGAAAACAGTCGTTTTGGCCACTATTGGCGGGATGTGGGGACGATTCGCAGCTATTACAATGCCAACATGGAATTTCTCTCCCAGCTCGGGAGTCGGGTGGTCTGCACACCGGAATGGCCCATAAAAACGGTGGGGACGCCATCCCCCCCATCATTTTTCGGGGGCAGCACCGCCGTATCGATTAAAAACTCAACGGTTGACCTGGGGTCCCATCTGTATAACTGCCATATCCACAACTCTTTGATCGGTGGGGGGGTAACCATCGGGAACGACACCCTGATTGAGAACTCCATTATCATGACAGACTGCAGTATCGGCAGAAACTGCACTATCCGGAACGCTATCTTCGACAAAGCGGTCACCATTCCAGACAACATCCAGATAGGATGCGATCCGAAAGAAGATAAAGACCGTTTTTTCATATCGGACGGTATTGTGGTCCTACCGAGAAACTATATTTTATAAGCCCGTCACTTTTTTATCAGATCTGGGTCACAGCCTCTTGAGACAGAGGCGTATGGATCCCCTATCGGATCGATCGCACCATACCAAAAAGACCGTAAAATGCGAAAAACCCGCAAGAACAGCAGTGAGGCACTGAAATCATCTCCGGAACGACAACGGAAAATTCGGAATCGAATCGGATTGATTGTCACGTGCTTTATTCTGATCATCATCCTGCTGGCTTTCAACTACTATCAGCAGGGCTTAAAGGACTGGAGCAGTATTGACTTCAATTTGAATATCTTTCTGCTCATCAACCTGAATATCCTGCTGCTGGTCACCGTTATCCTGCTGATTATCAGAAATCTGGTCAAACTGATCTACGAAAGAAAACGCAGACTGTTGGGATTCCGGTTGAAGTCTAAACTCACGCTGGCTTTTGTGCTGGTTTCCTCACTGCCGATGCTGATGTTCTTCTTTATCGCCAATGGATTGTTGAGAGACAGTCTGGATTTCTGGTTCAAGGGACAATTTGCCCTCGCTCTCAAAGATTCCGCGGTGATGGTGAAACGGTTGAACCAGTATCAGGCTGAGGATTTGAAACACTTTGTTAAAATCGTAGCCGACGATTATATGGCAAACATTGCGCTGGATCCCCTGGGTGACAGCGCCAAAAACCTGCCAAAGGAGTGGTTTAGCAATACCCTTTCCCGCTATCGGCTGGACGGCATTATCTGGTACGATGCCAACCTGGCTCCTGGCAGCAGTTGGTTTCTGGATAACAGGAAAAAGGAGGCCTGGCATCCGCTGGTAAAGAAGGACCTGATCGACAGGGCGAATGCATTTCCCGTGGCATTTGACAGCCGGACGCTGACCGGGAAAATAAACCGGGCGCTGATGCCGCTCCAGATCAAAGGTACCACGGTCTATCTGGAAGTGGCGAAGCTGCAGACCGGTTCCAAGGCCAAAGACCTGGCAGTGATACAGCAGAACCTGGATAACTTCCAAAACCTGGCCCATCTGCAGAGCCCGATCCGAACAAACTTCACGACCTATCTGCTGTTGTTTACGGTATTGATTATTTTTGGGGGTATTTGGTTCGGCTACTACCTCGCTGGCAGCATGGTAAAGCCTATTGAGACGCTGGTGGAAGGAACCCGGCGGATCTCAAAGGGGGATTTGGATTTTCAGATTGATCTGCAGGTGGACGATGAGATCGGGATGCTGCTGGATTCATTTAACGCTATGACCATGGAACTGCAGCAGAACAGAAAAAAACTGGCCATCAGCAGGGAAGCACTTGTTTATACCAATAAAACCCTGGAAGAGCGGAACATTTTTGTGGAACTGGTGCAGCAGAATATTCAAACCGGAATCCTCTCAGTTGATAATTCCGGCTATATCAACGGCATCAATCCCTATATGATCATGTTGTTCCAGATAAAGCCGACAGGGGTGATTCAGAAACACTATCTCAGCATTCTGTCAAAAGAGCAGATAGCGCACTTCGAAGAGTTGGGAGATTTACTGAATCAATCCGGTCAGAAATCCGTCAAACGGACGACCCATTTGAAACTGGGAAAAAGGGTGGTGCACGTTTCCATGGAGCTTTTCCAATTGAAAAACCCCAAAGGGGAGCAACTGGGAAAGCTTCTGGTGGTGGATGACCTGACAGAGATTGACCGCTCGACCCGAGCCAGCGCGTGGCGGGAGGTTGCCAGGAGAATCGCCCATGAAATTAAAAATCCACTCACACCGATTCAGTTGTCCACCCAACGGATCCGGCGCAAATATCTGGATGTGATTGAAGATGCAGAAATGCTGGATAGCTGCACATCAACGATCATTAAAGAGGTGAACGGATTGAAGCAGATGGTCAATGAGTTTTCAAAATTCGCCCGCATGCCGGAAATTAATCCTTCTCCAAACAATATCAATCGGATTCTGGAGAATGTCTGTGACCTGTTTAAACAGGGTCTGCCACCGCTGATAAAGATCAACCTCATCACTGACCCCACTATTCCAGATATGCTGCTGGACGCCGAGCAGTTGAAACGGGTCTTTACCAATCTGATCGATAATGCGGTCGCCGCCATATCCGGCTCGGGTAAAATAGAGCTGATCAGTTCCTATGCGAAAGAGCTGAAAATGGTCTCCGTGCAGGTCGTGGATAATGGATGTGGCATCCCGGCCGAGATGACCCATCGAATCTTTGATCCCTACGTGACCTCCAAAAAAGAGGGGACCGGTCTGGGGCTTGCCATCGTGCAGCAGATTATCTCGGATCACGGTGGATTTATCCGGTTGCTCAACATGGATCAGGGGACCACCTTTACTATTGAATTACCCGCTTGATCAGATAGCATTTATCGGCTATTAATGGTCCATGACGGATTGGGATTGATCCGTTTGAGGTGCGTTTTGACGAAATGTGAGAAACAGTCTGCGAGGCTGTTTTCCATGTTATTCGTAATACCAGGTTAAAAGATTATAAAAACAATCAGTTGTATATTCTTTTCCAATATACCCCCAGATAAGACAAAAATGGCTGACCGTATCCTGATCGTCGATGACGAAGTGTCCATACTCTCCACGTTAAGCGATATCCTCAGGGATGAAAACTTTGAAACAGACGTGGCTGAGTCCGCAGAAGAGGCAATGAAGATTCTGACGAATAACACCGGGCATGAATTTCGGGCTGCACTGGTGGATATCTGGATGCCCGGCCTTGACGGTATCGATCTGCTGGACTGGATTAAAAAACGCTTTCCGAAACTGCAGGTGATCATGATGTCCGGACACGGAACAATCGAAACGGCTGTCAAAGCCACCAAAAAAGGGGCCTATGATTTTATCGAGAAACCGTTGTCCCTGGAAATTGTCCTCATCAAGCTTAACCATGCATTGAAGGAATCGGCGTTGGAACGGGAAAACGAAGAGTTGAAACAGGCTCAGCGGCCCCATGATCATGAAATCATCGGCAAATCTCCTGAAATTATTGCCGTTCTTGAACAGATCGCTATGGCAGCTCCCTCCGATGGCTGGGTTATGATCAACGGCGAAAATGGAACCGGGAAAGAGCTTGTAGCGCGACAGATACACTACCAAAGTCTGCGGCGGGATAAACCGTTTATTGAACTGAATTGTGCGGCCATTCCGGAAGAGATGATAGAAAGTGAACTCTTTGGACATGAAAAAGGTGCTTTTCCGGGGGCCATCAATCAAAAACTGGGAAAATTTGACCAGGCAAACCGGGGGACCCTGTTTCTGGATGAAATTGGGGATATGAGCCTGAAAACCCAGTCCAAAATTCTGCGGGTGCTCCAGGAACAGCGGTTTGAAAGAGTCGGTGGGGAGGAGGTCTACGAGGTGGATATCCGGATCATTGCCGCGTCCAATAAGAATTTACAGGAGGAGATCGCCAATGGCAATTTCAGAGAGGATCTCTTCTATCGCTTGAATGTGATTCCCATCGACATACCTCCCTTGAAGGAAAGGAAAGAGGATATTCCCATTCTGATTGACCATTTCTTAAAACAGTTCAGTGAGGGGGGCCAGTACCCAAGTAAAAAAATCGGTAAGGACGCCCTGGACAGTCTGATGGCGTATCACTGGCCCGGCAATATCAGGGAGTTGAAAAACATTGTTGAGCGGATTGTCATCATGGTCCGGGATCCGGTCATCGGACTCAATCACGTGCCACCCGTTATTCGGATGGCAAACAAAGAGATGCTCCAGGTGGATGAGTTTCCAACCCGGCTGAAAGATGCCCGGGACTCATTTGAGAAACAGTTTATTCAGTCCATGCTAAAAAAGAATCGCTGGAATATATCAAAAACCTCTGAAATGATTCAGGTAGAGCGGAGCAACCTGTATCGTAAAATCAAACAGTACAACATTGCGGTTCCCAAGTAGTGTCATTTGGGTGATCATCAGGTGGGATGAAGCAGGGATGGAAGCCAGGAGCGCAAGGTTTGACAATGGGTGGGTCTTATTTGGACTCCCTGGTCTTGAGGATCGAAAAAGTCGGGTCCGGGATTTTAGTGTAGGATTTTTTTCGGAGATATGGTAATTAAATGAACAGAGTCGCTTGCAGGAATCCCTGCTAGCCGGGAAAATCAGTTTCCCGGCAGGTATTAACAGGTTCCCCGGTCATTAAAGAGAAATATAGATGCTGAAAGGTTTTTTTCAGAGCAAGGAAGAGAAAATTAGAGCAAGGGTGGCAGAACACATTGCTGAGGGAATGACTCATCTGTCTCAGAAGTTCTACAATGGCGCCATGATTGAGTTTGACAAAGCGATGGAACTCAATCCTGAGGAAGTCTACCCGAGGCTTGTTGAAGAACTCAGCAATGCTGCCGCTTCCGGGGAACTTGAATCCGCGCTGGCCATTGGTCTGAATCTCTTCAAGAAGAATAACGCCGATTATGAGTTGGCCAATAAGCTGGGAAACTATGCAAGGGAGCTGAAGGATTATAAACAGGCGAACGGATTGTACAAGGCAGCGCTCAAGGTAAATAAGAATTATGAAATGGCGTTTTACAATCTGGCGGCATCACAGGCAAAAGTTGATATTTTTGATGAGGCGGTTAAAAGTGCGCTGGAAAAGTTCGATAACGTGGATGGTTATATTCTGCCCGGCTATATCGGAGAAGAACAGCTCATCGAAAAGATGACAAAGCGGGTCGAGGAGGAGAAACAGATTACCTATAAGGATCAGATTCAGGATCTGTCGATTGAACGGGATAGACTTATTGAGACTGGGAATGCGGTTGAGGCCCAGGGGATTGACATTAAGATTAAGAACCTGAAGGCCAATCTGGACAAGGTCTCTGCCGAGGATCTGATCAAGGAGTTTAAAAGAGAAATCGAAGAAGACACGGATAATCAAAAAGTCCATCGGTTCAATCTGGCACTTTATGCACTGAACAACAAAAAGCCGGATGAGGCAATGGCTGCCGTGGATGGTCTGAGTCAGTCGGATTTTGAAGCCGTGGAACTGATAAAGGCCATTGCCATGGAGCAAAAAGGCTTCATGGATGAAGCGATTCGCAAACTGATCCAGTTGCTTGGTACCAATGAGTTTAATCGGTACCATAATGTGAATCTGGGTTTAATGTATCGCAAGTGTAAGAAAAAATTCCTGTCTACCAAGTACCTTGTCAAAACAGCGGCATTGCTTGAGAAGTCCAGTGGTATATACAGCATGCGGGAGCTCCTCAAGTCTGCGGATCAAAACTACGACCAGGGAAACCTGAAAAAGGCGTTGAACTATTACACGATCGCCGCCACTGAAGTCCCGACCCCGCAGATCTGGCAGAAGATCGGTACGATTTATGTTGAACAGAAAAAATATGACGATGCTGTCGAAGCGTTCAGGCAGATGGCACTTCTGGACCCGGAATCAAAAGCCGCGGACAGTAAGATTAAAGAGATACATGACTACTATGTGGAGAAGGGAGAGCAACTGTTCTTAGACCGCAAGTTCAAGCCGGCTGTGGATTACTACCACAAGGCGCTGGGTGTTTTAAGAAACCCCGAGACACTCAAGAAAACAGCAGATGTTTACAAGCAGTTGAATATTCCGGAAAAAGAAAAGGAACTGCTTGAGGAGTGGCAAAAGCTGGCGGATGAAGAGAAGGCAAAGGAGCAGGAAGCACATCGTCAGAAACTGATCTTGAAGGGCAAGACCTTTCTGCAACAGAAAAACTATATCAAAGCCATCGAGACGTTTGAGGCGGTTTTACGGATGAAAGTAGACCGCAAGATTTTTATGCAACTGGCGGCCCTATACAAGGGATTGAAAAAAGCCAACGAACTGGCTTCATTGGAACAGCGCTGGGAGAAAATGGTTCTGCATGAAGAGAAGATGCGGAAATTCGAAAAGGATGAAGAGCGCAAAATGCAGGCTGAAAATGCAGACTGACCTCGGAATTGCTTATCAGGGAGATGGTTTTTGGGCATAGTGAATGACTGTGCTGCCAAAGTGAAAGTTGACGTATTGGACATTCGTAAATCCCGTTTTTTCAAGAATTTCAGCCAGTTTCTGCTGAGATGGAAAATCGAGTGAAGAGTGGGGAAAATAATCGAAGAACGATTCCCCCGGGTAGATGATTTTTCCGATCATGGGGACAATGACAAAGAAATAGAATCTAAAAAGCGGTCTGATGATCGGGATTTCAACCTTACCCATGTCCAGTGACAGAAATCGCCCCCCTGGTTTTAAAACCCGCCATACCTCCGACAGGCAAGTCTCTATCTCAGCCAGGTTTCTCAGCCCGAAACCAACAGTCACGGCGTCCTGACTGTCACTCTTGACAGGCAGAAGGGCTGCGTCTCCCTGGATGAAACGGTTGTTTCTATCAGTGACTCTGGATTTTGCGACATGCAGCATTCCGGCGGAAAAATCCAGCCCGGTTACATTGCCCGACGCCCCGGCCACTCGCTGCAAGCGCTGGGTGATATCGCCCGTACCACAACAGATATCCAACGCGTGGTCCCCCGATTGGATACCCGTCTTCCGGACCAGAAAGCCTTTCCAACGGCGATGCATTCCCTGGGTGATAATATCGTTAAAAAGATCATATCTATTTGCAATAGTAGTGAATTTATTTTTGACATAGATGGCTTTTGCCAGCCCATCCGGGATTTCAAATGGCATTGAGGGTCAGGTTACTGGGTTGTGCCGGTGGGAGCGGCAGTTGTTGCCGGCTGGGCTTGAATTGTGCTGCCATCGTCGGCTTTGACGAGATCAAACTCGAAATAGCGGTTGTAAATCTGCCGTTTATCTCCGAAACGGACCCCATAAACGTTGCTTTTAACGCTTTTTTGATAATAGGCCAGTTCCACGGTGCCGACCAGGTTCTGGGTGATGTGGTTTTTCAGGGTTATCCGGACTCGTTCTCCGGCTTGAAATTTCGGTTTGATGGGATCCGGAATCGGACAGGCCGGTGTATAACCGCCGGTGTCACCATAGCAGACCCATGTCGCTTTTACATAAGCAGTCAGACGATTACCACCGCCATGGCTGAGGATATATTGGTCCGGCGAGAATCCGGTTCGTTCTTCCCATTGTTTCTGAGCAATGTGGTCATAAACCTCGATCAGATAGGCTCTGTATTCGGCCCTGAGGGAAAGCGGGAAAAGAATCAGACCCAGAATCAGTCCACCGGTTAGAGGGCCGTATCGATATAAAGTGGATAACATGAATTGTTTCCCTATTTCACGAGCGGGTCAACTGCATCAGGGTTTCAATTTCCGTCTTGGATATTTGCCGACATTCCCCAGGGGACAACTCCAGCAACTCGATGTTCCCGACGCTGTAGCGCTTGATTTTTAAGACCGGGTATCCCGCTGCCAGAAAGGTTTTTTTGATATGGTGTTTGATGCCTTCCTGGAGTGAGACCACCAGCCATGATTTATCATTTACGAAATGCAAAAACCGGATTTTTACCGGTTGTCTTGTTTTCCCATCAATAACCGGGCCAGACCTGATCCTGTTGATCTCTTCCGGCGTTATTTTCCCTTTTATTTTTACAAAGTACTGTTTCCAGATATGTTGGCTGGGGTGGGCAATTCGATTGGCCAGATCGCCGTCATTGGTCAGGATCAATAATCCTTCGGCGTCATAGTCGAGCCGTCCCACCGGAAACAGCCTCTGGCTTGTTTTTGGAAAATAGTTGACAATGGTATCCCGTCCCTGGGGATCCATGAGGGTGGTGACGCAGTTCTTCGGTTTGTAGAGAGCATATGCGACAGGTTCCTGGGGTACGATGGAAACCAGTTTGCCATTGACTCTGACCTTGTCGGTTTCGGGATCGATCTGGGTTCCCTGCAGGGAAATAAGATGGCCATTGACTGTGACTTTTCCGTCACTGATCAGTTGCTCTGCTTTTCTTCGGGAGGCGATCCCGGCGTTGGCGATGAATTTGTGTAGCCTAATTGTCATACCGTTCTTTTATTTTTTTAAACGCATTGATAGCAGCATTCTGCTCAGAAATTTTTTTGCTTTTTCCCTTTCCGATGCCAAAGATTTCGTTGGCGATCATCAGGGCTGTCACAAATTCCTTGTTGTGATCAGGACCTGTCTCTTCGATAACCTTGTAGTTGGGTGCCCCCAGCTTTCTTTTCTGCACGAATTCCTGGAAATCCGTCTTGTAGTCAACGGTGGGAAAGGTTTTCTCAGCAACTTTAATCTCTTCGGTGAATAGTGTTTGTATGATCTCCGAGACCCTGTCTATGCCGTATTGGTCCCGGCTGTCCAGGAAAATGGCGCAAAAAATGGATTCCATGGTATCAGCCAGGATGGAGCTCTTTTCCCTGCCCCCGGTAATTTCTTCTCCTTTCCCGATCAGAATAAACCGGCCCAGATCGATCTGTTTTGCCAGATTACTCAGTCCGCCTTCAGATACCAGAACGGCTCTGAATTTCGATAGCATTCCCTCGGGCAGATCCGGATAGTTGATCATCAAAAAATCGCTGATCACAAACTGAAGGATAGCATCGCCTAAAAACTCGAATCGCTCATAGTTTTCGAGCTTGTGTTCATGAGCATACGATTTATGTGTCAGTGCCTGAATGAGGTATTCGGTGTTTAGAAACCGGTGTCCTATTCTTTGCTGGAGTTCCTCCAGGTCAACCTCATCTGGTAGGTTCTGAACAGTTGTATAGTCGATCTTGCACATATCAACGTCTCAATACAGGCTGAAAGAGCAACGCGTCCCTTCCTCGGAAAAGACGACCATGTCAGCGGGGATAAGGGTCCTGTTCGGCATTTCTTTCAAGTATCGCTTTAAAAACAATAAAATGGTTTGTCTGATGGGATCTATTTTATCATGAGTGTATATTTAAGCAAGCCTGCGATAGGTCGAAATTGGAAAATATATTTTTTTATCAGAGATTTGCAACTACAACTATTTCGATGACGCTTTTTTTAGGCAGATCAGAAGCCAAAAACCTTAGAATCTGGTATCACTGAGACAGGATTTGAATATTGGATCCTTAAGCAGTTTGATAAAGATCGCCCCCCTGGAAAGTGACAATCACACTTTTGCGGGCATGGATGGGGTGGGCTGTCAATTTGTCCACTCGACTTACTTTTTTCCCGGTTTGTGCAAGATGCTGGAAGTTGCTGGCGAGACCCGTTCCCCTTTAACGGTCCTGAACAATGTTTTTGGATATGATCGATTTCTTGAAGGCCAGGAGGCCATTATCAACCATGTGATCGACGGCAGTGACGCGCTGGTGTTGATGCCGACCGGCGGGGGGAAATCCCTCTGTTACCAGATACCGGCACTGGTGCGCCCTGGTCTGGGCATTGTGATCTCGCCATTGATTGCACTGATGCAGGATCAGGTGGATGCATTGCGCCAGCTGGGTGTTCGGGCTGCTTTTTTAAACTCAACACTGGATCTGAACCAGGCCTATGAAATTGAACGGGCGATGGTTCGGGGGGATCTGGATATTCTGTATGTGGCCCCGGAACGTCTCCTGACACCCCGGTTCCAGGATCTGCTGCAACAGACCCCACTGGCCCTTTTTGCCATTGATGAAGCCCACTGCGTTTCTCAATGGGGGCATGATTTCAGGCCGGAGTATATTCAACTCTGTATTCTTCACGAACGGTTTCCTCAAGTTCCTCGGGTTGCCCTGACGGCAACGGCAGATGAAAGCACGCGGAAAGAGATACGGCAGAAACTGGGGCTCACTCAGGCCCGTCAGTTCACCTTCAGCTTTAATCGCCCCAATATTCACTATCGTGTTGTATTGAAGAAGAATCCCAAAGCTCAGCTTCTGGACTTCATCCGCTGGGAGCACGAGGATGAAGCCGGTATTGTCTATTGTCTCAGTCGGAAAAAGGTTGAGGCAACGGCAGACTGGTTAACCGAGAACGGGTTCACCGCTTTGCCCTACCATGCGGGTCTGGATGCAAAAGTGCGACAGGTCAACCAGCAGCGTTTTCTGAAAGAGGAGGGTGTGATCATGGTTGCAACGGTCGCTTTCGGAATGGGGATCGATAAACCGGATGTCCGGTTTGTTGCGCATCTGGACTTGCCTAAAAGTATCGAGGGCTACTATCAGGAAACGGGGAGGGCCGGTCGGGATGGTTTGCGGGCAAATGCCTGGATGGCCTACAGTCTGGCGGATCTGGTTTGGCTGCGGAAAATGTTGGAAAGCTCCGAGGCAGGAGAACAGCATAAACGCGGCGAAAGAAGAAAACTGGACGCGCTGGTGGGTTACTGTGAAACAGTCCGGTGTCGTCGTCAGGTGATGTTGGGTTACTTTGGAGAGAAACTGCCTGAACCCTGCGGAAACTGTGATACCTGCCTGGATGTGGTTGATACCTGGGATGGCACGGTCATTGCGCAGAAAGCGCTTTCATGTGTGTATCGCACAGGGCAGATGTTTGGGGCTTCCTATCTGATAAACGTACTCAGAGGGGAGGGTAACACCCGGATCAACAACAACAGCCATCATCTGCTTTCCACTTATGGTATAGGCAGTGAGTTGTCGGTTGCTGAGTGGAACTCGGTTTTCAGACAGCTCATCGC
>Ga0180009_10004588_pt1 | contig 15177 bp, 20 predicted proteins | sample OS_PC_MetaG_FD_123537 | JGI IMG/M metagenome (GOLD analysis project Ga0180009, IMG submission 123537) | Groundwater microbial communities from the Aspo Hard Rock Laboratory (HRL) deep subsurface site, Sweden - OS_PC_MetaG | ecosystem: Environmental > Aquatic > Deep subsurface > Groundwater...
AAAGCACAATCTAAATTCGGAGTAATAGCAATAGTAATATTTCTTGTTGTTGTTTTCTTAGTGGTGACAATAACTGTTTTTATCTTGATAAACCAAAAAGGCAATAATTCTCAAATTAATTTTAAAAACATAACTATCTATATTAATGCAATAGATGAAAATAATCAAATAAGTGCAGATTATTTAATAATATCGAATACCACAGAAGTAGCAAGTGGAATTTTAACATCAGATTCCTTAACTCAAATAGATGTTCCAGATAAAGACTTAAAAATTTATTGCTCAAAAGAAGGCTACTATACTGATATTATCTCTAAGACATTCTCTTCTCAAGAACAATTAGAAAATTCTTCAAGGATAACTTGTAACCCCAAAAAGGCAAGTGAAATTATAATAGACTATCATGCAAACTTCAAAACTTCTATAGATTCAGGGAATGTTCAATTTGAAATTTTGGGGGATAATTTTCATCAACTTTCAGGAGTAATTCTATGGACACCTGCAATAATCAATGTTGAATCTCAGATTTGGTCAAAGCCCTGTGAAGCATGGATTAAAAAAGACGGACTTTATTATTGTGAGGATAAACCTTATGAATGTTCAGAGTTCGATGGAAGTAACTGCCTACTAAAAGAAACAATTCCAAACAGATACTCTAAAGCCGATTCTGCATTTATGACGGGACAGGATTTAACAAATCTTAACATGACTCTTGACTTTCAAATATTAACTACTGGAAATATAAAAACAACCGATTGTATAACTTTCATTTTTTATGATAAGGATTTAAGATGGAACGGAAAACTTGAATATCTAAGTGAATTAAATGGGGATAATATTGGGAATTCAAAAGATTTTCCAATTAAGATTTGTCCAAATGAGTAAAAAGAAATGCCCTGTTTGCGGAAGTTCAAGAACAGAAGAAAACGAAAAGGGATTCTTTTGCAAGAAATGCGGGTTTGAAAACAGAGCTGAAATTGAAAGAAGATGAAAGAAAAATGGATTGACAGAATTGAATTAGGAAGAGCCTACCTTGGAACTATTTTAATATTTACAGATTATTACTTTGGATTTCCCGTAATAAATAAAATATATCATTTTTTAACAAAATGGTAAAAAAGATTGGTTTGAAAATAGGAGATAAAATTGAACAAAAATACAAAAACTAAAGATTTATATAATTATTCTCCATAAATAAATTATGGCTAAATTCAGTGATTATGCGAGAAATGAATATCTTGAAATTGCTCTTTATTTGTTCTTAGTTGCGATAGGAATATTTCTTACAATCTATGGTGGATTTTCTCTAAAAGGATTCTCAGAACAAATCTTTGGAGAAGCAATAAATGTTCAGTCATATCTCGGAACACTTTTAACTTATATTCCCTTAATTATTTTGGGAATTCTATTAATTATCTTCCCAGTAGTTTCTTTACTAACAGTTAGGCAAGGGCAACTTCCTGTCGAAGAACAAGCAGACAAAAGATATAAGTGGACAAGAATACTTTCCGTAAGTTATATATTTGCACCTGAAAATGGATTATTAGCAAGATACTTCCCTCAAGCAAGAAAGTGGCTCACTTTCTGGAAAATTACAATCTTCTCTCTTTTCCTATTTAGCCTTATAGGAATTATTCAAATAGCAAATCCTGTCCTAAATGTTTTCGGAGTTCCAAATCAAGCACAACAATTAACAGCAACTTCAGATGTTATCTTTGGTTCTGTAGTTCCTGCGATAGCAGAGAATGGTGCTTTACTTTTTCTATTCTTCACACTACTTGGATTAACAACTTACTTCTTACTAAAGTTCGTTGAGGATAAGCAAACAAGAATAAATTTATTCTTCTTAATAGCATTTTTTATTGTTATGATTGGTAGTGCTTCATGGGGAAGTTTTCATTCTGTAGTTTATGGAAATAGTTCAGCAAATATTTTTGCAGTTATAATCTTCGGATTTTTTGGATTACTTTTAACATTAATAACAGGCACTTTACTACCATTTTTAATCTGGCACATCACGAACAACGCAGCAATAATATTAAGACCTTTAATTTCTCCAAGCAATATTCCTCTCCTATTCGTAGGATGGGTAGTTCTTTTGATGATGACAATAGGTATATGGATATTCTCAAGAAGGATTAAAAGGAGGGCATAAATTTATTCCGTTAAATATTTAAGAATGAAAATGCTCTAAATTTATGAAAAACAAAAAAGGGGGATATTCAAAAGGAATACTTCTAATCTATAATAAAAGAAACATTTTTTTATTAGGAATTTTATGTCTTATTCTTTTATCATCTTTTATTAATCCAAGTCAAGGAATTACAAAATCTTATGACAATGAAAATAAGAAAGTTTCAATCTCAAATTCGGGAAATAGTGTTGTAGACATAACTCTCTTAACCCCCTTAGATAATCATGTTGGTTTAGGTTATCAAATGGTGGCTAAAGTAAATATGACCTTCTATGAAAAACCACAAAAATTCTTAGGTGGGATGAATCTTTATGATAAAAAGAATAAGGATGTTTCTATAATAAGAACTATTGATTACAAATATTTGACAACTGAAAATGTTGATGTTCCAGATTATTCTTGTGTTGATTCTGGTTTGACTAATGGTTCAAAAAATTGTATTCAAATAGGGACACATAAAGAAGACAGAGAAATATGGCTGTCTTTTGATGAATCAAAGCCTAAGAATGGAGAAACTTATATTATAGGGCTATTCACAGATGTTAAGGAGGGAGATAAAGTTGAATGGATCCCTACCTGGTTTCAAGTTCGGATTTCAGAGTGGGCAACATGGACTGCTGGTTTAAATGTTGGATTAGTTCATTATTATAAATTAGATGAACTTTCAGGCAACGCCACCGATAATGTAGGAACAACAAATAGTTCATGGGTTAATGGTACTATTTATGGTTCAAGTGGAAAAATTGGAACAAGTTATTATATAAGTTATGGGAATGGAAATGCAATACAATATTCATCATATCTTATAGGAGGTACGAGACCTGCAACTTTTAATGCTTGGATTAAGCCTGAAAATGTAACAGATTCTCTAAATCATTATTTATTTAGTGAAGGAGAGTCTGACTCAATTGGTTGGCAGGTGATATTAAATAATGGAAAAATTTATCTTACTTCTCCTGGAGTTGGAAACACTCCCAATACATTAGGAACTTTGGCGGCACAAACTTATAGTATGGTAAGTTTTAATATTTCAGCTTCACAGGTTACTTTCTGGATTAATGGTTCTTATGATTCAACTTCAGGTTTGCCAGGGGGTTCTGTTGCACCATATTCTGGAAAAACTTTAATTGGTGCTTGTGGTCATGGTGCTGTTCCTGCTGGACCAGTAGATTCAATATTTGGTAATATTGATGAAATCGGGATTTGGAATAGAAGCTTATCACCTATTGAATTTTCACAATTATATAATTCTGGTATTGGAATAACTTATGATATAACTAAGCCAACTGTTTCACAGTTAGTTTCTCCTAAAAATGGAAATATCTCAAATTCTGCATCGCAAATTTTCAGTATTATCGCATTCGATGATTCTTCCTTAGACACTGTAGGATTATATATTAATTTTTCTGGTTCTTGGATAGTAAATCAAACAAATCATACAGGTGTTAATAATACTCAAGTTAATCTTTCAGTTGCAGGAATTTCTGATGGTTATTACATTTGGACAGGTTGGTCAAACGATTCATCTGGAAATTCTATTTTTAACGATACAAATTACACTTTAACTATTGATACAACTTCACCATCTGTTATTTACCAATCAGATACATCTTCAAGTGGATGGAGAAATCAAAACTTTATCATAATCAATATATCTTCAGTTGATGTAAATCCAAGTTCTAATATGACTGAGTTTAACGGAACAAATCAGACATTTACAAACTTTGCAGGAAACTATTCTTGGATAAATAAAACTTTACTTTCAGATGGTAATTATACTTTTTTTGCTTGGGCAAATGACACTGCAAATAATACTGGTTCCCTGGAAATAAGAACCATCGGAATTGACACCACATCTCCAACAATAGGAACAACAACGACTTATACCACAGCAGGAAGCCAAACCTTCATCTTCAACTCATCAGCAACAGATTTAGGAAGTGGATTACATTCCACATTTTACACAATTCTTAATTCTTCAGGAATGGTTGATACAGCAACAATAGCAAATACAACTTTTACAATAAACACAAATGTTTCCGATACTGTTTCCGCTTATGGAACTTATACTTTAAGAGTCTGGGCAAATGATACTGCAAGTAATTATGCTTCATTAGATACAAATTTTACAACTTCAGCTTCTTCGGGAAGTGTGGTAATCGTTTCTGGAGGCGGTGGTGGCGGAACAACAACTTTAACTATCGCAAGTAATTTTTCAGTTGTAACTACAAATTATAAAAATATTTTAGATTTCATATCGCCAAAAGAATCAGCAAATCCAAGAGAAGTAGATTTCTATTTAACAAACTCGGGTCTTGAATCTATTGATTTAGCATTATCTTGTTCAACAGAAGATTCTAATCAATCTTCAGGAACGATAAACATTTGTGATTATGTATCTTTCAAGAATGATTCCTACACTCTAATTGCAAATTCAAATAATCCACAAATCGCAACTCTTTCTTTTATTATCCCAGAAAATGCTTCAATAGGAGATGTTTATTATTTTAATATTTTAGGAACATCAGGAAGCGAATATTCAAAACTTTCCGCAAAAGTAAGCGTAACAACTCTAGGAGGAATTTATAGATGGGTTAAGATATTTGGAGATTATACTCTTCCCCTCTTCCCAATCCTGATATTCGCTTCATTTGGAGTATTCATTTTAATGATTTTTATTTTCATAAAAGTTAATAAGCCAACAACGGGAATACTTGTTTCAATGCTCTCAGTAATTGCCATTCTATACTTTGGATTAGTCTTGTGAAATTGAACAAAAATACAAAAATTAGGAATATTTATAAATAAGGAAATACTCCTAAATCCATGAAAGCAAAACCTGTATTAATTCTATCATTATCTATAATCTTATTTCTATCAATATTAGGAACGGCTTTATATTTTGGAGTAATAAAACAAAGTGGTGTAAGTTCTTCGGATTTTGTAAAACCACAATGGGCAAGACTTGAATGTTCTCCTCTTAATCCTGCTGGTTATGATGGAAAATTATATAAGTGGCTTGACGAAGGACAAACACTCTTTAAATGTGACCAAAATACAGACCAATGTAGATTCCGAATACAGGATTCTCCTTCAGGAAGTTGTTATAATCCTCTTAATTCAGTAAAAGGAAAGTACCAAATATGTGATGTGAATGGCAATAATTGCGGTTCTTCAATTCAATATTCAATATGTGGTGGAAATCCAACAGATTATATTTTTATAAACAACGGTCAATCTGTGAAATTTGCAACAGGAATATTCGTTACTGGTGAATCAAAAACAAAGATTGAATTTGAATGGAAACCTTATGTTCTTAATAGATTTGTTGGTGGGGCAAGATTCGTTGTAAACTCTGTAGATTGTTCAATAACCACAAGTACAAGAGCAAATATTCTTTCAGGAGATAATGTAGATAAACTATCAAGAACAGGTGGACCAGGATTAAGCTGGATTAATTATGTAAATGATTGGGTTTACGGACCCGCAACAAATATAGTAACATACAATAGTCAACAAGCATATTGTTCTGCGGGGCAAGTCCACTCAATAGTAAAACTTCAGGTTGCAGATGGAAGTCTTAAAAAAGTTGACCCGATGTATAAGGGAACAAAACCCGACGGAACAGCAGTTAATGGGTTGGGAAATATTATAGCAAATGTTGAGTGTTGCCCAAGTGAACCAAGTTGCGGAAGTGATTTCAAATATGTAAAAGTCGTGACAAATGAAAAATCTTGTGTTAGTGATATTCAATGTTTTAACGCAGGAAATCCTGTTTCCGAGACTGGGACAACTTATGTGAAATATCAATGTTTGAGTGGAAATTGTATAAAGTCCTCTCCAATTACAGTTCAATGCACAACTAATGCTCAATGTAATAATGGACAGATTTGTGATTTATCTACAACCAATTATGGTTCTTGTGTGACACAAATTTCTGGAGAATATTGTGGAGACGGAATTTGCCAATCAACTGAAAACGGAAATACTTGTTCTATTGATTGCGGAAGCAGTCAAAAGGAATGTTCATCATTTGGTCAAACATATAAAGAAAGTGATAGTTCACTATTTGGATTAATCCCTGCAAGTCGGGGCTGTGTGACATCGGGTTGGGTCTATCTTGCTGTTTTCTTAATCTTTATCACAATCTTAATCCTTGCAGTAGTGATATATTTCAAATTATTTACATAAAATGAAAAAAGCAATCCCAATCAGCATCGGAATAGCATTGATACTTCTATTGGGAGTTGGAATATTTTTGATACTTACAAACTTTAGTCAACCTCTTAGTGTTTTAAGACTGGGAGGAGAGATTGTTGATTATAAAGTTATTTCTAGTTTAGACAATGGTGAATATTATTCCTTCACATTTCAAACCGTCCAGCGATACCCCACTGCATGGCATAATTCAAACGCTGTAGGATATGGTCCAAAATTATCCCATAATATAGATGAAGTTGTCGGAATAAGTGTAAATAATCAGGATGCCAATGGCGATCGTATAAGCATCCCTAGTTTTCCTAGCGTTCAATATAACACACTTTATTCAACAAATGATGTTCAAATTACAGGATTACTGGGCAATGGTGTTGGTCCTAATGGAGAAAGTCCAAATAATGCGAATACCCCTGTCGGAATTATTTATAAAGATTTAAAAGCAGAATGTAAGGTTGTTTATAGTTCGGAAATAGGCAATGTCGTATATGTTCATGTTACTGGAACTGTTGTTTCTGTAGATGGTAATATTTTCGGATTATATGGTTCCCCAAAGATAATAATAAATTGTCCATTGTATAAGGTTGGCTATGAACCTCAAATTAGTGTTTATGAATTTTCTAATAATCAATGTTCACAAATAACTATTAAGCAGTCAGAAAAAACTTCAACAGATTATTTAACATTAAAAGAATGTCAAGCAAATATAGTGATGCTAACTTCTTCAAGCACACAAACAAATACCTCTTCAACTTCAGATAATTCAATAAAAGAGGGTTTCAAATTTAGTGGAATTTGGATTTTCTTAATCTCTTTAGTAGGAACACTTATATTCTTGATTGTTGTTCTAGTCATAATAGGGAGGAAAAAATAATGGACTATAATTCAGTAATAGCAGTAACACAGCAAACACCTTTCATAATCGCAGTTATCTTTGTTTGGGTTTCACAACTTATAATTCTTGCATTAGTCTTTTCCTTAGCAAGAGTTAGTTCAGGAAAACACTCAAAAAGATTAATCGGAACTCCCGCATTCCTTTGGGCTTTTCTGATTGCGTTTTTCTGGAATATCCTCTCCCTTGTATTTTTCATAGTCATTCCACTCTGGGCTAAATTATAAATTCATAGAGTTGAAAGGAGGGAAAAAAATGTTAAAAATAAAACTTGAAGATACAGGAAAAAAGTCTATCGGCTACTTGGCGATATTCCTTTCCTTAGTATACATCTTTGCTAGTCTTGGAAAAATAGATTGGGTTGTTTGGATCGCATTTGGAGCAGGCATTTTCCTATCTTTCTTCTTATTGAGTCAAGCTGGAGTTTCTAGCTATTTGAAGAGAAAAGGATGGAGAAGCATATCTGCAAATGACTTTGTAATTGGGCTCACTGTTTTCATAAGCGGAGTGGTTTTCTTAAATTCCATATTCCTATTCGGAGTAGTTAGAAATAGAATCCCAGAAGCCGTATTAACCTTCACAACGAGCATCGGAGTTACATCGGGTCTCATTGCAGGAATACTAGCACTAATCTTTGTCTTTACCTCGAAGCCAAAAGCCTAAGACTAAATTTATTTTTTATTTTTTTGTATTTTTGTTCAATTTAAAGAAAGATTTATAAATAAGGATACCTTAAAAAAACCATGAAATTCATTCTAAAAAAACACCAGTTCGGAAAGTTCTGTAGATACGAAATTAAGTCAATTTCCAACGAGAAAGCCAAAGAGCATGAGAACGAGGGACACAAGGTTTTTGATTCCAGAAAACAAGCCGAATCTTACAGGAGGAGTTTAAATTAAAATGGCGACTAAGGATTGGAAAAAAACTATCAATAAAGATAATAAAATCGTTTGGTTAAAAGGAGAAAAAATTGTTGCGATAACTGATTTAGAAAAGCAACCACATAAGTATAGGTGGCAAGTTGGAACAGGGATTGTAGAGGTTTATGGTGGAGTAGATTATAAGTATTTCTCAACAAAATCTCAAGCCCTAACATTCGCAAGAAGCTACATGAGGAATAATTAATGGGAGAGAGAACAATCCCAACAATCATCGGAAACCTCGCCACAGGGCTTGTAGGTGGTTTTTTAGTAGGTCTGGTAGCAATGACACTTCTTTCCCTTAATGGATTCTGGGTATACATTGTTTTAATTCTCCCTGCTATCTATGGATTGTATCAAGGATATAAACATCCTATGATAACAGAAATCTGGGGATTCGTTCTTCCAATAGCACTTCTATTCATAGTAATTGGAAACGGACTAAATGGAAGTCTTAGCAGACGAGAAATATATTTGCTTTCAACTTCAGTAGGACTCCTAATATTGAATCTCCTTTCTGGAGATTTAAGAGTAATTAAAAGAAGAATGAATAAAGCCCAAAATGTTGGCTATAGAACATTAGGAAGAAGATGAAATCATACAACCCATTTAAGATGTGGGGTGCTTGGTTAGGGCTTTTATTAGCCTTTATATTCATCCCATTAGGTAATTCTGGATTTGCAATATTTACTGGAATAATTATCCTATTTGCTGTTTTACAAGACTCCTCTTTATTATTAGACCCTATAACATTCATAGCATTAATTGTAGCATTAGCTGGTTTCCTTCTCGGTTGGGGAATTCATAGCATAGTGAGAGTATTAAAAAATTAAAATGAAACCAAAGAACAGATTAATCTTAAAACAGAGCTTGAAGTATTTCTTCATAATCTTAATTGCATTCCTTGCAGTATCACTCTACAGGATAATCTATTCATTACCTTCTCAAGCATTTTATTGGATGGTCGGAGCAGGAGCATTAATCTTAATTATTTCTATAATCATGGATGCTATTTCTACAAAAGACATTCTCCCAATATTCAAGGGATAATTCCATAGGAAATGATAGTTAATAGGGATAAAAATAACCTCGTCGGAGAGCATTTATGCTATCCTCGCTGTTCCATAGGAAACCATCCTTAGACAATTTTTCTTTAAAACCAAATGTTTATATAGTCGTATTGTGTATTGTGTAGTATGGAAACAAAAGAAAAGATAACAAAAACACTCAAAGATTTTGGGAGATTACCAACCTCAAGAATCGCTGCGATTGTTGGAGCAAATCCAGACAGAGCAAAGATTGCACTCGAAGAATTAGAAAAGGAAAAAGTTATTGTTAGGGATGAAGAGACCTTAGCAACATACTGGGAATTAAAGAAAAAATCATAATCACCTTCGGGTGTTCAGGGGGTTTGGTTTTTGGGTTCACACTCTATTTTCCATTCCTCCTGTCCTCACAATCAAAATGAAAACACAAATATCAGTAATAACAGCCGAAGACGAATTTGAATTAATAAAAAAATTCAATAAAGATCCAAAAGAAGCTTTTGCTACCAAAATACAACAAAAAATAGATGGTTCATGGGTAATGTTTTGTTATAGTCCACAGAATAAAAACACCCAAAGGATTTCTGATGTTGTTTTAACCAAATTTCAACCTTCGAAAACCTCTTTTAACAAACAGGCGGGAACTGGCTCTGTGGATATTCCTGCTACAAAATCCCAATTAGATTATATTCATGGCAATAATTTGGATGTTAATACAAGGAATTTAACAAAGAGTGAAGCGTGGAAAATAATTAAAGAACATAAGGAGAAAAGATGAATCAAGAAGATACATTAGTAGATAGAACAATAGAAGAAATAGTTAAAACTGCAATAAAAAGAGGTCAAATAGGAGAACCGATGGATTGCGGAGAAGCATTGAGAATTTATTGGGAAGTATACCGAGATTCAAATGTAAGAGGAAGTAGAATTGATTACGCAAGAGATACGATGCGAGATTATATGTGGTTCGATGAAAGACCAACGAAGGAGGGCAAGAGATAAAAATGGTATTTGAACTCGTAATAAAAGGCAGTAGAAGAAACAAATCAAGAATAAAAGAAAACGAAGTGTCGATAGGAAAATTCTCTGCAACATTTGGACAATCCTTTAACGAAGAAATAGAAGAAAACAGATATTGTGAAATGTATATTGATAGACCATACAAAAGAATAGGATTCAAATTTACAAAAGATGAAGATAAGGGATGGAAAACTCAATTTACAAAAATATCATATAGAATTTACATGAAAGTCTTCTCAACTATCCCAAAAGGAATTTACAAATTGAAGAAAGAAAAAGGAATATGGGTAACTGAAGTTCCAGAAATATCCAAAAAACAAAACTCGGAAGATAACAAATGATAACACTAAACCCAAAAAAGATTAAATTAGAATTGATGTCAAATGAAATTGAAACAATTATTGAAGAATTGGAAAGAGTGCCTTATAATATTTACAAACTTATGAATTACGAAAAACTTATTTTAAAATTAAAAGATAGTTTGGAGGATTTGAAATGAAATTAAAAACATTGAAGGATTTGAAAACAATAAGTTATAATGTAGATTGGAATAGTACTTCTTATAAAGACTTTGTTTTAAAAGAAGAACTAAAAGCCGAAGCAATCAAGCAAATAAGATTTCTAAGAGAAAATAAATGGTTAGCAAAAGATATTATTAAAGAAGCAGAAAAACTTTCTCCAGAAGAATTGATAATTAATTATATCAAATGGGAAAACAACATCACCGAGGAATTGGTTTAAAATGAATAACGAAACATGCGAGTGTGGCTATGGTAGAATATATCACGGAGCGACACAAATTCCTTGCAAGAAGTTCGTGCCTAAAAAACAATCCGAAGAAGTTTGTGAAAGAAAAGCGTGGATTATTGGAAACATTATTTCTTATGAAAAACCCTATTATAAAAGTCCATTTTTTGATACCGAAGAAGTTATTGTTAAGACTTCAAAACCAAAAAAACAGGGCGAAGAAAATCAAGATTGGAGATGTATTGCTATATGTTCAGAACCAATTATCTTAAGAAATCATTCAGAAGGTATTGAAGTCAATCCGAGATGTCTTAATGGAAAGAGGTTTGGGGATTATTGTGGGATTCATCATAAAAAATATCAAAAAGAATGCTCTGCTCAAAACACAACTAACCCTAACGATTCAGCAAATCTCAAAGGGGATTTAACCGCGCAGAATCATAGTCCGCAGACAAAACAAGCCACCCGGGACGACGGTGAAAATCGTTTTAGCAATGACAAAACTGTGGACACTCAAAGTCCCGACAGCTCAAATGGGCGAGATGTCAGTTCAAATGAGGGTAGCGATACTCTTAGTAGTATCCATCGGGACGCTTATAGTCCGCAGGGTAAAGAAGACTCTCACGTGTCTGCTTTTGGCGAACCTGCGGACACTCAAAGTCCTGAACTCGAAGATGCACATGGAAGCTATAGCGGTGCGGTCGACCCTTCGGTTCGGGACGCTCAAAGTCAACCGAAAAAGACGGGAGGAAATTGTTGATGAAAGTTGAAAAAGAATTTAAGGGGAGGGTTGTTTTTCAAAGAAGCGAATCTTCTTCAATAAAATGTCAATGTTCTGCTTGTAAAAAACATAAAGGCGAACATGTGTATTCAAGTTATATAGATGGAGATTTTAGAAAGGAAGCTTTTATTAGAAATTTGTTAAGAAAGTTTGATAACAGTTTTGAAGATTATGAAGGTCAAGAAATTGTAATGAAAGTTACGATAGAAAACAAAAAAGAGGTCTCGGAAGAATGACGACCGATGAGAGTTTGAGTTCCAAGCAAGAGTGTGTTGGATTTTTCCACGAAATTGAATTTAAGGATAAATATGGGAATGTGAAGATGTTTCCTGCTACAAGAGGAGAGATGGGAGTTAAATCAAAAGATGTTAAATCAGCCGTGCGGAAGATTTTGAAAAGAATTGGAAATGAAGGAGAAATACCTTGTGCTGAAGTAATAGTTATTATTAAACAAGAACTCGGAGAAGAAATAACAAATGGATGAGAGTTTGACTTCCAAGATTGAAGAATTGGAGGGGGAGATTGATAAAATGAAACTAAGCAAAACACACCAAATCGGAATGTTAACATCAATTTATTCAACAGTTCAGTATATTAAACTCAATTTGGCTTTTTGCCTCCCAACGCTATGAAAATGGAAACCAATAAAATTTACAATATGGACTGCTTAGAAGGAATGAAGCAACTGCCTGATGAAAGTGTGGACTTAATAGTAACTGACCCTCCTTATTTCAATCAAGGAACAAAGCCAAAATATTCTCGTAAAGGAAAAAAGGATGTTGAAACTAATTTTGGCTCTTGGGATAAATTTGAAACAGATGAGGATTACTTGGAATTTATGAAAGAGATGATTAAAGAAATGTGTAGGGTTTTAAAAGAAGATGGGAGTTTGTGGGTTTTTACTAATGATAGATACATTTCTTATTTAAGGCATTATATTCGTGCCTTTGAAGATATGACTTATGCTTCTACTATTATTTGGCATAAGTATAATTCTCCACCAAGATTTATTATGAAAGCAGGGTTTATATCTTCAAAGGAAATAATTATGTTTGCCTATAAAGGAAAAAATCCTACTTTCAATAAGCCAAAGGATTTTAAAGAAATGTTAGATGTTTGGATAACCACACAAACTCCTGCAAAAGAAAGAACAGGACACCCTACACAAAAACCGATTTCTTTAATCAAAAAGTTGATAGATACTTCCAGCAACCCTAATTTTATTGTCCTTGATTGTTTTATGGGGTCAGGAACAACAGCAGTTGCTTGTATTCAAACAGGAAGAAATTTTATTGGTTACGAAATAGATAAGAAATATTATGATATTGCAGTCGGGAGAATCCAATCGGCAAAAAGCCAAACTCAACTTTCTAACGAAAGTTGTCCTAAAGGAGAGTTTAATATGGGTTTAAAGGTTCCGAGTTCTACGAACTCTCCACCCAAATTATCTCCTACGGAGATAACTTCTCCAAACCCTAATATTAAACTCAATTTGGCTTTTTGCCTCCCAACGCTCTGAAAATGGAAACCAATAAAATTTACAATATGGACTGCTTAGAAGGAATGAAGCAACTGCCTGATGAAAGTGTGGATTTAGTAGTTACATCTCCACCTTATAATATCGGAATAGATTATAATGAATATGACGATAACAAAGATTGGCAAGAATATTATAATTGGTGTGAAAATTGGCTTAAAGAAATATTTAGAGTTTTAAAGTCAGACGGAAGATTGTGTTTGAATCATTATTTAAGTTTGGGAACATCAAAGTTTAGAACTGCTCCTTTGATGGAATTAAACACAATCGCTTTAAAACTTGGATTTAATCATCATTCGGTTGCTATATGGACTGATAGAACTCTTGCTAAAAGAACTGCTTGGGGTTCTTGGTTAAGTGCTTCTGCACCTTATATTAATTCTCCTTTTGAGGGAGTTTTGATTATGTATAAATCTTCTTGGAAGAAATTAACAAAAGGAGAATCCACAATAGACAAGCAGTCTTTTATTGATGGTTGTCGTGGAATTTGGAACATAGCAACCGAAACTAAAGGACTAACAAAAGCCAATTTTCATTTAGATTTGCCAAAACTTTGTATTAATCTTTTATCTTATAGTGGAGATATAATTTTAGACCCTTTCATTGGCTCTGGAACTACGGCAGTTGCTTGTGTTCAAACAGGAAGAAATTTTATTGGTTACGAAATAGATAAGAAATATTATGATATAGCAGTTGGGAGAATCAAATCGGCAAAAAGCCAAACTAAACTTCCTAACGGAAGTTTTCCTACGGAGAGTTTAATATGCGTTAAGGAGGAAAATCAAAAATGATTTTCCCCAAATTCCTTTCAGGAACTTTCCTTAACGCTAATATTAGGCGAAATTTGAAAAAATGCTACAAATAAACAAAATACATAAAGGAGATTGTTTAAAAATAATGAAAGATATTCCAGATAAATCTGTTGATATGATACTTTGCGATTTGCCTTATGGAACTACTCAGAATGAATGGGACAAGGTTCTCCCTCTTGATGAGTTGTGGAAGCAGTATAAAAGAATTATCAAAGATAAGGGTGTAATTCTTTTATTTAGTGATGAGCCATTTACAAGCGAGTTAATAATGTCAAATCGTGGGATGTTTAAACAAAGAATTACTTGGGATAAAGACAAGAAATTTGGATTTTTAAATAGTCATAAAATGTTGTTGAAGCAAACAGAAGATATCTGCTTGTTTTATAACAATCTTCCAACTTATAATCCTCAAATGGTTAGAGCCAAAACTGAACGAGGAAAGTATGCACAAAAAGATGGCTCTAAATCTTCAAACTATGGGAAGATAGATAAAATAAAAAGAGATGATAATTATGACTGGCAAAAATCCTTTCCTTCAAATCTTATAAAAATTTCTTGTAATATTCAGGAGTGTAATTCTTTGAATAGATTACATCCCACTCAAAAACCAATAAAACTACTCAAATGGCTCATCAATACTTATACCAACGAGGGAGAACTTGTCCTTGATAATTGTATTGGAAGTGGAACAACAGCAGTAGCTTGTAAACAGGCAAATCGCAATTTTATAGGAATAGAATTAAGTCAGGAATATGTTGATATAGCAAATAAGAGATTACAGCAAGACAATCTCCACGCATTTTTTCAAACTCAAGGGGTTCTTACAGAACCCTCGCCTAATAGGAATTTAAAGGATTTATCCGCAGATAAATCCCAAATTTCTGCTAACGCAGAAACTTCTTTAAATTCCGATATTGACAGCGTCGGTAAACCGACCAAATTAAATTTTTCGCCAGAGGTTGCCTTCGGCAATTCCCGTCCTACCTGCGACTTGCTCGGCTTAACTTCACAAA
>Ga0180009_10004589_pt1 | contig 15177 bp, 18 predicted proteins | sample OS_PC_MetaG_FD_123537 | JGI IMG/M metagenome (GOLD analysis project Ga0180009, IMG submission 123537) | Groundwater microbial communities from the Aspo Hard Rock Laboratory (HRL) deep subsurface site, Sweden - OS_PC_MetaG | ecosystem: Environmental > Aquatic > Deep subsurface > Groundwater...
AACAGCATCAGTACAGGTACAGATGGGGCATTTATATTTTTTCATATGCCCCATCTTGACGCTATTTAGCTGATAAAGACAAGCCTATGGTATACTTCTATCAACCGAATTTGATACGCTGTCCGGGGCGTACGAAAACCCTAAAAAGATTTTCCCCGGTCGACTACCGGGCTATGGTTTATCTGTTCTGGGAAGGCAGCAAGCATCTCGACTGGCGGAGTTTTTTTCAAAAAAAACTATCAGTTCGATATTTGCCAGTCCGCTCGCGCGAACGCTGGAAACTGCCAAGACTATTGCGCAAAAACTCAATCTTCCGGTAGTGACAGATAAGCGTCTCTTAGAAGTACGGTCGCCGTTTGACGGATTACCCATGGGGGACATAGAGGCGCGTGCGTTTGCGGGAAAGATTTATACAAAAAAGTATTTTGATCAAGGATTGGAACGCTTACCGGAAATATTCCGTCGTATGGACGAATGTCTTGGCGACATTGTTCATAAGCAGCTGGGAAAACACATTATCGTTGTATCTCACGGTGACCCGATGATGTCTGTATGGTTTCGATATCGCGGTTTTGACTGGTCGAAAGGGTTTGCGATGGGGAATTGGTACGTACCACAGGCTTCTGGATTCAAAATTGAGTTTGACTCGTCAGGGAAGCCTGTTCGCATCACCAAATTTCCATAAAAGAGCTATATTGCTCTTTTATGTTTCTTTCCGTATGATAGCCCCATGATTCTCGTGAGTACAGATCCGGAGGTTGCCAAACTCATTGCCGCAGAAAGTAAACGCCAGCAAGAAGTCTTGGAGATGATTCCATCGGAAAACTATGCATCGGCCGCGGTACGTGAAGCAATCGGATCGGTATTAACCAACAAATATTCCGAGGGGTATCCGCATAAGCGGTATTATCAGGGCAATACGTATATTGATGCGATAGAAGACATCGCAATTGACAGAGCCAAGAAGCTGTTCGGCGTTCCGCATGCCAACGTCCAGCCGTATTCCGGATCACCGGCCAACGCCGCAGTTTACTTTGCGATCCTTGCCCCCGGGGATACCATCATGGGTCTTGCATTGTCAGCAGGTGGACACCTCACACACGGGCATCCGGCAATCACGTTTTCAGGCAAATATTTCCATTCGGTGCAATATGATGTTGACGCCGATGGCTGGTTAAATATGGAAGAAATCAGCCAGCTATCCCGGAAGACTAAACCAAAAATGATTGTCGTGGGCACTACCGCCTATCCGCGTATCTTTGATTGGAAACATTGGAAGGTCATTGCCGATGAGGCAGGCGCCTTGCTCCTTGCTGATATTTCACACATTGCCGGGCTGGTAGTAGGTGGCGTACATCCCTCTCCCGTCCAGTATGCGGATATCGTGATGACGACGACTCACAAAACACTGCGTGGTCCGCGGGGGGCGCTCCTTATGGTAACGGAGTCAGGGCTTAAAAAGGATCCGAAGATGGCCGAGAAGATCGATAAAGCCGTATTTCCAGGTATTCAGGGCGGGCCGCATGACAACGTCACGGCGGCCATTGCCATCGCGCTCAAAGAAGCAGATTCACAGTCATTTCGTGCGTACGCCAAGCAAATCGTTGCCAATGCCAAAGTTTTGGCAAAAAGTCTGACGGATCAGGGACTGAAGCTGACGACCGGGGGTACGGATAATCACTTGATGGTAATCGACTTGCGACCCCAGGGGTTGAGCGGGAACGTTGTTGCCGAAGCTTTGGAGGTGGCAGGCATTGTCGTTAACAAAAACAGCGTTCCGCACGATCCCAACCCCCCGTTTTACCCTTCAGGAATTCGTCTGGGTACGCCGGCCGTGACCACGCGGGGAATGAAGGAGCCGGAAATGCAGCAAATCGGTCAGTGGATTAGTCAGGTGATAAATATCGTCAAAGACAATCATTTACCGGGAGACAAAGAGACGCGTAATGCTTTTTTCGTTGATTTTCGTAAAAAGATTATCAAAAACAAGGAATTATTGACTATCGCGGCAAACGTACAGGCTCTCTGTCGGCATTTTCCAGTTCCTTAGATTTCTTTAGGCTCTGCGAATTCCTTACCACGTCTTGCCAGCAACTGAAATATAGTATATACTCCATATATTAAGCACACTCGCAGATGTCTTCTTCCGAGTACCATACGATACCCGGTAGGTGAGTGGAAGATGAAAAGAAGATACATCACACCAAAGATGTACCTTTGGTGTTTGTTGTAAATATGCAAGAAATCACATTGCAAGCACTTCTTGAAGCCGGCTGCCACTTTGGCCATAAAGCCGAGCGGTGGCATCCGAAGGCTGCTGCGTATATTTATACGAAAAAGGATGGTGTGCACATCATAGACCTTGCCAAAACTAAGGAGGGTCTTGAGCAGGGAGCCGCATTCATACTGCAAACGGTCGCCGCCGGTGGAGAGGTGTTGTTTGTCGGCACCAAGCGCCAGGCGCGGGGTGTCGTGAAAGAAGCTGCAAGTGCGGTAGGAGCTCCGTATTTAGTACAACGTTGGATCGGAGGATTTCTGACCAACTGGGAGAGCGTGCGCAAAAATATAGAAAAAATAAATCGGATGACCGATGAAGAAGCGAAGGGTGTATGGAAAAAATTTCCCAAGCACGAGCAATCCAAGCTTACGCGATACCTGGAGCGGCTCAAAATGTTTTACGGAGGCGTGTTACAGCTGTCAGATCTTCCGGCGGTTTTGTTTATCGTCGATATCAAAAAGGAAGACGCGGCCGTACGTGAAGCTAAGCGGCGCGGCATTCCCATTATCGCAATCGTTGATACGAATACGGATTCCACCCCCATAGACTACGTTATTCCCGCAAACGACGATGCGGTGGGATCTATCGGGTACATCATACAAATTGCCGTTGGCGCCTATGTGGAAGGTAAAAAAAATTTGGCAAAAGATGATAAAGGAGTAAAATCAGTAAGTGATACAAAAGATAAGGATGAAGCCTCCGGTAAACGCAGGAAACTCCAAAAAGAAACGTCCGGTGCGACAAAGGAAAACAAATAATATGCATATCAAACTTGAAGATATCAAAAAACTGCGGTTAGAAACTTCCGCAGGCGTTTCCAATTGCCGCAAGGCTCTTGAGGATTGTACGAGCGATTATACAAATGCCAAAAAGATGCTCGAGAAGAGAATGGTGGAGCAGGCAGCCAAGAAAAAAGACCGCACAACCGGCGTCGGAATCATTGCGTCATACGTGCACTCTAACGGTAAAATCGGGGTCCTCGTGGAACTTCGGTGTGAAACGGATTTTGTGGCGCGCACAAATGATTTTAAAAATTTGTCTCACGAGGTGGCTCTTCAAATTGCCGCGATGGATCCTAAAAATGTTGACACGCTTCTCAAGAGCGAGTATATCCGCGACGGGAGTTTGACCATCGAATCATTGATCAAACAAACCATCACCAAGCTCGGCGAAAACATAGTGCTTTCCCGTTTTACCCGGATGGAGCTTGAGTGAGTAATATTGACCTTCTTGACGAATAGAAGCTCTGTCACTTAAGATACTTATTAATGATAGATAATCTTCTTAATTCCACCCGCGATCAGATGCGTAAAGCATGCGACGTCACGCGTGGAGATTTATCTTCTATCCGATCCGGACGAGCAACTCCGGCACTCGTTGAAAATATTGTGATTGCCGCCTACGACGGCACGCAGAAGCTCAAAGTCCGTGAACTTGCTACGATTACCGCCATGGACGCACGGACTTTGGTGATCGCTCCGTATGACCCTTCTATCATCGAAGAAGTCCAAAGAGGATTACTTGAGGCAAATATTGGCTTATCGCCGGTAATAGACGGAGAGATAGTGAGGATCTCTATTCCTCCTCTTTCTGAAGAGCGCAGACAAGAGTATGTTAAGCTTGCTAGAACCAAGCTGGAGGCGGGACGGGTGATGGTTCGGCAGGTCAGGCATGAAGCCATGAGAGACTTCAAGCGCGCATTTGAAGAACACACTCTCTCCGAAGACGAACGCAAGCTTAGCGAAAAAAAGGTACAGGAGATAACGGACGAGATGATTGCGGATATTGACGGGATGGGAGAGCGAAAGGAACAGGAGCTGCTTCAAATTTAATCCAGATATGGTATTAACCGGGGTTGTTTTTTTTATTATTCTCTCTATTCTGGTTTTAGTCCATGAGCTTGGTCACTACCTTACCGCCCGTTTGATCGGTGTTGATGTGGAGGAGTTCGGGTTGGGGTTGCCGCCTCGTATTGCCGGGAAAAAAATAAAAGGAACGGTATATTCCGTTAACTGGTTGCCAATCGGTGGGTTTGTGAAGCTTCTTGGAGAAGATGATGAAGAAGAGACAGGAAGCAAAAAGCGTTCCGGATCTTTTCGACGCTACTTTTGGGCAAGAAGCAAGAAAGAGAGGTCAATCATTCTTTTGGCCGGCGTATTCATGAACTTTTTGTTGGCAGTATTTCTCACGTCGTTTTTGCTTACCCAGGGAGTGCGGGAACCCTCCGGCAGAGTGTATATTGAAACGGTGATAACAGGAAGCCCGGGAGAGCAGGCGGGATTGTTTAAGGGAGATGCGATAAAGAGCGTAGAGTTGTGGCCCAAAATTACATTGGATATGAGCCCCCCAATTGAGATAAAGACCACGAAGGATCTTATAGAGTTTACGAGAAAGAATGCCGGGCAAAAGATACAAATTATATTTACCCGAAACGGCGATGAGAAAGCGGTTATTCTCGTCCCACGATCGGCGCCTCCAGTTGGTGAAGGGCCGATGGGGATAGCAATTTCGGATTTGGAAGAGCGCAAATATGCCTGGACCCAGGCGCCGGTTAAGGCACTGGAGATAAATTTTTTGCGTGGCCGCGACATGCTTGCGTCCGTGGGTAATGTAGTTTGGAGATTGGTTACGCTTCGATCAGTTGGTGAGGAAGTAGCTGGTCCCGTGGGGATCGCTCAGGTGACGGGGCAGGCGATGAAATTCGGATGGCGTGCAATTTTGGAGTTTATGAGCATACTATCCCTTAATCTCGCAGTTCTCAATATTCTTCCTATACCTGCTCTTGACGGCGGGAGGCTCATGTTTGTATTTATGGAAAAATTATTGGGAAAGCGTGTCAAGCCGGCTTTTGAGCGCTCTACCCACCAATTCGGCATACTTATTTTATTTGCCCTTATACTTCTTATCACCATCAACGATATCCTTCGGATTGTGAGGGGGTAGGGTTCTTCTAATCGGGCGATGAGTGGTGCGCAAATCTCACCCGCGGATGGTATACTAGATGATACCGAGGTCACATATTAAAGAAGAAATATGCAAATATTTGAAAAGAAAGAATTGAAAAAAAGAAGCGACAATCTTTCTGATTGGTATACCGATGTGATCCTCAAGGCGGAACTTGCGGATTACGCTCCAGTCAAGGGTACCATGGTCATCCGTCCGTACGGCTATGCTCTGTGGGAAGCCGTGCAGGAAATTTTCAACCGGATGATGCGAACCCGCGGGGTCGAGAATGCCTATTTCCCGCTCTTCATTCCTCATTCGCTTCTTGAAAAAGAAAAAGAACATGTGGAAGGATTTTCGCCGCAGTTAGCGTTGGTTACTATCGGCGGCGGAGAGAAATTAAAAGATCCTTTGGTTGTCCGGCCGACCAGCGAAACCATTATGTATGCCATGTACGCTAAATGGGTGCACTCGTGGCGCGATCTTCCGATTCTTATTAACCAATGGAATAACGTTGTACGGTGGGAAAAACGGACGTATTTATTTTTGCGGACGACCGAATTTTTGTGGCAGGAAGGGCATACCGCCCATGAGACCGAGAAAAAGGCGATTGAGATGGCACTTGCCGCATTTGAGTGGTATCGGCAGGTATTTGAAGACTATTTGGCTATCCCCGTGTATCAGGGGATAAAAAGTGCGGCGGAAAAGTTTGCCGGTGCTAAAACGACGTACACGAATGAGGCATTGATGCCGGACGGCAAAGCACTGCAAAGCGCAACGAGTCATAATCTTGGCCAAAATTTCTCCAAAGTGTTCGATATTCAGTTTGCGGGCCGAGACGGAAAGATGGAGTATGTGTGGCAAACATCATGGGGGTTGTCAACGCGCGTCTTGGGCGGACTGTTTTTGACCCATGGGGATGACAACGGCATTATATTGCCGCCGAAAATCGCGCCGATCCAAGTTGTTATCGTGCCGATAGAAAGTAAACACGTTAAAAAGAATGCGTTACAAAGTGCCCGAGATCTCTTTTTATACATCGAGCCCTTAAAAAAAGAATTAGAAGGTAAAGGTATTCGAATTCGGGTTGATTCATCTGTTGAATCGTTAGGGAGAAAGTTTAATAAATGGGAACTTAAAGGAGTTCCATTACGGTTTGAGATTGGGGACACAGAGGTTGACAGTAATATCATTAAGGTCGCCAGAAGAGATACATTCGAAAAATTTAATATTCAACGATCTGATATTGTAGCTTATACAGAAAGGTTACTTGTTGAAATACAAAAGTCTTTATTTGAAAAGGCCAAGAAATTCCGTGACGACAATACGCGGGACGCCGCTACCTATGACGAATTCAAAAAGATCATGAGTTCGACACGTGGGTTTATCCGGGCATTCTGGTGCGAAGATGCCGCGTGCGAAGCCGCGATTAAAGAAGAAACCAAGGCTTCAACGCGTTGCTTACCTCTGAATTCAAGGCCGGGCCTTGAGCACGAAGCTTCTGGCGTTTGTGTCCGTTGCGGAAAGCCAGCTTCGCACCGTTGGCTTTTTGCCCAGTCGTATTGAATTCAAGGCCGGGCCTTGAGCTCACGGCTTTCCTTCACTTATTTCTTGGAGGCGATTCGGCGTGATTGAAATTTGATCATTCACAAATTGCAGGTAATTTGCTTGTGTATTTGGTTTATTTCTTGACGCAAAATAAGAAAGAAGTATTTCAGGATTGGATACATGGGGGAGCGAGGGGTTCGCGTATTCTTTTAGTGATGACCAAGGATATGCAAGTAGTGAATTCAAGGCCGGGCCTTGAGCGTGAACGATTTCGAGAGGGTTCAGGTGAATGTATCGGGATACGTGAAGAAGATATTCTTCTGAGTCAATAAGTTTTGCCTTAAACCGTCCCTGAAATACAGATCCCACCCGTTCATATTTTTTGTTAAAATACATTGAATAGGCGGTATGAAGTCTGTGTACAAATTTATCCACAGACTCATTATCATTTTGCCGAAGCAATAAGTGCAGATGATTTGGCATGAGGCAATATGCGAGAAGCGTGACATTGTGTTTTGTAAGAAACTCTTCTAACCGTTTGAGATAACGCGAATAATCTTTATAATGGAGAAAGATAGATTTCTTATTGTGGCCGCGGTTGTAGATATGATAAAAAGATTGTGCAGAAAAAATCGTTTTGCGGGCAGGCATAATTTAGTATAACAAGGCCGGGCCTTGAGTTCAATACTATGAAGACTATCGTTACCCATATCGGGCCGGATTTGGACGCCATCGCCAGCATCTGGCTTATAAAAACGTTTATGAAAGGCTGGGAAGAGGCAATCCTTGCCTTCGTCCCTGCCGGCCAGACACTTAGCGGGAAACCGCCGGATGAAAATCCGGAGATTATCCACGTTGACACCGGATTTGGGGATTTCGATCACCATCAGTCTGATGCCGATACGTGCGCCGCCATGCTGGTTTATGAAAAGATACGTGAGGGAGAGGGAGCTAACACTGCACTGGAACGGTTCCTTGCTGTTGTCAATGAGATCGACCATTTTCGTGAAGTATTTTTCCCCAATGCGACGGCGGATTTCTGGGAACTTTCTTTGGTTGCCCAAATAGACGGGTGGCGGCTTTTGTTTGCCGACAATGCCGTACAGATTGTCGAGTTGGGCATGCAGGCATTAGACGGGATCTACAAAATATTTCAGAATAAAATTTGGGCAGAGAAAGAGCTCAAGGAAAACGGCATTGAATTCGAGACAAAATGGGGGAAAAGCATAGGGGTACAAACGGTCAACGATGAAGTTGTGCATCTGGGACAGAAAATGGGTTATGCGATCGTTGTGCGAAAAGATCCTAAAAAAGGATACCTGCGGATTAAATCGCTGCCCAAAGACGACATAAACCTGGAGCCCTTGTATAAGAAACTTAAGAATGAGGAGCCGGAGGCCACATGGTTTTTGCATGCAAGCAAGCATATGGTTCTTAACGGATCTTCTAAAAATCCGGATATGCGTCCGACGAAAAAGACTCTGGAACGGATTATTACAGTCATCAAAGAAATATGTAAATAGTTAGTAGAAAACAAGGAGGTTTATATGCAACTGGACATTGTCAAAATACATAACCCTGAAGCCCAAAATCTGATCTTCGGCCAGTCTCATTTTATTAAAACCGTAGAAGACATCCACGAGGCGATCGTGGCGGCTGTGCCGGGTATTAAATTCGGGCTGGCTTTTTGCGAAGCTTCCGGCCCCAGGCTTATCAGAACCAGCGGCACAGACGAGGCAATGGTTAAATTGGCGGAAGAAAACGCGCGCAAAGTCGGATGCGGCCACACGTTCTTTATATTTCTCGCAAATGCGTTTCCTATCAACGTTCTCAAAACCGTTCAAAACGTAGCGGAAGTGGTTACTATTTTTTGTGCTACTGCTAATCCCGCCGAGGTGATTGTAGCCCACACTCATTTAGGCGGTTCTGTCTTGGGTGTGGTGGATGGAGCGTCTCCGTTGGGTATAGAAGACAAGGCGGACAAAAAGGAGCGCAATGAACTTTTGAAGAAATTGGGCTATAAATTGTAATCAGCCGGGAGAAATGAAGATAGCGGTTATATTAACATGTTACCATGTTAATATGCCGCGTTAACCAATGTATTGGCTAAGATATTCCACCGCATACATGAAAGTATTAGTGCTATAATACATGTTAAGTGGAGAATAGAAGTATAGGATTGGGTATAAGCTAGGAGGTGTTTTTAATTGTTATGGTATATGTAAAAGCGCAACCCGGAGATACATCCGATTCGCTCATTCGTAAATTCATGCGTAAAGTGCTGTCGGAAGGCGTGCTGCAAGACCTCAAAAAACGCGAATTTTACCAAAAACCCGCAGAAGTCCGAAAAGAAAAAAAGTACGAGCTGGCCAGAAGAATCCGTAGGAACCCGAGAGGTTAACAATGGTTGCCTTATGACACTCAACGATCTAAAAATAGACTTGAATGCTTCGCTGAAAAAAGGCGATACCGTACGGGTAGCAACGCTCCGGTTTCTTTTGGCGGCAATACAAAACGCAGGCATTGCCAAATACGGGAAGGAAGTAGACACAAAAATCACAGAAGAAGACATACTCGACTGTATTAAAAAGCAGGTTAAGACACATAAAGAATCCATCGAAGCGTTTACGGCGGCAAACCGGCCGGAGCTTTCCTCCAAAGAACGGGACGAATTGACGATTCTTGAGAAATTTTTGCCGGATCAGATGACGGACGAAGAGCTTGTTGTTCTTCTTAAGCCGATCGCTGCAGGCGGCGAAACAAATTTCGGTCTTTTGATGAAGCAGGCTATGGCAATTGTCAAAAGAAAAGCGGATGGCGGGAGAGTGGCGGCGATGTTAAAAAATATGCTTTCAGAATAAATGACCTATGGTTTCCGTTTTGTTTCATACAGAATCACATTTCCCGGTGAACCGGAAGAAGATAAAAGAAGCTATAGAATCAGCGCTTCCTTCGGGCTCTCACGATAAGATAGAAGTGAGCGTCAGCGTCGTCGGCGACCGCCAGATGCGGCGTCTTAATGCCGATTTTCGCAAAAAAGACGAAACGACGGATGTCTTATCTTTCCCTTTAAATGACCCAACCACACGGCAGGCTCCGTTTGCAGATTCTCCTGACGGGGTATTTCGCCTGGGCGATATCGTGGTGTCTTATCCCGAGGCTATAGAGGAGGCAGCGCAGGAAGGCGTGCTGGTCGATGATAAAATCGTTTCGTTGGTCCTGCATGGGTTGAAACATTTGTTGGGAGAGCATCATAAGGAGTAATAAATATTTATGTCTTTTTACCGCATTTATCGTCCGCAGGTGTTGGAGGAAATAGATAACCAGGTTGTGCGGGAGCAGCTCCTACTTTTTTTGGCTAAAGCAAAGAAAGATCTTCCTCACGCTTTTTTCTTAAGCGGGCCGAAAGGTACGGGCAAAACAACGGCAGCCCGGATGATAGCAAAACTGTTTAATTGTGAAAAACTTGGGGAATCCGGCCCGTGTGGAACATGCAATCAGTGCAAATCCATCGCCAAATGCAATAATATCGACGTTTTGGAGATCGACGCCGCCAGCAACCGCGGAATTGATGAAATACGTGAATTGCGGCAGGGTATTCAACTGGCGCCTGTTTCCGCGCCATATAAAATCTATATTATAGACGAAGTTCACATGCTGACGTCAGAGGCATTTAATGCGCTACTTAAGACGCTTGAGGAACCACCGGCACACGCTGTGTTTGTATTGGCAACTACTGATCCCCAGAAGGTTCTGGGGACAATACAATCGCGTTGCCAGCGCATCGTGTTCGGCCGAGCGCAAGAGGAAGCGCTTTTGCATGCTCTTGGGCGCATTGTCAAAAAAGAAAAGATCAAGATTTCCGAGGACGCGCTCTCCCTGATAACTAAGTATGCTGACGGGTCGTTTCGCGACGCTGTTAAATTACTGGAGCAGGCAAGTTTTCATAAAGGCGTGATTGATGAAGAGGTAGTGCGGCATTATCTTTCTGCAAGCGATGAAAACGAGAGGGTGGCGTTTTTAGCAAGTTTGGCGAATCGCAACACGAAAGAAGCTTTGCAGGGGATATCCGCGGTCGTTGAAAACGGCATGGATATCCGTACGTTTATCTTTGATTGTTTGCGCATGATGCATCGGATGCTTGTGGACATAACGTTAGGGAAACCATGCGAGGGATGGACTACTCAATCATTAACAGATGTAATCCGCAGATTCTCACAGGCATATGGTGAGATGAAAACATCTCCTATCCCGGAGCTTCCTTTAGAGCTTGCGGTAGTAGAATACGGTGAAAGCAGGGGGGGTGATAATCGTAAGTCAGATCCTGTAACCACAGAGAAACGTGAAGTGAGAGAAGGCGGTATAAAGCATAAAGAACAGAAACAGCCGTCAGAGGATAGCCCGGCATCAAAAAATCCACCTTCTTCATGGATGTTAACATTGGAAAAGCTTACAGAGCATTGGCCGGATTTCATCGCTTCTGCTAAGCCGTATAATCATTCGGTTGCCGGGGTTTTGCGGTCCTCAAGGCCCAAGGGGGTTTCAGATGGTGTCGTGACGATCGAAGCGTTTTATCGGTTTCATCAGGAGAAGCTGTCTGAAGCAAAAACGAAAGACGTACTGTCACAAGTACTGAAGAAGTTATTCGGAGAAAAAGTGAAGGTGGAAATAGTTTTAGGAAAAAAATAAGCAATACAGAAAGGAGTAAAATGTTTAATCCATTAAAAGCTTTGGGGGATGTTAATGCCATGCGCAAGCACGCAATACAGATTCAACAGGAGCTTGAATCTGAAGAGTTTGAAGTATCACAAGGAGGAGCGCGTGTCGTCATATCCGGAAATCAGAATGTCAAAAGCGTTACGATAGACGGCGTGCCGAATGAAGACGTTCGCAGGGCCGTCAACGATGCGATTAAGCGAAGTCAGCAGGCGGCGGCCGGGAAATTAGCAGAAATCTCAAAGAACTTCCAACAGTAATATGGAATTTGGAAAGATCATCAAAACATTCAAAAGCAAAAATGGAAATATCGTCGTTTTTCGTTATCCCCGTGAAAACGATTTAGACGATATGCTCTCCTTTGCTAATGATCTTATCGATGAGGATACGTATGTATTGTTAAGCGGGAAGAAGCTTACCCGTAATGAAGAAAAAAAACATTTACATACCACGTTGAAAGACATCAAAAATAAACAAGAGCTCCATATCGTTGTCGAGGTGAATGGTGCATACGCCGGAAATGCAAGGGTAAAGAAGAAGACATTGCGCAAAAGTCATGTCGGGGAGGTGGGTATTGCTATAGGCCATCGATACCGCGGGGACGGAGTCGGCACTGAACTTCTTCGGACGCTCATAAAAGAAGCCAAAAAGCAAGAACTACGGTTGCTAACCCTGACGTGCTTTGAAAATAACAGTCAAGCTTTTCATCTTTATGAAAAGCTTGGATTTAAGAGCATAGGAGTTATCCCTGAGGCACTCTTGTATAAAGGCAACTATATCGGTGAAGCCGTACTCTACCTGTCTTTGGTTGAAGTGAAGAAGACAGTGCAATGACACCTATGACAGATGTAACAATCTCAGACAGATTGAAAAACGTTCCTTCTTCGCCTATTCGTAACCTCGTGCCGCTTGCCCAACGAGCGAAGAAAAGCGGAGTGAAGGTATACCATCTCAATATCGGCGACCCTGATATTCAAACACCGTGCGTGATGCTCGATGTCCTAAAGAATTGGAAAAAAAATCCCATTGCGTATGGCCAATCCCAGGGCGAACCGGTTTTTTTAGAAGCACTGGTATCGTATTATCACAAGATAGGGTTTCCATTCATCACCTACCCTCATATTCAAGTTACCAGCGGTGGATCTGAAGCCATATCCATGGCCATGTTTGCCGTTGCTCAACCCGGTGAAGAGATAGTGACGTTTGAGCCGCTGTACGCTAACTATAATTCGTATGCTGCTATAAATAGTGTTCAGTTAATTCCTGTGACAACTGCTATACAGACAGGTTTTCATTTGTCACGAGTCTCGGAAATAGAAAGGCACATCACCAACAAAACGAGAGCAATTCTTTACTGCAACCCCAATAATCCGACAGGCACTGTGTATACCAAAGAAGAAATAGACATGCTTGTGGCTCTTGCCAAAAAATATCACCTGTTTTTGCTAGCTGACGAAGTGTATCGTGAATTTATTTATGACGGGCTGACCCACGTGTCGCTTTTGTCGTATATGGAGAATATTCCGGATAAGGCAATCGTTCTTGACAGCATGTCGAAACGGTATAGTCTTTGCGGGGCGCGTCTGGGGGCTCTTGTTTCATTGAATGCAGAGGTTATGGCGGGAGCGCTTCGTATTGCCCAGGGCAGACTTTCTGCCGGACTTATCGATCAACATGTTGCGTCCAAACTTACAGAAGTTCCGGATTCGTACGTTAAGGAAGTTCAGACAGAATATAGCGCAAGAAGAGATGTATTGTACGAAGGACTCAAGCGCATTCCCGGAATTGTTATTCCTAAACCTGAGGGCGCTTTTTATGCGATTGTGGGACTCCCCGTAGATGACGCGGAAAAGTTTTGCAAGTGGCTTCTTACTGATTTTCGGGATAACAACGAGACAGTCATGCTTGCGCCTGCTTCCGGATTTTATGCCACTTTCCGTCCTGGCCAAAACGAAGTCCGTATAGCCTATGTATTGAACACTGCCGCGTTGAAGCGTTGTATCGATATTCTTGCCAAAGCCTTGCGTCAGTATCCGGGTAAGACCGGCTGATACTGCACCTTTTTTTTGCGCGCTATTTGCGGTAGGATAGACCACAATGAAGGACTTTTTGCTTTTTTCAGGTTCAAGCAACAAACTTCTTGCGCAAGAAATTGCGAAGCTTCTCAACAAGCCTCTAGGTAAAGTTGACCTCACCCGGTTTGCTGACGGAGAAATTCGTCCATGGATCCAGGAGGACGTACGAAGAAAGATCGTGTTTGTAATTCAGTCGCTATCGCACCCCATGGATGAGCATATTATGGAACTGACGCTTATGGGGGATGCTATACGAAGAAGCGCGCCGGAAACCATGGTAGCAGTGATTCCATATATGGGATATGCCCGGCAAGACAAGCAGCATCGCACCGGAGAGCCGGTTTCTGCACGCGTTATTGCCAAATTTATTGAAATTAGCAAATATAAAGAGGTTATCACAGTGGACCTCCACAACGACGCAATCGTAGGGTTTTTTCAAATTCCCGTCACGCATGTTTCCGCCCTTCAGCTGTTGGCTTCGGAAATAAAAAAGCTCCCGGGCTTATCTGACAAAAATAGCGTCGTTATCTCTCCTGACGTGGGAGGAGTGAAGCGGGCGAGAAACCTTGCGTATCTTCTGGACATGCCCATGGTAGTGATGGAGAAGAAGCGACACCTGGACCGATTCGACACCGGCGAATCTTTTCAGATAATAGGCGATGTTAAAGGTAAAACCGCAATAATCGTAGATGATATTATTTCAACGGGTGGAACCATTGCCCAGAGTGCGGCATCTCTTAAGGATGTCGGGGTTTCTTCGGTTCTCGTATTTGCCACCCATGCAGTATTGGCCGGTAAGGCACTGGATACGATATCCCGCTCAAGCATAGACAAAGTAGTTTGCACCAACACCATTGCATCACGGACGCAAGCAATACCTCCTAAACTGTCTTTCATTTCTATAGCTTCGCTTTTAGCCGATGCAATCGCTTCTGTAGTTTCTGTAAAATAATTATTGGGGTTCTTATTAAGTTATGAATATTCTTCCAAAAGCAGTTATTCATCTGATCGAATCATTTGAGCGTTTGCCCGGTATTGGTCCAAAAACCGCTCAGCGCTTGGCTTTTTACCTTTTGCATGTTCCGCAAGAAGAGCTGGATCGTTTTGCTAACAACATCAAAGGGATCAAAACGGGTACCGTATTATGCAATATCTGCAAAAACGTTTCGGAGAGGGATCCATGCGCTATTTGTCAGGGAGAAGACAGGGATAAGAACACGATCTGCGTCGTTGAACAGCCTACAGACGTTCTGTCCATTGAAAAGACCGGTAAATACAAGGGTGTTTACCATGTGCTTCATGGCGCGATTGATCCTCTAAACAATATTGGTCCCGACGAACTTTACATTTCCGACCTGCTTAAGCGTCTTTCTCACGCTCGATACCGGGAATCAAGCGATCAAACTGCATCAACAATCGAAATTATCCTTGCAACAAATACCAACATGGAAGGAGAGGCAACAGCCATGTACCTTACGAAACAACTTCGTGGACAATCAACAATGAACAATCAGCAATTAACAATTAGCAGACTCGCCCACGGATTGCCGGTTGGCGCTGACATCGAATATGCAGATGAAATCACGCTCTCCCGGGCGCTTGAGGGGAGAACCGTAT
>Ga0180009_10004590_pt1 | contig 15176 bp, 14 predicted proteins | sample OS_PC_MetaG_FD_123537 | JGI IMG/M metagenome (GOLD analysis project Ga0180009, IMG submission 123537) | Groundwater microbial communities from the Aspo Hard Rock Laboratory (HRL) deep subsurface site, Sweden - OS_PC_MetaG | ecosystem: Environmental > Aquatic > Deep subsurface > Groundwater...
AGCCTGCATCCGCCAGCCCTCTGGTGGTCCAACCATGAATATTAAAGGCTCGGCAGCGGGCGGAGGACTTTCTCAATGCATCCCGCTCACAGAATTCTCACTTGGACTTACAGGCGATATAAATGCTGTTATAAATGCGCATAACCTTGCAATGGTCGCGATGACCGCGAGGATGCAGCATGAATTCAACTACACTGATGAGCAGCTTGCAAAACGCAAACTAAAAAGACTGAATATCGACCCCAAGAATGTCGAGATGGGCTGGGTAATTGACTTCTGCGCTCAGGCGCTTCGTAATATAATTATCGGTCTTGGCGGCAAGATGGACGGCTTTATGATGCCCTCTAAATTCAGCATTGCTGTATCATCAGAGGTCATGGCAATCCTTTCTATATTCAGCGACCTTGCAGACTTCAGGAAAAGAATCGGCGGTATAGTCGTTGCTTACGACAAACAGGGAAATCCTATTACCACTGAAGACCTTGAGGTTGCAGGCGCAATGACTGCTTGGATGAGGGAGGCAATAAATCCAAACATGCTTCAGTCTATAGAAGGTCAACCATGCTTTGTTCATGCAGGGCCATTCGCAAATATTGCAGTGGGGCAATCATCTGTTGTTGCTGACAAGATGTGTCTTAAACTGGCAGATTACCATATAACCGAATCCGGCTTTGGCGCTGACATCGGATTTGAGAAGTTCTGGAATGTGAAATGCAGATATTCCGGAAACATCCCGAATGTCTCGGTAATAACGGCGACAGTAAGGGCATTGAAACACCATGGAGTTAATGCAGGCGCACTGCCAGTTGTTCCTGGAAGACCGATTCCAAAAGAATACTCAGAAGAGAATCTCAAATGGCTTGAAGACGGATGTTCAAACCTGATACAGCATATAAACACAGTTAAAAAGGCAGGTATTAATCCTGTTGTCTGTATAAACAGATTCCACACTGATACCAATGCCGAGATCAAGCTTGTCAAGAAGATGGCTCAATCAGCAGGCGCAAGGGTTGCTGTATCCGAGCACTGGCTAAAAGGCGGCGAGGGAGCACTCGAGCTTGCCGATGCGGTGCTTGACGCATGTAATGATAAGGTCAACTTTAAGTTCCTTTATGACATGGATACGCCTCTGCGTAAACGTGTTGAGCTTATTGCAAAAGAGGTTTACGGCGCAGATAGAGTGAGCTACTCTCCAGAGGCAGCAGCAAAGGCAGAGAGGTTTGAAAAAGATCCAATGTTCAATGATTATGCAACAATGATGGTAAAGACACACCTGTCTCTTTCTCATGACCCTACAATCAAAGGCGTCCCAAAGGGCTGGACACTACATATTCGTGATTTCCTCACATATGGCGGCGCAAGATTCATCTGTCCTGTGGCAGGGAATATAAGCCTAATGCCGGGAACATCTTCAGACCCTGCATACAGAAGGGTTGATGTTGATGTAGAGACAGGGAAAGTTAAAGGGTTGTTCTAAGATTTAAAGGCACATACGAGGGAATCCATCCCCCGTATGTGCCTGAATATAACCTTTAGCTGCATGCATTCAAAATAAAATCATTTTATTCCTCTACTACCTTATAAATCACATTGTGCTCCCTTGCATGTTCCTTTACCTTAATACCAACATCCTCACCTTTAGTTGCCTTGTTTACATTCTTATGTTCGAGCTGAATTGACTCTACCTTCTGCATGAAATCTGATGTATGTCCTTTAATGTGGATAGTATCTCCAACTGCAAGTTCTCCCTCCATAACCACCGCTGCTACTCCCAAGTGGGAATAGTAGTGGCTTACAACACCTACTTTTACTTCCTTCATATTCCCCTCCTTCCTCTTTGCCCTATTAATGTTTAAACGCTCTCTGTCCTGTGAATACCATTGCTACTTTAGGATTAGCCTGATTGCATGCCTCTATGACCTCAAAATCCCTTTCCGAGCCTCCGGGCTGCACAACTGCTGTAACACCCTGATTTATTCCGACATCAATTCCGTCCCTGAACGGGAAGAACGCATCGGATACCATCACAGCGCCAATCAGCCCTCCTTTATTCTTCCTCGCCTCTTCATCAATCTCCTGAAGCAGTCCTGCATCCCTTTCTCCGCGCGATACTTCAAGCTCAAGGGTCTTATAAGGTATGCCGTAGTTTTTAAAGCACAGGGCATCAGCGTATTTTGTATAAGCTTTAAATACTGCGATTTCGGCAACGCCCACCCTGTCCTGCTCTCCTGTGCCGATACCTACTGTCTCTCCGTTCTTTACATAGATGACAGAGTTTGATGTAATCCCCATCTCTACGCTCCAACCGAAGATCATATCCTCATATTCCCTGTCAGTCGGCATCCTTTCAGTGGCATATTCTTTACCCTTATATACAGTCTTTGCAGGCATGAAATCATCCTTGCTCTTTATCCTGCTTAATTGCGACTGCTGGACTATCAAGCCGCCGTCAATCAATGATTTGAAATCAACAAAACGGAAGTTCCTGTATTTTTCAAGCTCATTTATTTTCTTAACTCTTATAATCCTGAGATTCTTCCTTTTTGCAAGTATCGCTGCTGTACCTTCCTCAAAATCAGGCGCTGCAACAACCTCAAGGTAATTCTCGTTAACAGCCTCCGCTGTTTTTTTATCCATCGCACTGTTTACAACAAGGCATCCGCCGAATGCAGCAATCCTGTCTGCCATATTCGCTTTTTCGTATGCCTCTGAGACTGTCTTTCCGTATGCTGCGCCGCATGGATTATTATGTTTCAAGATAACAGCAGCAGGCTTATTCGTGAGATATTTTAGTATGTTTAATCCATTATCAAGGTCTGTCATGTTGGTTTTACCCGGATGTTTTCCTGCCTGTATCATGTCCTCTTCTGTAATGCTGCTTACAAGCCCGCTGCCGGCATTTATATACTCACATCCGCCAAGAACCAGATTGCCGTTTACCAGTTCATAGATCGCAGCCTGCTGGTCAGGGTTTTCTCCGTAGCGCAATCCCTTCTCGATAAGTTCGCCTGTTTTTTCATCAGGAATTTTCCATGCACGCTTTTTATAAACGAGTGTCTGATTTCCGAATTTTATTGTCATGTCATCAGGGAAATTATCATCCATAATAGTGCGGTACATCTTTTTGAGTTCAGACATAAAAACCTCCGTTTTATATGAATTATTTACTATTCACTTTCATCATTAACAGGCATCGTCTTTTCTATATCTACCAGAACCTTTTTAAGATTCACCGGGGCAGAAGAAATAACCTTTCCATCAGCAAGGTGAATATGATAAGGAAATGTGTCTATTTCTTTATGATGTTCAACATTATCCCATCTTTTAATTAATTCCCCTCCGGCAGTCTGCCAGTGAAAACTATAGGTTTCTATGTATATCTTGTTTTTGTGAATCAGGAGATATTCGGCAAACTCAAGGATGTTGCCATTCGACAGGGTGCATCTTATACGGACATAGCCGTCTTCCTCTCCGACTTCTCTTTTTAATGTCTTAAAAGTTGAAACAACAGGGCTTAAAAGAAGTTCCAGAAGTATGCCGTCAAGATAGCTTTCTATCATCTATTTTTGATTTCAAGTTCAGCCTTTTTCTCAAGAAGACGATTACGCATCCGGTAAAGCGAAGCCCATTCTACAAAATCCATCTTGTCGCCCAGCTTGCCCTCCTTAAACTCCTTAAAAAAAACTGACGACTCCTTTTTGTGATTTCGTTCAAACCTTTTTAATTCCTTATCTAATCTCTTTATCTCCTCGTTATATTTATGTGTCTTGTAATCCATTATCTTGGAAATCGTCTGGGATATAAAAGTGTCATCCCCATGTTTCTGAATGAATTTTTCCAGATTTTTGACCTTTAAAAGTGTTTGCTGCATATATCTCACCTCCTGGCGTAAACTCTCAGACTAAGTTTAACATAACAGCTTTGGAAGGGAAAAGTACCGAATTTATTCCGGTATCGCAAGACACCGAACCAACCCTCTTTCAGCCTTATCTGCTCAATGGGATGTTGCGGAGAACGGCTTTGCCCGTATGGACATGGTGTATTTGTAAAACAATAGTCACATATTTAGTTGTCGTTGGTACATCATTAAATATAAGGGAAAAATTTATCGGTAAGTTAGGCGGAATATCTTCAGATTTATCGTAATAGGATTCACCGTCACGCTTTCTCGAAAAACCTCCTTTGCTTGCTTGATATTGATTACTAAACTCGTCAATTAAAATACTTCCTTTCAACTCATAAAGCGCAAATTTTTTTGTCTTAGGGGCATTATTCACCACAGCTATTGTACAATTCACCCCTTGTCTTATTACTTTGCACTCTCTTGCCTCAAGTGTAAAATCATATTCATCACCATAATAATCCCCCCTTAACTCTACCTTTGCCAGTGCTTTAGGTTTGGCTGGTGGCGATGTAATTGTGCTTCCTGGAGTAGTTGCACCTTCTATCCCCCTTCCAAGCAATTCCTCAATAGCCTTCGTTTTTTCAATGTCTCCCTTTGCAGCGCTAATTACCCTCGCTGTATCTGTTGCAATAACCTTACAAACCACTCTTATACTTCTATCAAGAGGGGTAATAGAGCCTGTCACGAGTGCATCAACCCCTGCAATCTGCCCGAGTTTCTGAACGGTCTTTTGGTCAACTATTCCTGATATAGAAAGTTTATGCTCTGCCAAAATACGATTCAGGTGGTTTCTGTCTATCACCTCAAAACCCTTTGCTGTCATAGTGAAGTCAACAGACATCTCCTCTGCTATAAACCTTCCAAGCTCTGTTACATTGCCCTGAAGGTCTGTAAAGTCCACAACTGCAATCCTCTTTTTGCCAGCCTTTGCGATATTTTCAGCCATAGCATTGGACAGGCTTCTTATCTCATTTTCATAAGCAGTTGAAACAGCGGGATATGAGAGTAAAAAGGTTAAAGAAACAAATATTACAAATACCAATTTACGCATGACTTAAGCCTCCTATAAAAGCTGTTTTAATATTCTATCAGAATACTGCTCCGAGAGTATCTCTAATCCCCGCTCTAATGCTGAATCATTAGAAAAACCGGGACCAACAACCCTTATACTCTCACTTTTCACAACCTCTGATTTTTTATTAATAATTTTGTAGGAGAAGTTAATATCACAAGAAACCAAATCCTTCTCAATCTCTGCTCTTTTTTGAAATGAATAATCCAGCCTTCCAATGATTAAGTAATTTATCCTTGATAGGGCATCTGCCTGCTTCAGAATCTCTGTATTGCCCTCATAGATTTCTCTAAAAAAACCTTTGGCTTTAAATGGTTCTTCCATAAATAGATTACTGATTACATTAGCTCTTTGCTGCTTTTTCAAAAAATTGTAAAGTGTATTTTCTGGAGAAAGTCCGCCTTCGGTTCTTCTGGACTCAATTATAATAGCCACGTTTGGCTTACTAGGATGAGTAGTAATCCCTCTATTTATTAAAGCCTTAAATTCATTTAATCTCTTTTCTTTTTCGGCTATTTCTGCCTGTTTCTCTAATCTCTTCGTTTCTTCCAGTTTCCTCTGTTCTTCTTGAGACCTTCTTTCTATATCCAGCTTAAGCTGTTTCTCAATCTGAGAAATGACCTCAGGTGTTACAGGTTTCAATTTTTCTCTATAGATTGGATGGTGCCCCTTTTTATCAAATAACTCAAACCTTCCGTCTTCTGGCCTGTAATACCAAACCTTTGGTCTGCCATCAGGATGGAAAAACTTTATTCGCTGTTTTTCTATGTCATCGTATGTGATGTGTAAACGTTCTGGTTCTGCTATAGAAATATCAACATCACTTATTTTTAGCCCTAAAGTCTCAAAGGTTGAAGGAAAGAAAAAGGATAAAAGGAGAGCTATAAAAATTATGCTTACTAAAGGAGTGATTACTTTTCGGCTAAAAAGCCAAGCATTAAGAAGACCAAGGATTATTGCAGCCACAATCAGCAGCGGCAACATGGCAAGATTTGCTTTAACGGGGATGATTGAGGTGAATAGACTTATGCATAACCCAACAATAAGAATTCCTGTAACCAGTTTAATATATCGCTGTCCGCTACCCTTGATACCGCCTGTTAAACTCTCAATAAGGATTCCGATAGGTAAAGCCATTAACAATAAGAGAAAAGTCCACAATGCCCACCAGATGCCAGTTAAAGCTATTAGCCACCTCAAATCTAAGGTGATGCCGATAATTAAAAATGGAATAGGAGAAAGAACGGCAATCATTGATAACCACAGCAGCCCTTTGGTATACAACTTAGCATAGGGTTTAACTTCTTCAACTACAACTTTAGTTCCAAGTCCAAGAGTTTGGAAAAGAAGTTTAATTGTTTTTGATATTTCCTGTATCATTTTTCTCTTGCCTTTCTTTTTTCTTCAAGCCACTTCTCCCACTGTTCATTAAATGATTTTAGCTCACTCGTGGCTTTATCTGCAAGCCTTTCAGAAGGCGGTTGTGGTTCAAAGAGAGCGAAAAGCCTATTCCTATTTTCTGGTGTTAATTGTGCAAGTCTTACCATTTCATCAACTGATAGTTGTGATAGATGTTTAAAGACTTTTGCCCTTTCAGTTGCCTCAATATCATAAAGCCAATTAAGCAGTTCTATCAGGGTTTGATCTTCTAATTCCAACAGCACATTAACCAGTTCTTTTTCTTCTTGAGTCGTTGCGTTGTTAATCAGTTGCTCCTTTGTATTATTGATTAGCCGCTTTGAAATTTCAGGTCCAACATCAATACCAACTTCCTTGACAAATTTTTTAAGGGCTGTGTCTTCAGCCAGTTTTTGGTCAAAGAAGACTGTTAGAAGGTTTAACCCAAACTCAATTCCATAACGAGTCTTTTTGTTGAGGCTTTTTAATTTCTCACCTAATTCTGTCTTAAATATCCTATCGTAGAAGTTTCCCTCCAGCCACCGCTTCAAATAACCAGCGGAAAAGGTAGCCAAACCATCTAATTTCTTTGGGTCTATCATGGTAACTCACCCCACTATGAATTTTATCACAAAACTAGTGCCTTTAAGCCATGATTTTATTACTTAAAAATGCCCGCAATTGCAACTAACGTTTAAGCTTCTTTCTGATGCGATAGTTTCAGGAAGAAGCTGTTGAACGAAGCCGCATTCTGCCAGATAATCTTCAAATGTTCCCATCTCTTTCATCTCTGCTATGCTAATTGAATCCTTGTAACTTCCTTTAGGTTTTCTTTCGCTTTCTCTATTGTTTCGCCCTGAGCTATAAAATCAAGTTCCGGTATTCTGGCTATAATCCATTTCTCTTTTTGCCATAATTCAATTGTTACTTTTAACTTCTGTATATCCATTTTTCCTCCTGAAAAGAGTATTTACAATCCATAGTGCAAACAATATCCTAACAGCGATATTCCTGTCAAGGTAATTTTCACATTGCCTTATTATTTAAATACCCATTATTATTTCAGATGAAAAAGGTCGGATTGATATATGACGACATATTTCTTTCGCATGAAACTCCGCAATGGCATCCTGAGTGCAAAGAAAGATTAATCGCAATCATTGATGCGCTTAAATCCTCAGAGATATGGGACAAACTCATACACATAAAACCCCGTAAGGCTGCGTTCAATGAGATTGAGGCTGTACATAAACATGAATACATTGAAAGAATCAAAAAGACAGAGCCCGGCTATATTGACCCCGACACATACCTGTCTGAAAACAGTCTTGAAGCTGCGCTGTATGCGGCAGGCGCTGTCATAGAGGCAATAGACAGATGCAAAAAAGGAGAGATTGAGAGGGCATTCTGCGCTGTTAGGCCTCCGGGACATCACGCAGAGGCAGGAAAGGCAATGGGGTTCTGCATATTCAATAATATTGCGGTTGGCGCGCGGTATGCACAGAAAAGAGGATACAAAAAAATATTCATCACAGATTTTGACGTTCATCACGGAAACGGCACACAGCATATGTTTGAGGAAGACGATTCAGTTTTTTATTTCAGCACCCACGAGTATCCTCATTATCCCGGAACAGGCAGCGGCTCTGAAAGAGGAAGCGGCAAAGGCGAAGGCTATACTTACAATGTCCCTCTGAATTCCGGTTCCGGCAATAAGGACTATCTCCATATTTATCAGGACATACTTCCTGATATTGTAAGAAGGTTCACGCCGGATATTATTATTGTGTCTGCCGGTTATGACATCCGCGCCGAAGACCCACTGTCAGGCATAAGGGTTTCTGACGAAGGAATAAGAGGCATTGTGAACAGCATATTGTCATGCGCAGAGGTTCCTGTTATTTTTGCGCTTGAAGGAGGTTATGATTTGCAGGCGCTTGGCAAGTCAGTTTTACTAACAATCAAAGAGATGCTGGCATAGTCCGAATTACTCTTTAAGTCTCTTAAAAACCAGACAGGCATTTGTTCCGCCAAAACCGAATGAGTTGGACATGACACAGTTAACATCCATCTTCCTTGCCTTATGAGGAACATAATCAAGGTCGCACTGTGGTTCAGGATTATCAAGGTTTATTGTCGGAGGAACAATATTATCCCTCATGCATAAAACACATACAACAGCCTCAACACCCCCTGCGGCGCCGAGCAGATGTCCTGTCATGGATTTTGTTGAACTTACCGCAAGCTTATATGCATGGCCTTTAAACACCGTCTTTATAGCAATGCTCTCAAGTTCATCCCCGTATTTTGTGGATGTGCCGTGCGCATTTATATAGTCAACTTCTGAAGCAGCAACTCCTCCGTCTTTTAAAGATATAGCCATACACCGTGCAGCGCCTTCTCCCTCAGGAGCAGGAGAAGTCATATGGTAAGCGTCTGCTGTCATTCCATATCCGACAATCTCGGCATATATTCTGGCGCCCCTTGAGCGTGCGTGTTCAAGGCTTTCAAGCACCATTATGCCGGCGCCTTCGCCTATTACAAAACCATCCCTGTCTACGTCAAACGGCCTGCTTGCCTTTTCAGGTTCATCGTTTCGTGTAGAAAGCGCCTTCATTGCATTGAACCCGCCGATTGCCATCGGAGTTATAACCGATTCAGTGCCGCCTGCAATCATAGCATCCGCATCCCCTCTCTGAATTATCTTGAAGGCGTCGCCTATGGAATGGCTGCCGGTAGCGCATGCGGTTGCAACTGCAGAATTTGGGCCCTTGGCGCCATGTTTCATGGACACATGGCCGCCTGCAAGATTTATTATGAGCATAGGTATAAAGAAAGGGGTTATCCTTCTGGGGCCTTTTTCAAGGAGAACAGAATGGTAATATTCAATTGCCGGCAGTCCGCCCATGCCTGAGCCGATTATCACACCGACACTTTCGGCATTGCTATCAGTTATCTTTAACCCCGAATCCTTTACAGCCATATCCGAGGCTGCAATGGCAAGATGGATAAAGCGGTCCATCTTTTTTATTTCTTTAGGCTCTATATAGTCCTCAGGGTTAAATCCCTCTACCTCGCCAGCTATCTGCGTTGCAAAAGCCGAAGCGTCAAACCGGGTTAGTTTTCTTATACCCGACCTGCCTTCAATAAGCCCTTTCCAGCTTTCTTCGACTCCTATCCCTACAGGTGTGATAATACCCACACCCGTTACAACAACTCTTCTTTTTCCCATTAAGATTTTTTACTGTTGATATACGCTATTGCGTCCTTGACCTTTGTTATCTTTTCAGCATCCTCGTCAGGTATCTCTATGTTGAATGACTCTTCAAATGCCATTACGAGCTCAACCGTATCCAGCGAGTCCGCGCCAAGGTCTTCAACAAAGGATGCTTCCGGCGTCACCTCTGAAGCATTGACGCCAAGCTGTTTTGATATAATCTCTTTTACCTTTTCTTCTACCATTACTTACCTCCGTTTTATAATTTTCGTATGATGCATGATGCATGATGCATGATTTTTTTGTCCTGTATCCTGCATCCTGAATCTTGTATCTTGTATCATGTGTCTTGTTACATATACATCCCACCGTTAACATGTATCACCTGGCCTGTTATATAACCTGCCTCTGATGATGCGAGAAAGACAACGGCATTTGCAACATCATCTGTAGTGCCGAACCTTCCAAGCGGAATCGCCCTCTTCATATCCTCCTTAACGTTTTCAGGCAGGGCATCGGTCATGGCAGTTGTTATAAAGCCCGGCGCAACTGCATTTGCGGTAATCCCCCTGCTCGCATATTCTTTTGCGGTAGTCTTTGTCAGCCCGACTATCCCCGCCTTTGATGCGCTGTAATTTGCCTGTCCCGGGTTCCCCATAAAAGCAACCACTGATGATATATTTATAATCCTGCCGTATCTCTGTTTTGCCATTATTTTAACCGCCTCCTTAGAACAGAGGAACACGCTCTTCAGGTTAATATTAATCACAGCATCCCAGTCTTCTTCCTTCATCCTCATTATAAGCCCGTCTCTTGTTATGCCTGCATTATTTACGAGAATATCTATTTTACCGTAGTCTTTTGCTATCTCTCCGAATACTTTAACCACTTCTTCTGACTTTGAGACATCAAGCCCAACTCCGGTTGACTTAACACCCAGCTTTTCCATCTCTGCCGCTGTCCCCTGCGCCTGCTCGCTGCTGATATCAGCAATAACGATATTGACACCTTTTCTTGCAAGCGCCTCGGCAATTGTCTTTCCAATCCCGCGCGCACCGCCTGTGATAACAGCTACCTGATCTTTAAAATCCATCAAGCCCTCCGATCAAAAAAATCGGCTATAATTTTAACAGAGAGTTCTTTTTATTTTCCAGTCCCCTCAGAAAAGCAGAATAAAATTTACAGATGAATCTTATCTCACAAAAGCAGAAAAAACAAGTGTGATGTATGCTATAATTAACAATTACAATGCTCTATCGTATCACAGTGGTCTAATTTTTATGAAGAAAAAAATGCGTAAAAAAATAAGGAAGGCTTTATTCCCTGCAGGCGGGCTTGGCACAAGGTTTCTGCCTGCGACAAAGGCATCGCCCAAGGAGATGCTGCCGATTGTTGATAAACCGATGATACAGTATGCAATAGAAGAGGCAATCACATGCAATATTGAAGAGTTCATAATAATCACAGGCAAATATAAGCGCGCTATTGAAGACCATTTTGACTCGGCATACGAACTTGAAGAAAATCTCAGGAAGATGGATAAGAAAAAACTTCTCAATGAAATAACAAAACTCAACCATCTGAATTTCGCATACATAAGGCAGAGGGCAGCGCTCGGCCTCGGACATGCAATTTTCTGTGCAAGGCCGTTTGTAAAGGATGAACCCTTTGCAGTGCTGTTGAGCGACGATGTAATCGAGCCGGAAGAAACATTGCTGAGAGATATGCTGGGGCTGTATGAAAAACTTGGCTGTCCGATACTCGCGCTTGAAGAAGTTCCCATGACAGAGATACATAAATACGGCGTAATAGAGGGGAAACCTTGCGGCAACGGTGTATATAAAATCAGCGACCTCGTTGAAAAACCCGCAAGAGAAAAGGCGCCGTCCAACCTTGCAATAATAGGCAGATACATTCTCACACCGCAGATATTCGGCGTACTCGAGAAATTGCCTCCGGGCAGGGGCGGAGAGATACAACTGACAGACGGACTCAAAAAACTTCTTAAAAAAGAAGCCGTTTATGGTTATCTTTTTAAAGGCCGGCGATATGACGCAGGAGACAAGTTAGGTTATCTTAAGGCAACGGTCAACTTTGCCCTGAAAAATCCGGAGGTCTCAAAGCCGTTTGCCGAATATCTGCTTGGTATAGCGGCAATGATTAAAAAATAAAGGGTCAAGGATTCAGGTAAATTAACTGGCCGGATTCGCACCCTGTATTCAGGAGATAAGAATGGCAAAAGCAGCGGAAAAAGAAGAAAAAGAAAAAGAGATTGAAATTCCTCAAAGCCTTCCTGTGCTCACTGTAAGGGATATAGTCGTCTTCCCTTATATGATACTTCCTCTTTTTGTGGGAAGAGAAATGTCCATAAAGGCAATAGAACATTCACTAAGCACAAACAAAATGATAATGCTTCTTACACAGAAAGACCTTAATGCCGAGAATCCGTCGCCGTCCGACCTCTATCCTGTAGGCACTGTCGGGCTCATAATGAGGATGCTGAAACTCCCTGACGGTAGAGTCAAGGTGCTTGTGCAGGGGCTGACAAAGGCAAAAACAGTAAAATTTCTCCAGGAAGAGCCATTCTTTACTGCAAGTATAGAAAAAATAACAGATACTCAGCCCGAAGAAATAACGATAGAGACTGAGGCAATAATGAGAGATGTGAAGGAACAGATAGACAAAACAGTTTCTCTCGGCAAAACAATACTCCCTGATATTATGATTGTGATTGAAAATCTTGAAGACCCCGGAAAACTTGCCGACCTCATAGCCTCACATATAGGACTAAAGACCGAGCAGGCGCAGGAAGTGCTTGAAATAACCGAATCTGTTCAACGGCTGAAAAAAGTCAGTGAAATACTGAACAGGGAGATAGAGCTTCTTACAGTCCAGCAGAAGATTCAGACAAAAGTCAGGGGTGAGATAGACAAGAACCAGAGGGAATATTTCCTCAGAGAACAACTGAAGGCTATACAGAAAGAGCTTGGCGACATTGATGAGAGATCAGAAGAGATAAAAGAATTCAAGAAAAAGATTTTGGAAGTAAAGATGCCTGAGAAGGTCCAGAAAGAGGCCGAGAAACAGCTTAAGCGCCTTGAGAAGATGCACTCTGACAGCGCCGAGGCAGGAACTGTAAGGACATATCTTGAATGCATGGTTGAGCTGCCGTGGTCAAAGCAGACAAAGGACAATCTTGATATAAAAGCAGCAAAGAAAGTACTTGATGATGACCATTATGACTTAGAGAAGGTAAAAGAGCGGATACTTGAATATCTCAGCGTAAGAAAGCTGAGAAAAGAAAAGATGAAAGGGCCCATCCTCTGTTTTATAGGCCCTCCGGGAGTTGGAAAGACATCGCTGGGTAAATCCATTGCAAGGTCTCTTGGAAGAGAATTCGTCCGCATGTCTTTAGGCGGGGTCAGGGACGAAGCCGAAATTAGAGGACACAGAAGAACATATGTCGGATCCCTCCCCGGCAGGATAATACAGGGCATAAAAACAGCAGGCACAAACAACCCTGTATTCATGCTTGACGAGATAGACAAGATTGGAATGGACTTCAGGGGAGACCCATCATCAGCGCTTCTTGAGGTGCTTGACCCTGAACAGAACAACACCTTTGTTGACCATTACCTTACAGTTCCCTTCGACCTTTCGAGGGTGATGTTCATAACAACAGGGAACCTTGTTGACACAATACCAAACCCCCTGCGCGACAGGATGGAGATAATCCATCTCTCGGGATATACGTCAGAGGAAAAGCTCGGCATTGCAAAAAATTATCTTATCCCGAAACAGCTTGAAGAACATGGGATAACAGACAAGGTGTTGAAGATAGCAGACTCTGCAGTTCTTACAATAATATCTCAATATACAAGAGAGGCGGGCGTCAGAAACCTTGAAAGGGAGATAGCCAATCTCTGCAGAAAAGTTGCAAAGAAAATAGCGGAGGGGGAACAGAAAAATTTTCTTATAACTTCAAGAAATCTGCATAAATTTCTCGGCATCCCAAAATACCTTCTCGAAGAAGAGATGGAAAAAGACGAAGTCGGCGTTGCAACCGGCCTTGCATGGACAGAGTCGGGAGGCGACATAATCTATGTTGAGGCTACTACCATGAGGGGCAAGGGCAGTCTCACGCTAACAGGCCAGCTCGGAGACGTTATGAAGGAGTCTGCGCAGGCAGCTTTAAGCTATGTCCGCTCAAAGGCTAAGTCACTTGGGATAAAGGATGAGGTCTTCTCAAAAATAGATATTCACATACATGTCCCTGCAGGCGCAACACCCAAAGACGGACCTTCAGCAGGCATAACAATGGCAACTGCAATTGCATCAGCGCTCATAGGAAAACCTGTAAGAAAGGATTTCGCAATGACAGGCGAAGTGACATTGAGAGGCAGGGTGCTTCCAATAGGCGGACTCAAAGAGAAGGCTTTAGCGGCAAAGAGAATGGGCATAAAACATATCGTTATCCCGAAAAGAAATAAAAGAGACCTTGAAGATATTCCGAAATACGTAAAGAAAGACCTGACATTCATCTTTGCTGATACAATGGATGATGTGCTTAAAGCAGCGCTGAAGAAAAATTCAAAAATTAAAAATAAGAAATGAAAACTACAATCACCCTCCCCTTTATCCCCTCCCATCAAGGGAGGGGGAATAAGAGCAGAGTTCACATGGGAAAAATTCCCCTCTCCCCTTGTGGGACGGGGTCCCCGAAAAGTCGCAGACTTTTTGGGGTGCAGGTAGGGATAGGGTGAGGGGCAATTTTCATGAAGCTTTCTGAGATCGGTGAATTGTCCCTTCTGAAAACAATCCGCAGAAGATTTACCGTAAAATCAAAAGATATCATCGTAGGCATAGGCGATGACACAGCAGTAATAAAATCGTCGGGCAAGAATTTATTGGCAACCACTGATATGATGGTTGAAGGCATTCACTTTGACTTGAGCCTTATAACACCCTATCAGCTCGGATTTAAACTCGTCTCTGTAAATGTGAGCGACATATATGCCATGGGTGGAAGGCCTCGATACCTTTTGCTTGATATTGCATTGAACAAAAACACAGAGCAGTCATTTGTTAAGAGATTTTTTGACGGCATACGCTGTGCAATAAAATTATACGGAGTCTCTCTTATAGGCGGAGACATTTCTTCCTCAAGGAAAGATATAGTCATTGCAGCAACGCTCATAGGTGATGCGAAAAAGCATATAAGACGCTCAGGCGCAAAACCCGGAGACAGGATATACGTAACAGGGAATCTCGGGGATTCAGCATGCGGGTTTGAGATTCTTAAGAAAATAAAAAAGACCGTTCCGATTGAGAACACCCCCTCCCTAACCCTCCCCCCTCGAGGGGGAGGGATGGGTGGGGGAGATAACTCTCAACTCTTAACTCTTAAGTCTCAACTTTCAAGGCTCGGATTAACATGGAACACTATTAAGCCTCTTATCAGGAGGCATCTAATGCCTGAGGCAAGAAATCCAAAAAATTTTACCAGATATGCTACTTCAATGATTGACTTAAGCGACGGGCTGTTTATTGACCTGTCAAGGCTCTGTGATGAAAGCAGAGTCGGC
>Ga0180009_10004592_pt1 | contig 15173 bp, 13 predicted proteins | sample OS_PC_MetaG_FD_123537 | JGI IMG/M metagenome (GOLD analysis project Ga0180009, IMG submission 123537) | Groundwater microbial communities from the Aspo Hard Rock Laboratory (HRL) deep subsurface site, Sweden - OS_PC_MetaG | ecosystem: Environmental > Aquatic > Deep subsurface > Groundwater...
CTAAGTGTATTGTTTGTAGCTGGGCATTTGTTTTTTTAGTGCATCACCAACCTGACTAGCTGGTGTTGATTTCATTTGAAAACAATTAATGGAAAAAGAGCCTTCCACGGGACTCGAACCCGCGACCTGCTCATTACGAGTGAGCTGCTCTACCAACTGAGCTAAGAAGGCTTGGATTTTGTCGCGGCAAAGATAACTAGTTTTTTGTGTTGATCAAGGCAAACTTTTTTATCAATGCCTAAAAAAACCGACTTTAAAGATTATTTGTATCTTGCGCCCCTCAAATTAAACTTACTTATTAATTAAAAACTATGCACATGTTAAAGAAATCATTGATGATGATCGGCCTTGTTCTCTTTGCCTGGGGACTGTCTGCTCAAACTGTAGAAGAGGCCGGAACAAAGTACAATGAAGGAAACGAGTTGGTAAAAGAAAAGAATTATGTTGCCGCGATTCCGGTTTATGAGCAGGCCCTCGACATAGCCGAAAAGGCTGGCCCTGACGCCGCTGAGCTAAAAGTAAACATCGAAAAACAACTGGGAAACGCCTATTATCGTGGTGGTGTGGACCAGTTTAAAGACAAAAAAATAAGTGAGGCTATTGCCACCCTTGAAAAAGGTTACGCTTTTGCCGTAAAAACCAGCGATGACGACCTGAAGTCGAAAACCGCCGACCTGATTTCGCAGTTGCGCACCAAGATGGGTGATTCGTTGCGTAAAAAGGGTAAACTCGATGAGGCTTACGCTGAATATGAAATGGCTTTGGAAATTGATCCAACCTGCGCTAAAGCCGTGTATGGCGAAGGACTTGTGTTTAAGGAAAAAGATGATTTGGACAAGTTGATCGAAAAGATGGATCAGGTGATTACGCTAAGCGATGGTTCGGAAAAATTACAGAAATTGGCTGATGCTGCCCGTCAAACGGCTGGTAATGCCTTGGTAGTTGCCGGTGCAAAGGAGCTCCAAAGTGGAGAGGCCAACAAAGCTATCGACCACATCAACAAATCGTTTGGTTACGAACCAGGCGATGCCAACAGCTATTTCTACCTGCTTTTGGCTTACAACAAAACCAAACAATGGGACGAGGCCATTGCTTCAGGCAACAAGGCACTTGAGCTGAAAACGGAAGATAAATCAGAGATATATTTTAATCTGGGACAAGCCAACGAAGGCAAAGGCGATGCCGCTGCTGCTTGTGAAGCTTATAAAAATGTAACCACTGGTCCTAATGTGGACGTGGCGAAATACCAAATGACCCAGGTGCTGAAATGTAGCTGATAGGTTAAATTAATCCGGCGTATTTGTCGGTGGTACGATTTGCTGATGCCTGTGAGCCAATGCCTCACGGGCATTTTTTTTCGCTGCCTAGCAACACGGTAATCCATTCGGTTTGTTTACAGGGAATAAAGATTCTCCTGTTTTGGAAAAGATTTTCAGCATGCCTCAAATTTACGGGGATTAGCACAGTTAAAACAAATCGTAAAAGTGGTGCCAACACCAAGTTGACTCTCGACTGAAATTTTACCTTTGTGCGCTTCGACTATCTTTTTTACAATGGCTAATCCTAGTCCTGTTGATTTTTCCTTGGCAGTGGCCTTAGTTGAAGTTGTTTCAAAAGGATGAAATATTTTATCCAATTCTTCCTGCCGGATACCCAGACCTTCATCAATAATTTTTGTGGTTATTACTTCATTATTATAGCTAACATCTACAGTAATAAGGGTGTTTGGTTCACTGTATTTGATAGCGTTGTTAAGTAAATTACCTATCACCTGCTCCAGCTTATCCCTGTCGAATGGAAAAACCAATTGCTGCATGGGATGGAGAAATTGAATGGTTTGACTTTTCCCATTGGCCAGTATACTTGTTTGCTGGATTGCTTTTTCGAGAAACGTGATGTAATCTTGTTCTAAGAGGTCAACTTCAAAGATTCCCGATTCAATTTTCGAAATGTCCAGAAAATCGTGCATCAGGTTAAGGGAGTAAGAACATCTTTCACTAATGATGCCAATAAATTCCAAATGCTCAGGTTTGGTATAATTGTCATAATCCTCTAAAAGTAACACGGAGAAAGACTTTGCTATACCTATAGGATTTCTTAAGTCATGGGCTACGATACCAATATATTTATTTTTCAGGTGGTTTAGTTCTTCCAGCTCCCGGGTTCTTTGCTGTACTTTTTCTTCCAGTGTGGCATTGGCTTGTTCGAGGTCCATCATCAACCTCCTGTTTTTCATTACCAAGTTGTATTTTTCAAAAGCCTCATTAACAATACTATCTAATTCGTTGGGAATCCATGGTTTGGTAACGTAGCGATATACGTGTCCCTTATTGATTGCGTCAATAACAGCCTGAATATCGGAGTATCCTGTAAGGATTAGCCGCAGTGTATCTTTATACTTGTCCTTAACTTTAGAGAAAAACTCTACACCGGTAAGACCGGGCATTCGCTGATCGGATATGACTACGTGAATATCATGGTTGTCCATTAGTTTGATGGCTTCTTCTCCACTGTTAGCAGAAAACACATTGTATTTCCGCCTGAATTGACGAATCAATGATTTAGTTATTTCAATCTCGTCATCGATAACAAGCAGGTTATAATCATTTTCGTAAAATGCGGATGAACTCATTTCTTTAATATTTATGTGGAATAATGATGTCGAATGTGGCTCCTTGGCCTTCCTTCGACGTAACCAGCAGTGATCCTTTATGCAGATCATTAATTATTTTGTAGGCAATACTAAGTCCGAGGCCTGTGCCACTTCCAACGGGTTTAGTCGTAAAAAATGGCTCAAAGATCTTGTCTTGTATATTTTCCGGAATCCCGGAACCATTATCGCAAACGGAAATATGAACTTCATTTTGACTATCTTCTAATTTAATAATAATTTCACCCCCTTCATCAACAGCTTGGATGGCATTCATGATAATATTTAGTAAAGCCTGATTAAGTTGCCCTGGATAGCATTCCATGAAGAGTTCGTTCGGGGCATCTATTGTACAATTTACATTTTTTTCTTTAATAGCTGCTCCGGCTATAACTAAGGTAGATCTAACACTCTCTGTCAAGTCTATAGTTTTTATGCTGGCTTCATCGAGTCGGGAAAAACTTCGAAGATCCTCAACAATTATTTTAACTCTTTCAATTCCCTTTTTTGTTTCATTGGTCATATCGGGCAGGTCCTCCAATACAAAGTCTATTTCATGCTCCTTGCGAATTATGTCAATTTCATCATTCAATTTATTCTCGCCTATATTTCGGAGCAATAATTCCAATTTGTTATGAGAATTTATCAGGTCGTTCACATTTTCTTCGATAGAGTATATATTACTGTAAACAAAAGCTATGGGATTGTTGATTTCATGCGCTATTCCGGCTACCATTTTACCCAGGGCACTCATTTTTTCAGCGTGAATGAGCATTTGTTGGGTCTCTTTTAACTCAATCAGGGTGGTCTCCAGTTTTTTCTTCTCTTTAATTAACTGACGCTGAAGATTGTTAATTTCCTGATTCAATGTGCTCATTTTCTTGTTTTCACTGAATAAATGAGGAATGTCAGCTTCGCAATAAACCAGATAGAGGTTGTTCTCCTTATAGATAACAGAATTGAAAGTGTAACTTAAATCACCGTAATTTCCTATGGTTAAGAGGCCTTCGAAAATTTTACCGTCGTATTCAGTTTGACGAAGTTTGTCAAAGGATGGGTTTATCAGGCTATTATTTGGTTTTTGTGTCTTGAGGTCAATATCCAGAAAATACCTCATGGCATTGTTAGTTTCAATCGGAAATCCTTCCCGATTGAAAACGCCAACACCAAAAGATTGACCTTTCACTTGCAATTGACAAATGATCGACTCCCAATCTGATAGCTTTTGCCGGATAACCATACCAAAATAATTAGTGTGACGCCAAAGGTAGTTCCAAATTGCTTTCGGCTATCGTATTAAAGCCGGGAATATTTGTTTGCATCCATTTGTAGTAGGGGTATATGGCATTAAAACACTCGAGAGAAAGTTCTTTACGATAGATAGTTACCCAAGTATTTAATTGAGCAGCCCAATACGTTGATCGAAAATTTCTGGATCGGTAAGCTCTGAAAACCCAAAGAACAGTATCCAGCAAGGTTTCGGGCGAGAACTGATAAAAAATCGACTCCATAAACCTGGCATGATTGGCGTGATTGTCCTTCATCATGTTTACATTGTTCTCTCCCACCATTTCAATAAGGTCTTTGCGGGCTAACATAGTTTCGTTCATCAGGCTGATCAAAGGTTCCATTTTAGCACTATATTCCTCAGCAAACTGTTTTTCTACTTTTGGTAGTTTTTTAGCGGTAATCAACAAATCTTTTCTTTCCATTTTATTCATGTTTAGTTTCAATGTATTGATGCAATTCAAACAGATTACGAATTATCCTAGTTGCAGGATAACTATTTTCGAACTCAAATGTAATGTTATTAAATGCCTGTCCTCCGATAATAATTTCCAAATTTGGAAATTCAGAAGTAATACTTTCTAACATTTTGTTTAAATTCAGAAAGTTAAAATAAACACTCAACGAAATGGCCAGGACTTTTGGATTGGTTTGGTGAATAAATGCAATTAATTCGTGTACCGGAATTCCTGTTCCAAGAAAGAAAGTTTCCCAACCATGGCTTTCAAACGTGTCGGCAACCATTTTAATACCCACCTGGTGCTGCTCGTTTTCAACACAAGTTAGTACAGCTTTTTTGTTGCCATTTACCCTAAAGTTATAATTAACATACAATTCGTTTAAAATGGATTCTGTGATAGCTGTGGCCATATGTTCAGTGGCAACGCTAATTTTATTGGTTTCCCAGAGGACACCAACATCATAGAGTGCTTTTTTTAGGATATGCTCATATAATTCGGTGAAGGAATGTGATTGGTCAAGATAGTTTTTAGCAATAGAGGAGCATTCAACTTTGTCACCTTTAATAACATGCTTAAGGTAGGCACCGGCTATTTGCGAAACTTCAGTCATATTTTTACTGTTAAATGCCACACAAATGTAAAAATTCCCTTAAAAAGAGCCAAAATAACTCGACTCGAAACTTTTTGCTAAACTATGAAATAATGTAACATTCTAATTTGAAAATCGGACATCCTAAATTTTCTACTTATAACATGAGGGCTTAGCAGTTTTATAGCCCTATCCCATCTGTGATAATAATGTTGATGTTGGTGTCAATGTTTAAAACGCAGTCATTTAGTAATTTAACACCATAATGTCCTGTGTCTTTCAGCCTGAAATCCACAGGACATTATCCGCTCTGGTCCTAATGTGGACGTGGCGAAATACCAAATGACCCAGGTGCTGAAATGCAGCTGATAGGTTAAATTAATCCGGCGTATTTGTCGGTGGTACGATTTGCTGATGCCTGTGAGCCAATGCCTCACGGGCATTTTTTTCGCTGCCAAGCAGCACGGCAATCCATTCGGTTTGCTTACGGCTTCCTAAACTGATTTTTAATCCCATGGTAATAGGCACGGAGAGCAACATGCCGATGTCGCCAAAAACCCAGCCCCAGAAAACCAACGACAAAAAGACCACCAGCGTGCTTAAATCCATTCCACGGGCTATAAACCTCGGCTCAACTACCTGTCCGATGATGAAATTTATGGCTGTATAGCCTAAACCCGCATACAACATCCCAGAAAGGCCATCGGTAACTAAAACAAACAAAACAATGGGAATGGCCGCGATGGTGGAACCGATGTTGGGGATAAACCTGAACAAAAAGACTAAAAGTGCCCATATCGGGATGTAAGGAACTCCCAGAATAAGTAACATGATAGCCACCAGAATGCTGGCCGCACTCCCGGTAATGGTCTTCATGCCCAAGTAGTTGCGGATGCTCTTAAAAATAATGGACAGGTTAATCATCGATTGGTCTGGCTTTTTTAGTATGGCCTGAAGCTTGATTGGAAAACTCGATATTTCGCCGATGATAAAAACGATGACCAACACCAACAAAACAATCTGACCCATCACACCTCCCAAACTGGTGAGGAAATTGGCGGCATATCCAAATACATTGCCTCCGCCAAATTTTGAAAGTACCTGCTCTTGCGACAAGTGCAATCCCATGTCGTTAAGTGTTTCGATAACCTGCGTGGTGACGACACTCATTTTGTCCTTGTAAACCGGAAGGTTGGTGGTGAATTGCCTCATCGACTGGCTGATAAGCATACTTAGTCCGGTGAGCACACCCGCCAGACTGACCATGACGAGGAGAATGGAAAGTGTTCTGTTAAGCCCTTTTTTTATAAAAAAATCGATAGGCTGGTAGATGATAATGCTCAGGAAAACGGCCATGAGCAATGGGTTGATGATGTGTGCCGCGTAACGCAGTCCTGCGATAACGATAAATCCGGCGGCAAACAAGTAGATTGGATGACCTTTGGAGTAAATCGACTTCATGGTGATAGCCTTTTAAGTTTTAAGGCTATAAATGTAGAAAAAGTTTGCTCTGTTTGTCAAGCGCGCCCTTTTTTTATCTGACCACCAATATTTTTGTGACGATTTTCTCGGTTTTATCTTCTGTAAAAGCAAAAACCATGTAGATTCCGGTAGCCACATCGCGGCCATCGAAGTTTTTACCATCCCAAATGGCCTGACCACCTTCGCTACGGGTTTCGTACACCAGGTTGCCGTAGGTATCGGTAATTTTAATGTAAGAGTCGCTTACCAGTCCTTTGATGGCAATATCGCCATGATAGGTTTCGCGCACGGGGTTAGGATAGGCATACACCTTTGATCCGGGAGGGTTGGGTGGAGTGGCGGTTCCCTTGTATGAAATAAGTCCCTGTGCTGTGCCCATATACACTTCTCCATTTTGATCGATGCTGATGCTGATGATCTGATTGGATAGTAGCGGACTGTTATCAGCGGTAAAATGGTGAAGTTCCTGTTGACCATCGGGAGACAAAAGAAACGCACCGGAACGTTCGGTTCCAATCCATTTGCGGTTAGCTCCATCGATGGCTATGGCTGTTACAAGTTCAGTTTCAAGGAGGATGTCGGCCAGCCCTGAGCCATCGTTACGCGGGACTAATATTTGCTGTGCATCGTAGTTCACACCGGTGACAAAAATATTTTCAGGTGTATAAAAAACGGCTACCCCTTTATCGGTTCCAACCCACACTTCGCCATCCAGATCGGTGGCGAAGGAATAGAGCTTGTTTCCGGGAATTTTCCCTTGTCCGGCTGCCGACCGAAGTACTTTACTTTTGTCGTCGGTGGGATCGTCGGGGGTGTTGTTGTCGGTAAATACGATAACAAATCCATCCGATCGTTTGATCATCCATTTTTGGTTGTAGCTGTCAACCATGAGTTTGCTGATGTCCAGACCACTTAATCCGCCTCCCATGTTAAACGATTTCCATTCGCCGTTGTTTTTCATCACCGAGAGCAGGTTTGGTGCGCCTGAATTGGCTACCCACAGATTGTGGTTGCTGTCGAAATCGATGCCACTGGCGAGTGTGAGACTGGGCGCACTTGTCCAGGGTTGGAGGCTGGAATTATGTTCATCGTAAACGGTGGTAAGTTCCTGGTTGGTGAATTTTAGCAGTCCGCCACCCCATGTGCCTACATAAGCAATGTCGGGGTTTGCCGGATCTACTTTTACCGACACATAATCCGAAATGGAGTCAAAAGCAGGGGTGTTGAAACGGTTGTGTGTTGTCCAGACACCTTCGTTGGAAGAAAAAACACCTTCAATCATGTATCTTTTTCCCCAGTCGGCGCGATATCCCCCTGAGGCCACCCATACCTGAGTTCCGGCAGCGTCCATGTCGAATACGTTTTTCGTGCCCGGACCATTGGGTTTAATAAATTCACCTGTCCAGCCGCCGTTCCACACTTTAGCCAAGCCCAGGTTGGCATCGCCAATCCAGTAAAATTGACCATCGGTAGTGGCCGACAAAGGATTGAGCGACCTGTCGGAAGGCTTGTAAATGCTCATTATTTTGGTTAAACTATTGTCGAAAACATGCACTATTCCCGCCTCAACCACCAGCAATTGGTCGTTGGCTACATTTAGCTGATATCTGGTGAAGTTATTCTCGCGATCGAAATAATCCCAGCCGTTGGCATTTAAAATAAACAGGGTGTCGGTTGCCCAACTGCTGCCGTTGTAGTTGGCAATAATATTTCCCTGAAAGTTGGTAATCAGGTTGTAATTCAGGTTTGGGTATATCAACGACAGGTCTTTTTCCCACACCTGAAAGTCGGCCAAATTGGTTGCCGACACGTCAGCCGTGTAAATGCCCGCTTCGGTAGCGGCAAAAAATGAAGTGTCGTTAAAGGCCAGATCCAGCACGTTAAAAGCATTGCCGCCCGGGCCTATATACCAGGTGTCTTTAATTTCAATGCGTTCCATGTCAACTACTACAATACCGAAACCGCACGACAGGTAGGCCAGTTTATCTTTAATCAGGATGTTGTTGATGGTTTTGTTTCCGAGGATTTCCTTGTCGCGGATATCGGAAAGGTTAACTACACTTCCGTTCGGGTAGACGATGTCCAGGTTGGTGTTGCTGTAGGCCACCAGCAAAGCGCCTGCTTTTTCGTTGTAAGCAATCTTGCTAATTCCCACGTCGTTAAGTCCTACTACTTTGTCGAGTCGCGAGAGGCTGTTGTCTTCAGTATTGTAGATGAACATACTGAAAGGAGTAGCCGCATACACTGAGTTATCTATCAGGGCTACATCGATGATGTTGCTGTAGGGGAGGTGTGTTCGCCACTCACCAATTCCAATTTCCTGAGCCGAAGTCTGTGTGAGGCCAAGTAACAATAAAAGCGAAAGTGTAAAAAGTTTAGTATACGCCATGATAAATTACGGTATGATTTCAATGAAATATAAACTGCAAATTACCTGTTTTATTGTTAACAAAACAAGTAGTACATTTTTGCGTTTAACCTCATCAATTAGTTTGTATATTTGTTGTTAATGAAAAAAATGCATCTCCACCTGACCAATATGCACTGCGACTGCTGTGTGCGCGTCGTAAGGATGGATTTGGAACAGATAGGTGTTCAGGTGTTGAGTGTAGAACCGGGTCAGGTTTCCATACAGTTTAATTCCAAAGAAATTGCTTTTGACAAGATTGAAGAGGTGCTGGGGGCAAGTGGTTTTTCAGTTATTAAAAACAAGGAAGCCATACTGGTTGAAGACATCCGGCAAACGGTTATCACGCTTGTTCACCACACCACCTACAATGCCATGGTGCGTAACTCCGATTACCTGGTAGGAAAATTCGGGAAAACCTATCCCTACTTGTCGTCTGTGTTTTCAAAATACGAAGGCCTCACCTTAGAGAAGTTCATCATCCAGCAAAAGATAGAGAAAGCCAGGGCATTGATTGAAGAAGGAGAGCTTACCTTGAGCGAGATTGCCTTTATGATGGGATACAGCAGTGTACAATACCTGAGCACTCAGTTTAAAAATGTAACCGGAATTTCTGTTACCGATTACAAAAAGAACCCCGTGTTGTACCGTCAGCAGCAGGATATGAATTTGAATTATGGCGACTTGCAGTAGGTTGCTGACCTCAGGTTTATAAATAAGTGACCATGCCAAGTCCAATAAATCAGGGTTTTTTCCCGTTTATTTCGTGTTTGGGCACGTGGTAAAAAAGTACGGATTTGGAGCTATGGGTTGTTACACGAAGGTGCGCGAAGGAATAACACGACGGTGCACGGAGCATTTTTCTTCGTGTAACTTCGTGCAAACTTTGTGTACCTTCGTGCAAGTAAATTTCAATTAATTAGTTTCATGGAAACAGGAGAAATAGTTATTTATAAAATCGCGGAAAACAACATAAAGATTGATGTTCGTTTAGAGAATGAAACTGTTTGGTTATCTCAATTGCAGATTTGCGTGTTGTTTCAGAAGTCGAAAGCAACTATTAGTGAGCATATTAAAAATATTTTTAAAGAAGGAGAGCTAAACGAGATTTCAGTTGTTCGGAATTTCCGAACAACTGCGTCTGATGGAAAAGAATATAATACAAGCTTCTACAACCTTGACGTAATAATTTCTGTTGGTTATCGGGTAAAATCGCAACAAGGAACGCAGTTTCGTATTTGGGCTACCCAACGGCTCAAAGAATATATCATTAAAGGGTTTGCCCTAAACGATGAGCGTTTTAAAACAGGTAATACGATGAATTATTTTGCCGAACTGCAGGAACGTATTAGGGAAATACGCTTGTCGGAGAAGTTTTTCTACCAAAAAATCAAGGATATTTACAAAACGAGCATCGATTATAACCCGCACGACGATCAAACCATTGAGTTTTTTAAGATAGTACAGAACAAATTACTTTGGGCAATAAGCAGTCAAACCGCCGCTGAGCTTGTTTACCGGCGTGTAGATGCGTCATTACCTTTGCTGGGAATGCAGTCTTATGACAAAAGTAATGCTGCCTCGATAAGAAAATCAGAAATTTCTATAGCGAAAAACTATTTGAACGAGGAAGAAATAAAGCTATTGGGCTTGTTGGTTGAACAGTATCTGGCTTTTGCCGAAACTATGGCCATGCAACACACTCCGATGTACATGAAAGATTGGGTTGCCCGATTGGATGTGATTTTACAAATGAATGGAAGAGAACTACTTACACATGCTGGCCAAGTGAGTCATGAAATGGCTTTGAAAAAGTCGAATCAGGAATTTGAGAAATTCAAAGAAACTCAGAAAATGATTGAGAAAGAAGAAAGTTTTAAAGAGCTGGAACAAGATATTAATTCCTTAAAAAAGAAACTGAAATAAAATATGGAGTCTCTACATAAAAAACTTACTTTAGCCTTGAAAATAAGCTTATGATTTCTGAAGTAGGAAAATATTTACTTGTCATTTTTCAGGCCTTCAAACGGCCTGATAAAGGACGTGTGTTTCGTAAGCAGCTGATGATTGACTTTCAGGCACTTGGCGTAAGTTCGATTGGATTGGTTGCTTTTATTTCTCTGTTTACCGGAGGCATCATTGCCTTGCAAACGGCCTACAACATTGATAATCCGCTTGTCCCGCTTTGGCTTATCGGATATACCACCAAGCAGATGATGATTCTGGAGTTTTCGCCTACCATCATCAGTTTGATTTTGGTGGGGAAGGTAGGGTCGAGCATTGCTTCTGAGATTGGAACCATGCGTGTAACCCAGCAAATTGATGCCCTGGAGGTAATGGGGATAAACCCGGCCAACTATTTGATTTTGCCCAAAATAACCGCGGCCATGTTGTACAATCCCATCCTTATCGTTTTTTCAATGGCTGTGGGCTTGTTTGGTGGCTGGTTCGCTGTAGTCGTCACCGGACAAGTTACTTCGGTCGATTTTATCGATGGGTTACAGTCGTTTTGGGATCCCTTCTCGATAACCTATGCCTTGATAAAAACCTTGGTTTTTGCCTTTATTTTGGCTTCGGTTGCTGGCTACAAGGGGTTTACCGTGCAAGGCGGCAGCGTTGAAGTGGGCAAGGCCAGCACGCAAGCGGTGGTTATCAGTAGTATACTCATCATTGTATTCGATTTAATTCTCACCCAGATGCTGCTCACATGATCGAAGTAAAAAACATATCCAAGTCGTTCGACGGCCAGCAGGTGCTAAATAATATATCCACTACCTTCGAAAAGGGGAAAACAAACCTGATTATCGGGCAGAGTGGTTCAGGAAAAACCGTGCTGATGAAGTGCTGTATCGGTTTGCTCAACATCGATGAAGGAGAAATTAACTTTGACGGACGGCGGTTTTCAAACCTGAAAGGAAAGAAGCAGAAAACGGTGCGCAAAGAAATGGGCGTGTTGTTTCAAGGGGGGGCGCTGTTCGATTCATACTCTGTGGAGGAAAATGTGATGTTCCCGCTCAATATGTTTACATCCATGACTTTAGAAGAGAAAAGAGCCCGCGTAAACGAGGTGTTGCTCGATGTGAAGCTGGAAAATGTAAACCGAAAATATCCATCCGAGATCAGTGGCGGAATGATTAAAAGGGTAGCCATTGCCCGCGCCATTGCCTTGAACCCCAAGTACTTGTTTTGCGATGAGCCTAACTCAGGCCTCGATCCCAAGACTGCCGAGGTGATAGATGAACTGATTTCGGAACTTACCGAAAAATTCCAGATGACTACCGTTATCAATACCCACGACATGAACTCGGTGTTGCAAATAGGACAAAAAATTGCCTATATTTATAAAGGTCAGCTGTGGTGGGAAGGGGATCACCAAGGTATTTTAAATACCGACAACAAAGAACTCAACGACTTTGTTTTTTCAACTGAACTTACCCGGCGACTTAAATTTTCAAAATAGCTGAGTTATGGAAATAAATTTACTCGACATTATTTTTCTCGTTCCGTTGTTGTTGTTTGCTTACAATGGTTTTAGAAAGGGGATTGTAATTGAGGTGGCCGGACTCGTGGCTTTAATACTGGGGCTTTATTTTGCTTTTTATTTCTCAGGTTTCACTGCCGATTTGCTCAACAACTGGTTTACCCTCGAGGCCAAATATGTCGCTGCCATCGCCTTTATCATTACCTTTATCGTAGTTGTTTTGGTGGTGGTGTCGGTAGGCAAGTTGCTCGAAAAAGTGATTGACATTCTGTTGCTTGGCTTTTTCAACAAGCTTGCAGGAGCAGTTTTTGGTATATTGAAAGGTGCTTTAATCCTCAGCATCCTGATTTTCATCATCAATTATTTTGATGAGGGCAGGCGTGTGTTTACCAAAGAGCTGTGTCAGAAATCCATTTTTTATGAGCCCGTCGAATCCATTGCCCCGACGTTGTATTCCTGGGTAAAAACTACCGATCTTTCGTTCGACATTCCCGACAAGGAAGAATTGCTCGAAGAAGTGTATTAACCGGCGATGGTTTACAACTTTTCAAGAACCATAGCACTTCGGCTTGGCAGGTAAAGCAACAAGCCTGTTGACTCGCCCACCTGTGTGGTTTGGTGTGTCAGGTTGTCCTCGTTGCGATCAAATCCCCCGAACTTTTTATTGTCGGTATTGAGCACAACGCGGTACGTGCCGGCGGGAGCAGTAAACCCATAATTGGTGAACGATAGCGTGGGGTTGAAGTTAAACACGAAAATGAGTCCGGCACGACTAAAAATAAGCACCTGATCATGGTCGTTTTGCACGAGAGGAGAAGTAGGATGGGCCAGCCATTTTGATTTTTTAGCCAGATGAACCATGGCTTTATCGAAATCGTTGAGCAGGTGATATCTTAGTTTTTTGTCGTCGACCAGGTTCCACTGTCTGCGTGCATAGGCGTAGCTCCAGTTGTTTCCCTGACGCGGAAAATCTATCCATTCAGGATGTCCGAATTCATTTCCCATAAAGGTGAGGTACCCATCGCCGGCAGTGGCCAGGGTAACCAGCCGGATCATTTTGTGAAGAGCAAGTCCCCTGTCGATGATGATATCCTCATCAATTTTTCGCATCGAGGTATACATCTTCGCATCGATGAGTCGGAAGATAACGGTTTTGTCGCCAACCATGGCCTGGTCGTGACATTCGGCATAGCTGATGGTACGTTCATCGGCACGTTTGTTAACCAATTGGTAGAACATCTCGCCCATGAGCCATTGTTCGTCGGCGCGTTCCTTAATTATTTTTATCCAGTAATCGGCCACGCCCATCGACATGCGGAAGTCGAACCCAAAGCCACCATCCGACAGGGGAGAGGCTATACCCGGCATACCGCTTACATCTTCGGCCACGGTGATGGCTTTGTGGTTAATTTGGTGAATAAGTTGGTTGGCAAGCGCGAGGTAGGTGATGGCTTCTTCATCCTGATCGCCATTGTAATACATTTCATAATTGTTGAAATCAACTCCCAGTCCATGGTGCGTATACAACATGCTGGTCACTCCATCGAAACGAAAGCCGTCGAAATGAAATTCATCCATCCAGTATTTGATATTAGAGAGCAGAAAATGAACCACTTCATTTTTTCCATAGTTAAAGCAGCGCGAATCCCACGCAGGATGGTCGCCTTTGATTCCGGCATGAAAATATTGATAGTCAGTGCCATCGAACCGTGCAAGACCCTCGTTTTCGTTACGTACGGCATGGGAGTGCACGATATCGAGAATTACGCTGATACCTAATCCGTGGGCCGTATCGATTAATTCTTTCAGGTCTTCAGGTGTTCCAAACCGGCTCGAAGGGGCAAAGAAACTGGAAACCTGGTAGCCAAACGAGCCATAATAAGGATGTTCCTGTATGGCCATGAGCTGGAGGGTATTGTAGCCAAGACGGGCAATGCGGGGCAATACTTTTTCGGTAAACTCACTAAAAGTGCCCACCCGGTGTTCCGAAGTAGCCATGCCCACATGTGCTTCGTAGATAAGCGGATTTTTAACTTGTGGTGGCTTTTTATTTTTCCATTCAAAAGCCATGGCCGGATTCCAGACCTGAGCCGAAAACAAATAGGTTTTTTCGTCCTGAACTGCGCGTGTAGTCCAGGCCGGAATACGTTCGCCACCGCCGCCGTCCCATTCCAGGAGCAGCTTAAAAAGCATGCCGTGTTTTAATGTTTTTGCAGGCAGCGAAATTTCCCAGACGCCCTCTCCGGCGGCATTCAGGCTATATTTTTCATTTTTTTTCCAGTGGTTAAAATCGCCGAGCAGGTACATCGCTGTGGCATTAGGAGCCCATTCTCTGAACGTCCAGCCGTGGTTTGAGCGATGCAGTCCGAAAAACAGATGCCCGTTGGCGAAGTCGGTAAGCTGCCCCGTATTGTGGGTTAGCTCGCCTACTTTATGGTTTATCTGCCTGTGACGGCGGTTGATTGCTTCGCTATAAGGCTCCAGCCAGGGATCGTTTGTCAGCAGCGGTAGTTTATCCATGTTAAATCATTTTTTGTATGGGATGATCGCCCAAAGATAGTCTAGATTTTTTATTTCGGATAGTCTGGCAGATAAGATTGTTGTCCTTACCGCAACAACTTTTCCAAAGTTCCAAACTTTGGAAAAGTTACAACATACCCAAGTGCCGTAGGCACGACCGACCTTGTAATCCCGGAATTTATTCCGGGGTTTCCGGGCTTTTCTCGAGAGTCCATGCCACTTTCCCTACTGTGCACGCAAAATAATTTCTGTGACTATCCCCACCAAACCAACAACTTACCTCTCCCTCCAAATAA
>Ga0180009_10004593_pt1 | contig 15170 bp, 14 predicted proteins | sample OS_PC_MetaG_FD_123537 | JGI IMG/M metagenome (GOLD analysis project Ga0180009, IMG submission 123537) | Groundwater microbial communities from the Aspo Hard Rock Laboratory (HRL) deep subsurface site, Sweden - OS_PC_MetaG | ecosystem: Environmental > Aquatic > Deep subsurface > Groundwater...
AAGCATCCCCGCCCCTCTCGCCGGAACGCTTCTCGCAATCTTTCATGGCGCTCTGGACTGCAGGCACCGCGGCTTCCGTCCAGGGCATCGGCTTGATGCGAGGAAAGATCGTGCATGCAGACGAGTTGGAGCCGTTCACGTGGGGTCTGTCCGAGATCGGGCGGCAGCTCAGCGCTTCCGACTACCTGCTTGCCGTCGCCGTCCTCCAGCACACAGCTCGAACCATGGCCGCGTTCCACGAGCGATTCGATGTGTGGCTCACACCAACCCTCGCGCAACCGCCACTGCCCCTCGGCCACTTCGACACGTCCGCCGACCACTTGTTCGACACGTTCGCCCGGGCCGCAGCGTTTGCTCCATTCACCCCGATCGCGAACGCCACGGGTCAGCCCGCCATGTCGGTGCCCCTCTCCTGGAATCAGGAAGGGCTGCCGATCGGCGTTCACTTCACCGGTCGATTCGGCGACGAAGGCACCCTGCTGCGATTGGCCGCCCAGCTCGAAAGAGCGCGTCCTTGGGCGAATCGATTGCCTGCCATTCCCGCCTGAGGCAGACCAGATCATGCGCGTCGGTACGAGCTTCGTCATCATCGGGCTGGGGCTGTTGGCCGCGACCGCCGTGATGTTCCTCCAGACGAACGCCCCCCTGTGGTGGACGCTTGCCTGGCCAGCGTCGAGTTTCATCACCATCGGCCTGGCCTACCTCGGGCTCGGTCCCGGACTGTTGGGCAAGACGAAGGCGGGACACATGCCCCGGAGTCGCGTGCTCGTTCTGCTTCCCTTCTTCGCGTTGACCTGGATCGCATGGCACTTGCTGCGTCTACGCCCCGGCCCCGCGTTTCACCTCGCCGCTCCCCGTCTGTACATCGGAAGACGCCCGGTCGGCGACGAGCTACCCCACGACGTGCGCTGGGTGGTCGATCTCACGGCCGAGTTCTCCCTGGGCGTCGAGCTCCATCCCGACGTGACGTATGAAACGCTTCCCATTCTCGACGGCCACGTGCCGACCGAACGCGCATTGCTGGACCTGGCGAAACGCATCACCGAGCATCCCGACACCGTCTACGTTCACTGCGCACAGGGCCACGGTCGCGCCGCCTTAGTGACGTCAGCGGTGTTGGTCGCGCGCGGGCTTTCGTCGGGCGTTGCGGACGCCGAACGCAGGTTGATCGCGCTTCGACCAGGCGTGCACCTCACCCAACCGCAGCGTTCGCTGCTGCGACGCGTAGAAGCCAGGCTTCAGAATATGAGCGAGGCTCCATCCGCGGGAACTTGATGCCCCGGAGCACCTCATCTATGACTGGGTGCAATGAGGATCCGCATTCTTCCCCTGTTGTTGATTCTCGCCTCGAGTCCCGCGCTCGTCGCGGAGCCGGTGTCTGCCCAGCCTGGAGGACCAGATGCAGCCACGGAGATGGCGCGTCAGCGTTTTGCAGAAGGGGTCAAGCTCTTCGACCAAGGGGACTACCAGCGTGCCCAGGTCGCATTCCTCCAAGCTTGGGCGCTCAAGAAACACCCCGCCGTACTCCTCAACCTGGCGCAATGTGAGCTTCGCGCCGGAGACCACGTCGCAGCGGCTCGCCACTTCTCTCAATACCTTCGCGACTATCCGGACACGCCCGCGAAGGAACGGGACGCGGCACAAAAAGGCCTCGAAGAAGCACAGCGAAACGTCGGGTTGCTCGAGGTCGTGGCAGCTCAGGGCGCCGAAGTCCTCGTCGACGGTGAATCCGTCGGCCGCGCACCGCTCGCCGAACCCATCGCGGTGAAGCCCGGAACGCACGAAGTCGAGGTCCGGATTCCGGGCATGCCGCCGATTGCGAAACAGACGACGGTGACCGGTGGTTCGAAGAACGCCGTCACCTTCGACGTGGGGTTGGCCGAGCCTGCCGCGGTCCCGCCACCCCCGCCGGATGCTGTCGAGGAAGTCGCAGAAGAAGACACAGAGGCAGAGGCAGAGGCAGCGGAGACGGAGAAGGTCGAGGAGGCAGCGCCTGCCGGCGGACGCAAGTCGTTCGTTTCCTGGGTCGCTTCCGATCCCGTGGCCTGGGGAACGCTCGGGGCGACCGGAATCGGTCTCGGTGCCGGCGTGACGTTCGCGTTCTTGGCGGGCGCGAGCGCTACCGATGCCGACAGCATCGCTGCCCAGGTCTCCGCGGTCGCGAGCCGCGACGACGGGCTCGCGAACTACAAAGACCTGGATCGGCGGTCGAATCCTTGCGCGGATCCCATTCCGGTCACCGCGCAGACCGACTACCGGCCCGCTTGCGGCCAACTCCGAGACAAACTCGATACGCGAGACAGTCGCAAGACCATCATGTGGGTTGGTTTCGGAGTCGCGGCGGCTGGCGCCGTCGGAACCGGCGTGGCCTACTACCTGCGGAGTGAGACGGAGGAACCGGTGGGACGTCGTGAACCTCGCGGTTTTGCGGCCATCACCCCCGTCTGGACTCCCGAAGTCACCGGGCTCGGCGTCACCGGTACGTTCTGAACCACCCCGAGTTCTGCGTTTCTCCAGCGCCAGCGCTGTCAGCGAACGTATGCTCACGGCCCCCCGACACTCTCCACCCTCAAAGCACTACAATGTGCGACGAGAACAGATCGATCTCCTACGGCCATGCTGAGTGAGAAGGAACGTTTCTCACCCGAGAACGGCCGCTTCTCGCTTTCTGTCCCCACGGATCAAGAACACGGGGTTCTGCGCAGGTTTCGCCCTGGCACGGATGTTGATAGTATGAGCAGACATAGCGGCCCCAACGAACGACACAAGGAGACCCTCGCCATGATGATCAAGATCAAGAAGTTCCTCGATGACAATGTTGGCGCAAACCTCGTCGAGTACATCATCCTGGTGGGCGTCATCGCGCTCGTTGCGATCGCCGGCTTCAAGATCTTCGGCGAGAAGGTCGACAAGAAGGTTCAGGATCAGGCCAGCAAGGTCGAGCAAATCGGCAACTGATCCCAGCCTCGGCACCACTGCCAGCTGAGCTCGGGCGCGTGCCCAACGTTGACGGCTGCTTCGCGCCCGTCTCCCCCCAACACTCCACCGACAGACCTGGTTGCACCGGTCCACCCAATACGGGTAACCCAACCATACAAAGTGGTGACTCGACGCTTGGCCGTGAAAGCGCGACCCGCTGCTCAACGACCGAGGCGCAGGATCTCGTCGTAGAACTCGGGGACCGATGCAAGATCGAACCAGTCCGGAGATCCCGCTCGGTTGACCTGTCCCGTGATGGGAACCTGGCCGCTTCGTATCGCACGTCGCAGCTGTTCGGTCGTGATGGGCCCGAACGGATCAGAGCCTTCATTAATCACATACCAAAGCGATTCAGGTCCGGCATCGGTCGCCAGGTGAGAGGGCATTTCCGTAGCCGCCACATGGGCGCGCTCGTCGGCGCCAGCGGCCGCGACCGTGCGCACCGCCCCGATGAAGTCCACCACCTGATCCACCGGCTGCCAGTGATCGCTGCCCGGAGCGCAAACGTAACTGTCCAGGGGCACTTTGCCCACGCGGATGCCTGCCGCCACCTGGGCCGTTGACACCGGTCCGACCGCTTGCCCGCCCTCACGGTAGACATACCACTGAGCGGGCGGCTGTGGTTCGGCCTCGGGGAGCACGCCATGCGCAGACATCTCCACCCGCAGATAGAAGTCCCCGACCCAAACCTCGTCACCGTCCCGCAGAATCGTCGCATGACGAATGCGGCGGCCGTTCACGTAGGTTCCGTTCGCGCTGCCGAGGTCCGAAACGATCAGGCGTTCATCCCGGTAAACGAAGCGAGCATGCTGGCGAGACACGTTTCCGGCGCGAAGCACCAGATCGTTGCCCGGGATGCGGCCAACGAGGATCTCTTGCTCGTCGAAAAACTCCCGACGCTCGTCGCCGCTCCGTTCCCGTATGATCAAGGCAAACATCGTTCACCCCGCAAGCGATATGCTCGATAGGCCTGCGCCCATGTCGACCGGTTGCGAGGCTTGAGCCCCGCCACGAGAGCATGTCGTGGGTCGAACGGAACGAGCAACGGGAACATGTAATCCTAAAGTGCCAGCAACGCCGCCAGCGAGGCCTCGGCCATTGTAGGGGGGTCGTGACCAATTCGCCAGTTGCCGGCTATCGTGCCACGTTTCTGAAAACGTCACTCAGAACTTGGCAAAGTTGTAACCGATCGTGACCATCACGCCCAACGTCTCTTGGAAATCCGAGACCGAAACGATGAAGATTCCCGCGCGACCATCGAGGTTGCCGGAACGGTAGCCCGCACCCGCCGTCGCACCGAACTTCAGCTCGCTGTCACTTGCCTTGTCATCGCCCCCCACCTGGTTGCCGAACACCGCGCTCGCAACGGGTCGTCGGAACGTGAAGTTGACCAGACCGGCCTCCCCCGCGACGTACAAGCCATCGGGCTCACCCGACAATCCGAGGCGCAACCCAGCCAGGATCGGGAGCTCCGAGGTCTTGAACCGGTCGTTCTTCTCGAGATGGGTGATGTAACCCACCCGCCCCGTGGCCGAGAGCTGTGGGTCCAGCGCGAACTCAAACCGACCGAGCGCACCGAATCCCAGCCCGGATACGTCCGCCCAGTCGCCCAAGGGCAGCACCAGACCTCCGTCCACACCAACGAGCATGTCCTCGGCCGCTGCCTGGCCGGCGCACAACATCGCCGCACACGTCAACAGCGTCGACACGGACGCTCGCAAGGTCGGTCTCATCAATCCGTCCTCCTCGGTGGGTACCAGGTCAAATATCGTTCGGACCCACCCTCGACGTCAATCTTCCCTTTGAGCGCTCGACGGCTACTGGATTCCGAAGTCCTCTTCGCTGCATCCCATGGCGGAATACACCGCCAGGGAAGCGGTGGCGGCGTTGTACGACCCCACATCGGAAGTGATAGAGATCCCGTGGGTCGCACGGGCGCTCAAGGCGAGGCCGCAGGTCGGCCGGAACTCCAGGCCCGCCCAGACCGGGACGTGAAGTCCCAGGTCCGAAGAGGCGTAGACGAAGTTCGGCTCGGCCTCGGCCGTGTCCACATGAACGATGTTGAGATCGAAGCCGGAGCCCAGCAACGCTGCTCCGTGTCCAAACGGCAGCCGCCCCCCCATCAGGAAGGGAATGTGGTAGCCGTTGATCGAGCCGTCGACCTTGGTTCTCGCCGCGATGCACTCGGTGTACGTCGGAGGACACGCTGGCGCCTCGATCGGCAGGTCCCCCTTGGTCCAGCTGAACCCAGTGGAAACCCAATAGTTGACCATCGAGATGGGGAGCTCGATCCCAAACCCCTTCATCGTGTTGGGCGACAGCGAGACCTTGTTGTCACTTGTGCCATCACTCTTGCCATCCAGAGAGACGTCTTTGAACTGGTAGAAGTGGTAGTTCACCGCCAATCCGATGCCGACCGAGCCCGCCGGGGGGCGTTCATACCAAGCGTCTCGCCGCAGCCTGCCCTGAACGTCGCGCGGGACACCGGGCTTGACCTGAATGACGTTCTCCGTGGGCGCACACCCGTCCGCTGCGATCCGTACGCGGTGTTCCCCCGGCGTGGTCTCGTAGGCGACGAACTGCAGAATACCCGGCGCCCCTGGGGCGACCGCATTGAACGCCCGGACCTCTTCCACGGCGGGCGTCAGCTCCCCATCGATCCAGACCTTCAGACCGTCGGACTCACCGAGCAGGGCCATGTTCATCTGCAGACCGCAGGTCACACGAACGAGCAAACGATTGGCCTGAGCCACACCAACCGTGCCGAGTCCGCCCATGGCAACGCACTGGCCGCCAAGAGATTGCGTCCCCTCGGGGCAACTCGCGACGGTGGCGGGCGCCGCGACGGGCCCCGACAACTCGGCCACGGCAATGCGTAGGAGAGCGCCGCAGTTCGAAGGAGGCTCGGTGTCGCCGCGGGTGGCGCTCTCGCACGCGGCAACGTCACCATCGGAGCTCAGGGTTTCGCGACTGTGCGAGGACGAAGCGCCAACGCCTGCGCCAAGTGCCGAGGCGCCTCCTCCCGCGGTAGAGGCCCCGCCTGCGCTGAACTCAAATGCCCCGACCGTCAGTCCGGTGACCACATGGGTTGCCTTGTCGCAATTGCCCTCGAGCGCGTCGCGACCGATGGTGGTTTGATCGTTGTCGTATTGACCGACGACGTTCATGGAGACGTTGAGTTGTCCCGCGCGCTTGAGCTTGCCTTCCAGCTTGAACGCACCGGTGGGCAGGTTGGCGTACAGTTCGTCTTCGTCCTGGATCACGACCTGTTCGGTCTTCCGGGTGGTGGCGGCGTAGCGGTAGGCGCCTGGTGCGCGGCAACGCGGGAGGATCTCCATTTCGCAACCGGAGTAACGGACGACGACGGTACCGCGCTGGGCCAACACCTCGAGGGCGGCGCGGTCGGCGGCCGACCATTCTACGATCAGCGGACGTAGTTGGTTGGCGGACAGCTTGCACTTCGATTGGCCCCCGGTGGGGACATATTCGGGCGGCTGGGCTGCGGAGGTGGGGTCGGCCGGTCCACCAAACATGCCGCACGCGGACACCGAAGCGAAAAGGACGGTGCTGGCGAGCTGGGACCCAAGACGAAGAAAGCGCGAATCCATCGCCTTGAGCGCGTAGTGGATGGGCCTCGAGGCGTCAACCAGAGCCGAGAGGCACCGGTGGATCAATTGACCGCGAGGCGGTCGAGCCAACCCGAACATGTGTTGACGCGCTTGGGGTCGAGCAATTCGGAGATACCCTCCACGTCGAACCGTTCCAGCAATGCGTTCGTGCCCATCGTCAGCTTGAGTTGGAGTTCCTCGGGGTAGAGCGGGACCACGGCGTAGAAGTTGATGGATCGCCCATCACTCAAGTTCAGGTCGTAGAACTCACTCGGTACCCGTACCGGCGGGACCAACAGAGCACAGCACAGGTCGGTTCCGTCCGCGAACGGCGAGGGGGGATCCCCATTCGGCACCGAGTGTCCGAATCCAAGCCAAGTGTGGCATTCGTGGGGGAATCGAGCCAACGACTTCAACAGTCGAATCGGCCAGTACTTGCGCTCATCCCCCAACTCCTCCACCGAACGCGGATCGTCGAACCAATCGGGCGGCAGCATCATCAACAACTCGGCGAACTGCAGAGCCGCCGGCTCCGTCACGTCGGCCGGGACCTCCATCGCGCGATCGCTCATGCCCGTGGTGAACAGCGTGTAGTACGGGTTCTCGTCCGAGGGAAGAATCACGTGCACGTCGATGTGCACCACGGAAGACATCATCTCATGCCAAACGAACGCAGGCGCACCCATGAGGCGCGCCACATGCCCTTCAATCTCATCGATTGTGCGGCTGCTCGGCGAAACCAACTCGGGTGCCGACGCTTCGCTGACGTTCGAATCCGTCCCGCTCTGTTTGGCCATCATCACTCCCCCCCAACCCCTATTCGCTCGCACCTTCATCTGTGCACCATCACACCCGACTGTCAAGCAGCGACCATGTATCTAACGTGAAAGATCGAGAGGCGATGTAACGCACATTGTCACGCAATGCGCGCCAACGAAGTTGACTCCGACATAATCGAATACGCCCCTAATGCCCGTTACTGACACGATTAGGCGCCATGCAAGTCAATCGCACTTACTACAAACGACGGTCATCTCCATTCCGAGACGAATGAAAGCTTCCGTTCGTTGGAGATAATGCCGTTGGCTGACGAGCGAGTTCGGCCGGCGATCGCAACAGTCTAATTCGTGAGCAACGCCAAGCGCCGGTTCGATTGAAGCTACTTGGAAGGCGTCAACGAATCACAATCGATGCCGCCCGTAAGGCCACCGACGGCCCCTGTCCACTTCGACCCCACCGCAAACGACTTCCACGTGGCCGCGTCGCCATAGTCACAAGTCTGCTCGTCGCCCGACTCGGTATCTTTGAATCGCACCGTATACGTGGAGTCGTGCTCACCCTCCCGCTCGCATCCCTCACACGTTCCTGTTTTCCCCAACCGGACCGAGGGCCAACGCAGCGTGTCACCCACGTTGGTTCCTGATTCCTTTTCCGTTCGAACGACCTTCCACGTTCCGACGTAGTAGGAGCACTTGTCTTCTTGATCCTTGCACTCGCGCTTCTCTTTGAAGGTACCGTCGCCTTGATCGATCTTGCGCGTCTTGCAGACAGGATCCTGCTTCTCCCGCGTGACGCGCTCAGCTCCCTTGGGCATCTTGCTGCAGACAGAGGACTCCTTCGCCAGCTGGAAGCTCTCCACAGGGACTTCGTGCGTCCAGCGGTGCCCGGCAACCTCGAACCCCGCATCCTTCTTCAACAGGCTGTTGACGACGAGGAACAGGACGATCGCCAACAGGACCGAAGCGACCGCGGCGACGCCACAGCCGATGAGAAGCTTGTTCGAGCCCTTCTTCGTTGGGGCCGCCGGTGCGGGCTGGGGCGCAGGGCCGTCGGGGATGACCTGTTCCTGCTGCATGCTGGCGTCTTTGCCACCTTCCAGCGGCGAGCCGCAGTTACCGCAGTGCTTGGCAGCGCGGCCATTCGGGTTCTGGCACGCGGGGCACAACAGGTCCGCGCCCACGTATTGGTGGTCTTCGACCGCCACCTTCTCGTTGTCCGGCGGGAAGTAGCGCTTGTCGGGATCCTGGGGCGCGCCGCAGTTGGGGCAATGCCGATGGGTAACGCCCAGGAGCTTCTTGGCACCGCAGAACGCGCAGTCCCAGAGCATCTCGTAGGTCTTCTCGCTGTTCATCCCCCAGTTGTACAAGCAACCGGGGTCCGAGTTCCAGTCTCCGCCTACTTGTCTCGATGCAGGGGCACGACCCGAGCCCTGAGCGGCGGAGGATCGACGGGAGGCAGCGCCAAGACGAGCCGCTCGATACGTGGCAGGACGCGCACGATTGTGCCCTCCACGCGAAGCTCGGAGAACTGGCGGTCGAAGACGGACACGAGCCAATAGGACGAGGCAAATGGCTTGGCGAGCAGTCCGAATCCGTCTTCATGCACGACACGCCGAACGCGCGGCTGGACGGCGTGCAACATGGGTCGATTCCGAAGCTGTGCGATGGCCAACGTTGTCAAGACGAGCGCGCTCCAAGCATCCGGATCATGGGCGATTCGTCCGGCGCGAAGCACGTCAATCTCGCGGAGTATGGAGCCCGCGAGGGAGCGGTCTACCCCCCGTTCCGTCAGCACGCGCTCGGCCTCATCCAGCCCCACGGTCAGCAGTTCGATGAAATTGAGCCCCGAATCCGCAGAGGCTATCGCCACCCGCGCCGTGCGTAGCGCTTCCTCGACGCCGGATTCGGAGCGCTGGAAGGGGTCGGAGGAGCCCCAAACCACGGGCGAGCCATCGTCGATGACCACGACCCGAAGCGCGTCGAGTCGTTCCGCGAGCATGCCCAACTGTTCGTTGAGCAGAGCACGCGTGAGCGCGCCGGGCGGGCGACCTCGCCGAGAAGCCACCGACGTCGCCGTACCGGAAAACGCCTCAACGAGGGCCAAAAGTCGCTCTCTTGCGCCATCCGGATCGAGCGGGGGTGTTTCGAAGAAGGCCACCACCCGTCGCGTCTCGGACAGTCGAACCCAAACGAACTGATCGGAATCGGGCGCTTTGCCTCCGATTTCGACACGGGCGTCATCCGCCCCCAGCTCTCGCTGGACCATCTCTAGCAAACGAAGGAGGGGTCCATCGGTCATACGCACCGACTACCCTACACGCGTCGACGCCCCGGATCGAGTCCGAGGGGGATGGGGTATGATCTCGAGTTCGGGGTTGCCGAACGCGTCATCGTCCTTACTTTCGCAACGATATGTACGGCAGACCAACACGAGATCCCCGATTTTGGTGGGGTGAAGACCCGCACGAAGTGCGCCGACCGAGACCTACTCGTCCGGTTCCCCCCGCAGCCTGGTCCGTTTCGCCCTTGCGCGCTCGAACCCAGCCGAAGCACGCCCCGGAACCGGAATCGTCCGGCGACGGGGAAGTGCTGGTTCGCGGCAAGCCCCTCGCGGATCCTTTGGACTCGCCTACCCCCCTGGGCTCGGACGTACTGCCGGCTCCGACCCCCAAACCGCCCATCCCCGCGTCCCCTGCCCGTGAACGATCGGACCCACGCGTCCATGATGCCTTGGCCGAGCTGGAGGCCAGCAAGGACCGCCTTCGACGCGAGGCCAAACGCGAGCGCGAACTGTTGCAGGGCCGCCTCGTCTCCGAACTCCTTCCCGTTCTCGACAACCTCAACCGTTCCCTCGCGGTGTCAAAGGACAGCCCCGATCAGCCACTGCGAGACGGCGTTCGCATGGTTCGGGATCAGTTCGATCAGGTGCTGCGCGGTTTCGGTGTCGAGGTCATCGAGGCCCAAGGCGTGGCCTTCGACCCCGCCGAACACGAAGCCATATCCATGGTTTCCGTCGATGAGCCGGCCGAACATCGAACCGTCATCGCGGTCTTGCAGCCCGGCTACCGACAGAACGGTCGTCTGCTACGCGCCGCGCAGGTCAGCGTCGGAGACTATCGTCCCCAGTCCAGCGAGTACGACGCGCCCATGACAGAACACCGAGACGGCGCCGAGGCGTAGGCCGTTCAGTTCGCACTGGCGGCGGCTTCTACCCGTTTCGCTTCTTTCACCGGGTTGTCGACCCGAATGATGATCACCGTGATGTTGTCGCGACCGCCTCGCTCGTTCGCCTCGGCGATGAGCGCGTTCGACCGCTCTTCCAAGTCCTCGTCCGCCAGAGCGAGCTCGAGCAGGGCAGCGTCGGGCACCATCTTGGTCAGTCCGTCCGAACAGACGAGGTAGTAATCACCGGGCTGGGGCTCGTCCACGGTAAGGTCGACCGCGACGTCATTGCGAACGCCGACGGCCTGAGCGAGGTGCTTGGCGGCTTTGCCCTTGGCGCCCATGAGGCGGCCGAGGGTGTGGTCTTCGGTGAGTTGGTGCAGCTCGCCCGAGCGGATTCGGTAGCATCGACTGTCACCCACGTGAGCGATGTAGGCGCGCTGTTTGTTGGGGGAGAACCGAATCGCCACGACGGTCGTGCCCATGCCGTTGTAATCGGGCTTCTCTTGCGAAAGTGCGAAGACTTCCCGATTGGCGTGGTGGATGCTGCGCACCAACTCATCCCCACGGCGGGGCCAGTCGGGGCGCGGCACACCGGGAAAGTCCTTGTGCTCGAAGCACGACTTCATCACGTCCACCGAGGTCTGGCTCGCAATTTCGCCCGCGTTGTGACCTCCCATTCCGTCGGCCACCACGAACAGGTGCTGGTCCTCCATCACGAGGAAGGCGTCTTCATTGCACTGACGCTTTCGACCACGATCACTTCGTGCGACCCCCACCACCAGAATCAGGGCGTGCTTGCCCGTCGTCTCCTCTTCCTCGGTTTCGTCGACGAGCTCTTCGACGTCGACTTCGAAGGACTCTTCTTCGGGTTCTTCGAGGGGTGCGTCGGCGGAGAGCTTACCCTGCATGAGGGCGAGCACTTCGGCGGGCACCTTGCCCATCATCGTGATTTCGGGATCTGACTCGCGGTCCTTGTCCAGGGTCATGGAGTCGGAAAGGTCAGGGACTTCTCTCTGTGCGGGGGGATTCGGAGTTGCTTCCGCTTCCGGCTCTGGTTCGGGAGGAGCTTCTGGCCGCGGCGGCTGCGGCACGGCACTTTGCGCGAAGCTTTTGCGCCACTTGCTCCAATTCCACGCGACATAAATCGCGACGAGCGCGACGGACATGAGAACGAGTACGACGATCGAACCAGTGGGCATAATGAACCTGGGCCCACCATAACCTCATCGACGGCGGCTTGCCTTCACTTTCTTGGCATGGGTGGGTGGCACGAGAGGGTGGTTGCAGTTGACAAGGCCGAAATCGTTCTCAACTTCCCATTCTTCATGGCGCCGTCACACCACCCCCTTGAATTTCGACACATGGTCCAAGGCGGCAGCGCGACTCGCCTACCGCAACACCTTGTCCGGACTGGCGGATCGATGGATGACATGAATGGGGGGGGCGAGCCCGAACAGGTTGCGGGGTGGGAGACCATCGGACCTATCGCGACACGACGGAAAGCCGACGAGTGGCGCTTCGTGTTGCGAGCCGTTCAGGTTGCCAGCTGGGTGGCGCCCACCGGGGACGGGCAATTCGCGCTCATGGTTCGCGCCGAACAGGCCGAGCGCGCCCTGCAAGAGCTTGGCGAGTACGAGCAAGAGAACCTGGACCGCGTTCGTCAACGCCCCAAGCGAGACGTCCCGCTATACAGGAATTCATGGTGGGCCCTGGCGACCGTCGCAGCCCTTGCCATTTTCTTCTCGATCACGGGCCCGAGCCAATCTCGGTCGCCCTGGTTCCAGGTGGGAATCGCTGACACCAACGCGATTCTGTCGGGCGCCGTCCACGAGGCGGTGACGGCCCTGACATTGCACGCGGACACGCAACACCTTCTCGGAAATGCGCTGGTCGGCGGACTTCTATTCGCGGTCTTGCACCGTCGCTTCGGCGCGGGTCTCGGCTCGTTGGTCATCCTGACCGCGGGCACGGCGGGCAACCTCATGAATGCAGCCTGGCACGGTGCGGATCACCGAAGTCTGGGTGCTTCCACGGCCGTCATGGGCGCGCTCGGCGCGCTCGCCGCAACCCAGTTCGTGCTCAATCGAGCCCGACAACCGAGTCGAAAGGCGGTCATCACCTGGGCGCCGCTCGTGGCCGGCGCTGCCTTGCTCGGCACCTTCGGAGCATCTCCAACCTCCGATCTGCACGCCCACGGTTTTGGCTTCCTCGCCGGTCTCGTCCTCGGTCTCATCGTCGCCTACCCCATTCGCAACCGCGAGAAGCCTCTGCCGATGTGGAGCCAGGTCTTGTTCGGCACATCCGCTCTCGCCATCGTCGGCGGCGCTTGGGCGATCGCGTTCACCTTGGGTCCGGTGACTCCCTGACCGAGACCATGGTCAACGCCCTTCGCATTCTCACGGCCCCCGCTTTGGGCTAGGATGCGAAACCGGGATGCACCACGACGAGAGGTATCAGCGGTTGATGCAGCTGCTCGAGCGCGAAATCGCGCACATGCTCGAGCGGCACAACGCGCGCATTCGCGGCCATGACGACCTTGATCTCGATCTAGGCCGCGGCTTCGTGGTCTACCTCCAGCGCAACAAGACGCTGTGGATGGGCAGGGCAGAGCTGATCGGAACGTTCATGCGCGACGTGTCGATCTGGCGATGGTGGTGGTTCGGCAGCGATCGCCCCGTGACCCGTTCTCCCCTCAATGCAGTCTATGCCGCGGGCCAAAGCCATGGCGTCCGAATGTTGACCTCCGGTCAACCCATCGTGCAGGACGAACGGGAAGCGGTGTTGCTGGCCAACGTTTGTGCGGCGCTGGCCAAAGCCGACGGGGTCCACCTCGCCCAAAACGGCGAAAGGATGACCTTCTACGCGCTCTACGCCACGGAGGAACAAACGGCGCGCGACCGGTTGAATCACGCCAGCGTCGCCCCACCTTCGCCTGCCACGGAGGGAGGCTCGACGGTCGTTCACTACGACAGCTTGGTTCCGGCGCACGACCCGATGCCTACGACACGCCAGCCGATCATGTCGATGCCGCCCACCGCGTTCGGTCCGCTTCCGCCCGTTCGACCACCGCCGGTGATGCACGTCCCGGTCGACGCAGTCTCTGCGGCACCCGCGGCGGAAACACCGGTGAGAGAGCCAGCGCGTGAGCTCGTGATGCCCTTGGCAAAGCTCGCCCTCGCCTCCGTCGTCACGAACTCGCCGGCCGGGTTCCTGCAAGCGCTCCTCACGTTGGATCTCCAGGTGCAGGAGGGAGGCAAGGCGCGCTTCTTCGTGGTGGTGGTCGCCACGGACCTCGAAGGCAACCTGATGGCGATGCCCACCCCGCACGGGCTCATGGAAGCCGCGCGCGACTTGATCGCGGAGGACGCTCGCAGTGGTAACGGCCGGTGGCATAGGTTGACTGCGAGGCTCAAGAACAAACCGACCGGCATCTCCGTTCGCGTCCAGGTCGCCTGATTCGCCGTGCAGCCCGCTCCCTCTCCCCCCACGCCCGAGCCATCCCTCGATCCACGAGGAGATGCGACCTGGTTGCGGCGGCACCACCGTCAGAACGCTTTTTCCTGGGGCATACTGGTGTTGGCGCTCTCCGCGATGCTTGGAATCTCGTTCGTCGTCGCGCCCGATGCCATCGAGAACGGAACGGTCTGGCTCTCACCCACGTGTCCGTCGAAGAAGTTCTTCGGGGTCGAATGCCCGACGTGCGGAATGACGCGGGGATTTTCTTCACTCAGCCATGGGCAATGGAGTCTAGCCTTGGGGTACAATCGCGGTGCGCCCTTGTTCTACGTCCTCGCGTGGGTGGGTGTAGCCTGGGGTGGATTGAACGCGGCGAGATCGCTGCGTGAAGCACGCCGAGTGGAACGAAGGAGAACGAACCGATGAGCTTTCAGCAGCCTCCCGGCGGCTTTGGACCGCCCCCCGGTGGATACGGTGGCCCGCCCGGCGGTCCTCCCGGTGGCGGTGGATACGGTGGCCCGCCCGGCGGTCCTCCCGGTGGCGGTGGTTTCGGTCCCCCCCAAGGCGGTCCTCCCGGTGGCGGTGGCTTCGGTCCCCCCCAAGGCGGTCCTCCCGGTGGCGGTGGCTTCGGTCCCCCCCAAGGCGGTCCGGCTGGCTACGGCCCGCCCGGCGGCTACGGTCCCCCCCAAGGCGGATTCCAGCCGCCACCCGGCTACGGCAGCCCAGCTCCTGGCATGCCCCCTGCCGGAGGCCCGGGACAAGGAACCCAGACCGAAACGATGGCCACCGTGTCTCTCGTGCTCGGGATCCTCAGTATCCCAGGCCACTTCTGCTGCTACCTGGGTTGGCCGCTGGGCGTCGTGTCAATCATCCTCGGCATCCTCGCCTACACCAAGATCAACAAGGAACCGCAACGGTGGTCCGGCAAGGGACTGGCCCTCGGCGGCATCATCTCATCCGCCGTCGGCTTCCTCATCATCATCTTGCTGATCGTCGTCTACGGCGCTGCCATCCTCCTGACCGCACCGTGATCCGCTGTTTTCTCGGCCCAGCTCCAGTCGGGGGACCACTTGGCGTCGAGAAACGGGTGGCACGGCCAAACAAGCCTTTGAACGCCTGCAAGCTCCTGCTTGGCCGTGGGCGGCGAAGGGCCATGCAAGCATGAAACACGGCCAAGCAGTCC
>Ga0180009_10004594_pt1 | contig 15168 bp, 12 predicted proteins | sample OS_PC_MetaG_FD_123537 | JGI IMG/M metagenome (GOLD analysis project Ga0180009, IMG submission 123537) | Groundwater microbial communities from the Aspo Hard Rock Laboratory (HRL) deep subsurface site, Sweden - OS_PC_MetaG | ecosystem: Environmental > Aquatic > Deep subsurface > Groundwater...
GCCAGCGAGATCGGTTTTTCAATGAAATCATAGGCACCCAGGCGGGTCGCCTCCACGGCCGTTTCAACCGTGCCATGCCCGGACATGACAATGACCGGGCAGGGGAGTGCACCACCCTCGCCCCATTCGCGCAGGAGGGTGATGCCATCGACATCCTGCATCCAGATATCCAGCATGATGAGATCGGGACGCCGGTCACGACGCGCGCGACGCGCGGCCTCGCCGTTCTCGGCGACACCGACTTCGTATCCTTCTTCCTCCTGGATCTCTTTGACCAGGGTGCGGATGTCGGGTTCGTCATCCACTACCAATATGTATGCAGCCGGCATAAGCAGTTTGCTGTTTTTAGATGAATGAACGATATCAGGTCCGCAGGAGTATAAACCTTAATGCGCCAGGTTTCGCGGACCGCTCAGCGCCGGCGCCTCAACCATGCGCAGACGGATACGCACCTCAGCGCCCCCCTCAGGGGCATTTTCAGCCTGAATGATGCCACCATGCTCTTCGACGATCTTTTTGACAATGGCCAGTCCCAGGCCGGTACCTTTGATCTTGGTCGTCACATAGGGCTCGAACAGTTTATAGATCATCTCCGCACTGAAACCCGGACCGCTGTCATGTACCGCCAACTCCACAAAGGTCTGGCCGTCTTCATTACCTACGCGTGTCGAAACCGTGATATTGGCGCCGCCGGTTTCATTGCCGCCCGCAGCTTCCAAGGCATTCTTGATCAGATTATGCAGCAGCTGGCGCATACGTCCGGCGTCGGCCTCCACATAGGGCGCGGAGGGATCTAACTGGGTACGCACGTGATGCTTGCGCCCGCCGCGATAGAGATCAAGCACCTCACGCACCAGCCGGTTGAGATCCAACACCTCCAGCATGATCTGTGGCGCGCGCGCGTACTCTGAGAATGCGTTGACCATCTCTTTCATGGTCTCGACTTGCTGCACAATGGTATGCGTGGAACGATCCAGAATCTCCGCATCCTCCGGCGCCATACGTTCGAGAAACTTGCGCCGCAGGCGCTCGGCGGAGAGCTGAGTCGGCGTCAATGGATTCTTGATCTCATGCGCGAGACGCCGCGCGACTTCGCCCCAGGCCGCATCGCGTTGGGCCTGAATCAAGGCCGTAATATCATCCAGCACCAACACCAGGCCCCCGGGGTGAACATCGTCACCGGGAATGGTTGTGGCACGACAGCTCAACACCTGGCGCCCGCGGCTGCCGAACAGCGTGACCTCTTCGGTCCACTGCAGGTCCTGCTGAAGCTGGTGCTCCAGCACCAGATCCACCAGTGGCTGTAGAAAATGATGCTGCTCGGCAAGGTTGTACAAGGAAATTTCGACCGCATCCTTCAGCTCCAGACCCAGAATGCCGGCGGCGGCCTCATTGACCATGCGCACGTGTAGGTCCGTTGCCAGACTGACCACGCCGGAAGAAATATTGGCCAGCAAAGCCGCAAGATAGGTCCGCTGACCTTCCACCTGCTGTTGGCTGCGACCCGCCTCATCCCGCGCATAGGCCAGGCGGCGCGTCATCACATTGAACGACTGCACCAGAAATCCCAATTCGTCATGGCCTGTCACGGGTAATTGGTGACTGTAATCGCCATCGGCCACCGCGCGGGTACCCTCGGCAAGATCGCGGATCGGTGCGACCAGACGCCGCGCGGCATAGAAGGCGCCCCACACGGCCGATAGCAGTGTGAGCAACAGCACCAGCGATAGCGTCAGGGTATAGCTGTGCTTCAGTGGTACCCGTAAATACGCCAGCTCCTTGTAACGCGCAAAGGCATCCTGCACCTTTTCGGCTTTGACATTGAGCCGCTCAGGCACGCTGTACAGGGCTTGCAGGATACGGGTTTCCACACCCGGGCCACCGTAGGGCACCGGCACCACAGCGCGGATGTGCAATTCGTCGCCGACCGGATCGAGGCCCACATAGGATTGACCTTGACGCGATTGCAGCAACACGCCTTCAGACGGACGATCTGGAACGATCTTGGTCGATTCGACACTACTGGAGGCGATGATGCGGCCGTTCGCGCCAATCAACGTCAACTCACTCGCACCCGAGCGCACCCGTAAATCGAACAGACTCAGTGGCGCCAACGGCGAGGGCACCTCGGTGAGCTCCTTGGCCAGATCTTCGGTCAGGTGCAGCAGGTCGCGCAGCCGCACATCGAACGCCGACTGACTCAGATCCAAGGCATCTTCCAGCGAGGCCTCGATCTGAACATTGAACCAGCTGTCGATACCCTGTTGCAGAAATTGCAGGGAGAAGTAATACACCACCGACACCGGCAGCACGGCCAGCACCACGAACATCATCACCAGTCGCGATGTCAGACGCGCTCCGGCGGCACGCTTGCGGTATTGCTGAAGTAACCAGTAGAGGTTAACGGCGATCATGCCGATCAGCACGATCAGACCCAGCGCATTGGTCACCAAGAGCAACGAATAAAGCCGGCCAAAGCGTTCGGAATTGTGTGTGGCATCGCTCATCAGAGACAACGACACCAACAACAGCAGGAATAGCGCCAGCATTGGCCAGACGCCTCTGCCATAGCGCTTCATGGCTGCAGCTGCCAACTGTACCAGGGGCTGTCCAGACGCCATTGTTCGGCGGCATAAGCCCAGAGGCGTATCGGTGTGGGTAATTCTTCGACCACCAGCGTCGCACGTAATCCCACGGTGTATTGATCGCCATCCTGCAACAGGCGCCGATCCAGCATGGGAAATTCATGCACCTCACCCAGCGCGAGCAAAGCGTCATCGAGCCTGGCAAAACTCTGCCGCAGATCGGTATTGAGGAAGTGGACGACATAGCGCTCTGAGAGCGCGTGATATTGCAGACGATAACGCTGACTCAAGGCGGCAATGGTCTTGGTCCATAGCCATTCACGACTGCGCTCGACCTTGATCTGTACTTCCAGAACCAGCGGAATACCATTCAATAATGCCTCCATGGCGGCGTCACTGAAACGGAAATCGATGCTGGCATCCAGCAAATAGACGCCGTCACTGAGGCGGGTACTGGCATCACTTACCGTGAAATAGGTTTCCTTGGCCTGCAGGATGTCGGGCGATGACAGCCAACCGATCAGCAATAGCCATACGCTGATTCGTTGACTGCGATTATTTGCCACCCACCCGTGCTGCATGCGCTCAGCTATCCTCACAGCGCTTGATAAGGCTCGCGTAATAGAAGCCATCCATATCCATATCGCCTCCCGCTGCCCCGGGAAGTATCTGCCGGCCGTGGCTGACCTGGCGACCCCAATCAACCACCCAGGCAACCCGCAATTCCGCTTCCTGGGCATCAGGGTGGCGCTGTAAAAACCGCTCTATCTGCTGTTCATTTTCACGCCGCAATACCGAGCAGGTCGCGTACAACAGCATACCGCCCGGCGCGAGCAAGGGCCACATCGCGTCCAATAGATCACTCTGCGTCACCGTCAGATCTTCCAGGTCAGCGGTGCGGCGCAGTGATTTGATATCCGGATGACGCCGTATAACACCCGTGGCGGAACAGGGCGCATCCAATAAAATCCGCTCGAACTGCCGACCATCCCACCAGCTGTCCGGCCGGCTGGCATCGCCAATAATAATCTGCGCCGATAATCCCAGACGCTGCAGATTCTGTTCGATGCGTGGCACACGTGCAGGATCTATTTCTACAGCGACCAGCTCGGCAAGCTCGGGGCTGCGTTCGAGGATGTGCGAAGTCTTCCCACCCGGCGCGGCGCAAGCATCCAGTACCCGCATACCCGCATGCACATCCAATAACTGCGCCGCCAATTGCTCGGCGGCATCCTGCACGGATACCGCGCCGTCGGCAAACCCCGGCAGCCGCTCAACGGCCACCGGCTGATCCAACCGAAGCGCCTGCTCGGCAACACTTAGCGTCGTGTTTTGCATACCTTCCGCCTGCAGCGCCGCCCGGTAGCTCGCAACCTCACCCTGTCGGGTATTGACGCGCAATACAAAGGGCGGGCGCTCATTATTCGCCGTCAAGATTGCCTGCCAGTCCTGCGGCCAGTCGGCGCGCAGCATCTCGATGAGCCAGTCCGGATGCGCATAACGCGACGTTGGCTGCGCGTCAGCACGCGCCTCCAGCTCCGTCTGCCGGCGCTGATAGGCGCGCAACACGGCATTGGCCAGCGGAACCACCCAGCGTTTACCCGTGGCGCGCACGGCCTCGACAGTCGCGTGCACGGCGGCGTGAGGAGGGATGGCGGTATGGATAAGCTGATACAGGCCGACCAGCAGCAGACAACCGATATCCTGATCTTTCGCCTTGAGGGGATGGCTGAGTAATTGCTGTAGTTGTTGCTGCAGCCGTGCGTGCCACCGCAGCACACCGTACGCCAGCTCCTGGGTCAAACTCCGGTCGATGGGCGCTGCCTGTGCGAGCAGTGCGGGCAGGCACTGACTCAGTGAACGGCCCTCTTGGACGACCTGCTGAACCGCCTTGGCCGCCAAGGTGCGCGCACTGACTGTCTCTGCCGGCATGTGTTGCGCGCTCAATCAGCCGCGCAGGAAACAAGCCGCACGCCCAGGGGCGACTGACTGTTACTGAAATCCGCCGCGCTGATACGTCGTCCGCCGGGTAACTGCACCTCGAGTAAACGCAGGCAATCCTGACCGCAGGCGACATCGACGCCATCACGACCGGCACGGACAACCGTGCCCGGCTCGCCATCCTGTCCAGGCATGACCTCAGCGCGCCAGATACGCAGTGTTTGCTATTTAAAAAGGGTCTGCGCCACCGGCCAGGGATTGAAGGCGTTTATCTGTCGTAATAATTCCCGCGCCGGTCGCAGCCAGTCCAGATCTGCCTCGGACTTCTCGAGTTTACTGGCATAAGTGGCTAATGCATCATCCTGGGGCTCGCCGGCCGCACCGGCCAGAATACTATCCAACTCTGCACCCAGCAGTTCGCCACCGATTTCGGCCAATCGATCATGCAGATCGGCCGCGCTGTCAGCAGGCCCAATGGGACAACGGGTCTTGGCGAGCATCGGCCCGGTATCCAGGCCGGCTTCCATACGCATCAAAGTGACACCCGTTTCCAGGTCGCCAGCCAGAATGGCACGCTGAATCAGCGCCGCGCCACGCCATCTCGGTAATAACGAGGCGTGCACATTAACGCAGCCATGCACAGGCAGATCGAGCACGGCCTGCGGCAGGATCAGCCCATAGGCGACCACAACCATAAGATCGGGCGCATAGGCGGCAAGTGCTGCCTGTGCCTCGGGGGTTTTCAGTGAAAGTGGCTGTTCAACGGGAATTTTCTGTTCGAGCGCGCCTTCTTTCACAGGACCGGCGCGCAGCTTCCGACCCCGTCCGGCAGGGCGATCAGGCTGCGTGTAGACGGCAACGACCTGGTGCGTACCCCTCAACAGGGCACGCAGGCTGGGCACGGCAAATTCCGGCGTGCCGGCGAAGATGATTCTCATAATCCGAGCTAAGGCTCTTGCAGCGAAACGGGACTGAATCGGGATTGTACCCGCTGCCTGTACGCTTGGCAGTGTTATCTAGATTTTGAGACGTCAGAGCGCCGTTTCACCATGCTCCGCAACCGGGTCCGGCTCGCCCTGGCGGCGCGCCTTTTCCAATTTCTTGCGGATACGCTGACGTTTGAGATTGGACAGGTAATCAACAAACAGTTTGCCATCCAGATGGTCGATCTCGTGCTGGATACACACGGCCAGTAGGCCATCGGCCTCCAGCTCGAAGGTTTGCCCGTCGCGATCGAGCGCGCGCACCTTGATGCGCTCGGCCCTTTGCACCTTGTCGTAGATACCGGGAACGGACAGGCAACCCTCCTCCATCTCCTCCACACCATCCCGCAGCAGAATTTCCGGGTTGATGAAGACCAGGGGCTGATCCTTCTCCTCACTGACATCGACCACAAGGAGGCGCTGGTGAAAATCGATCTGGGTCGCGGCCAGCCCGATGCCTGGCGCCGCGTACATAGTTTCGAACATATCGTCGATCAGCTGCCGGATGGTAGCGTCAACCACAGGCACGGGAAGCGCCCGCGTACGCAGTCGCGGATCGGGAAAATGTAGGATTTCGAGCTTCGCCATGTGCAGTCGGTCACAAACGCATGGAATGCGCTCGCATATATTGCTAAAGTAATTTCGCTAAAGTAGCGATAATAATGGAATTCGAACCCGACTTTCCACACTTTGTGAGGTAGGGTTTTTGGACTAGACTGCACAGGGTCGACGCGCTGCAGCCCAGCAGGTAGTCATCACCTGCAGTCGCGCCACACAACAACAGCTGCAAAGGGACGTTTATGGCCAACAAACTACTTGGACTGGTATTCGCCGTGCTACTCACCGCACCGGCGCTTGCCGACGAAATCGCCCTCAATCCTAACCACCCCGAAAGTTATGTCGTGGTCAAGGGCGATACACTGTGGGACATCTCGGGGCGTTTCCTGCGCGAACCCTGGCTGTGGCCGGAAATCTGGCAGGTCAATCCGCAAATAGAGAATCCCCATCTGATCTATCCGGGCGACCTCATCAGCCTGGTCTATGTTGATGGCAAACCGCAACTGCGGCTGCAGCGTGGCGGTCATCCGACCATCAAGCTCTCGCCGACCGCCCGCGAGGAACGCCTCGACCGCGCAATCCCGACCATCCCCATTGATGCGATCAAACAGTTCCTGACCCAGCCCTTGATCGTGGAAGAGGGCGAGCTCGAAGCCGCACCTTATGTGGTGGAAAGCGCCGATGAGCACCTGATCGCCGGTGCTGGCGACCGCGTCTATGTGCGCGGCATTACCGACACCACTCAGGGCCGTTATGGCGTCTATCATCCGGGTGACGAGCTGCTGGATCCCGATACCAAGGAATTGCTGGGTATAGAGGCCATCTACCTGGGCGATGCGACGGTAGAACGTTTCGGCGATCCTTCCACTCTGTCGCTGGACCGTACCACGCGTGAAATCGGCATTGGTGATCGTGTAAAACCGGTCAGCAGCGATGAAATCCACGCCAGCTTCCTGCCGCATCCGCCTGCCACGGAGACCAAGGGCCGTATCATCTCGGTCTATGACGGCGTCACTCAGATCGGTCGCTATCAGATTGTCACCATCAATCGCGGTGCCCGTGAAGGTATGGAAGTCGGCCATGTGTTGCGTGTCCACCAGGCAGGCCAGGAAGTGAAGGACACAGTTACACCCTCGGCGTACGATAAGGTCACCCTACCGGACGAGGATGCTGGCTTGTTGATGCTGTTCCGTATCTTCGACAAGGTCAGTTATGGGTTAGTCATGGAAGCGACCCGGCCTATACATGTACTCGACTACGTCACGAATCCCTAAAGCGCATAGTCAACCAACACTGCGGCGCGGCAAGCCCGAGAATCTCTCGGCGCCTGTCGCGCCGTTTTGTTTATGAGCGCACGCGACGATCTCGACCGGCAGACCCTGCGTGACTGGTTAATCCTTTTGCGCGCGCCGGGTATAGGTCCGGTCACCTTCTGCCGCCTGTTGGAGAGCGCGCCCACGGCTGAGCAATTACTGGAAACCGCGCTCGCCAACCCCACCCTTCCCGATGCCGTGCGCCAGTATCTGCGCTCCCCGGATCTCCACAGCATCGATCAGGATCTCGCCTGGGCGGAGCAACCCGGACAACACATTCTTAGTTTGGCCTCGGCGGATTACCCTCAACTGTTACGACAGATCCCGGACCCGCCACCCCTACTTTATATACTCGGCGAACCCGCCTGCCTGCAGACACCCCAGCTCGCGATGGTCGGTAGCCGCAATCCCAGCCCGGGCGGGCTGGACACCGCCCGGGACTTTGCGGCACACCTGGCCCAGGTCGGCCTGACTATCACCAGCGGCCTGGCCCTGGGCATAGATGCCGCCTGCCATCGCGGCGTCCTGGATTTTAACGGCATAACCATTGCGGTGCTGGGTACAGGGGCTGATCGGGTCTATCCGGCCCGGCACCGTGCGCTAGCCCACGAGATTGTTGATCGGGGCGGGGCGTTGGTAAGCGAATTTCCCGTCGGCACCGAACCTCGTCCGGAAAACTTCCCGCGCCGAAATCGCATCATCAGCGGCCTCAGCCTGGGCACACTGGTCATTGAGGCCGCACCACGTTCCGGCTCGCTGACCACCGCGCGGCATGCCGTTGAGCAGGGTCGCGAGGTCTTCGCCATCCCCGGCTCCATCCACAATCCACTGGCCCGGGGTTGCCACAGTTTGATTCGCCAGGGCGCCAAACTGGTCGAGTCGGCACAGGATATTCTCGAAGAACTGGGCGCCCTGGACAGTAGCCTTGAAACCCTTGAAGCCCCCCGCGCAAACCCCGGCGAACCCGTTGACCTCAGCCCAGATCAACTACAACTTCTTGATTACATGGGATATGAAACCGTTTCTGTTGATCAGATGGTGGCCCGCAGCGGATTGACGACTGCGGCGGTTTCCTCCATGCTCCTGATCCTGGAACTGCAGGGCCAGGTTGTATCCCAGGCTGGAGGGCGCTACGTCCGCAGCCAAGCGCGAGGTTGAAATGAAAGAAAGTGTGTTGGACGTACTCATGTATCTCTTTGAAAACTATTACATGGATGACGAACCCGACAGCCGGCCTGACCGCGAATCCCTGCACGTGGAACTGCTTGAGGCTGGCTTTCCCCCGGGCGAAGTGAATAAGGCCTTCGAATGGCTGGAAGACTTGGCCGCGCACCGCGAAGCGGGCGTGCCGATCCATGCCGCCGCCCACAGCATCCTCCTGTTCACTGACAAAGAAATGGAATACCTGGATCTGGAGAGCCGCGGCTTCCTTATGTTCCTGGAACAGATGGGCATCCTGACACCGAACAATCGTGAGCTGGTCATAGACCGGGTGTTGGCGTTGGACGCCGAAGACATGGATCTTGAGCAACTGAAATGGATTGTGCTGATGGTGCTGTTCAATGACCCTGGCCAAGAAGCGGCCTATGCCTGGATGGAGGATCTGGTGTTCGACAACGTCGCCGGGACTCTGCACTGACTCACGCGCACGGCAGCCTGCCAGTCCAGGCTGCCGTATCGCATCGATTATCTCCACTAGATGAAATGACGCATGCAAATCCGCGCTGTGTATCTGTACCCGCATCGACCTACCCACGCCAGCCGTCGGACACCGCTATAAAACCATGAGCAAACATCTCGTCATCGTTGAGTCTCCGGCCAAAGCCAAGACCATTAAAAAATACCTGGGCAAGGATTTCGAGGTCATGGCTTCCTACGGCCATGTCCGCGACCTAATACCCAAGGGTGGCGCCGTCGATCCGGATAACGACTTCGCCATGAAGTATGTGTTGATCGACAAAATGCCAAGCATGTCGATACCATCGTCAAGGCCATGAAAAAGGCCGACACCCTGTATCTGGCAACAGATCCGGATCGTGAGGGTGAGGCCATCTCCTGGCACCTTTACGAAATCCTGCTGCAAAAGAAACTCCTCAAAGATAAACCGACGCATCGCGTGGTGTTCCACGAAATTACCAAGCGCGCGGTCAACGAGGCGGTTGAGAACCCGCGTGAACTGTCCATGGATCTGGTGAACGCCCAGCAGGCGCGACGCGCACTGGATTACCTGGTTGGTTTCAACCTATCGCCGCTGTTATGGAAGAAAATCCGCCGCGGCCTCTCCGCCGGACGCGTGCAGAGTCCGGCGTTACGTATGATTGTTGAGCGCGAAGAGGAAATCGAGGCCTTCAAGGCACGTGAATACTGGACCGTCGAAGCGGATCTGGATAAGGACCAGCAAAGTTTTATCGCCAAGCTGACCGAATTGCATGGCAACAAGCTCAGCCAGTTCGACATCACCCAGGAAGACCAGGCTCGCAGCGTCGAAAAAGAATTAACCACGGCGGCAGGCGGAAACCTGACCGTCGACCGCGTTGAGAAAAAGCAACGCAAACGTAATCCTTCAGCGCCCTTCACCACCTCGACGCTGCAACAGGAAGCCTCGCGCAAACTCGGTTTTTCGGCCAGCCGCACCATGCGCGTTGCCCAGCAACTGTATGAAGGTATCGACATCGGTGGCGGCGCCGTCGGTCTGATCACCTATATGCGTACAGATTCGGTGAACCTGGCCAACGAGGCCCTGGAAGAAATTCGCGCCTTGATCACAGCGCGCTACGGTAAAGAGAATCTTCCGGACGCGCCGCGTACTTATAAAACCAAGGCCAAAAATGCCCAGGAGGCACATGAAGCTGTGCGCCCCACCCTGGCGGAGCAGGTTCCGGATGACATCAAGACACATCTGACGACCGATCAGTTCAAACTCTACGACCTCATCTGGAAACGCACCATCGCCTGTCAGATGATTCATGCAACGATTGATACCGTCGGCGTGGATTTCAAATGCGGTGAAGGTAATCTGCTGCGCGCGACCGGCTCGACCATTGCCAATCCCGGCTTCATGGCGGTGTATCAGGAAAGCCTGGACGACAGTAAAGGCGACAGCGACGAATCCGCCTTGTTACCGCCGATGAAAAAAGGCGATGTGATCAAACTGCTGAAAATCCGTCCTGAACAGCATTTCACTGAGCCGCCACCGCGCTACACGGAAGCGAGCCTGGTCAAAAGCCTGGAAGAGCATGGCATCGGCCGGCCTTCGACCTATGCCAGCATTATCTCCACCCTGGGCGCGCGCGAATACGTTACCTTGGAGAAGCGTCGTTTCCAGCCGACCGATGTCGGGCGCGTCGTCAGCAAGTTCCTGACCCAGCACTTCACACAGTATGTCGATTACGCCTTCACGGCCGCGCTGGAAGATGATCTCGACGAGATCGCGCGCGGGGAACGCGAATGGATTCCGCTGATGAAGAGTTTCTGGAAACCCTTCCATGAACTCGTAACCGACAAAGAAAGCAGCGTCTCGCGCAAAGACGTCACCACCGAGGCACTCGACGAAGACTGCCCGAAATGTGGCAAGCCGCTGAATATTCGCCTTGGCCGCCGCGGGCGTTTTGTCGGTTGCACCGGTTATCCGGAATGCGATTACACCCGCAATCTGGACGATGAAGAAGGCAGCAGCTCCGAACCTGAGAAAGTCGAAGGACGCACCTGCCCGGCTTGCGGTTCGGATTTACTTATCCGCCAAGGCCGTTATGGCAAGTTCATTGGCTGCAGCAGCTACCCCAACTGTAAACACATTGAATCGTTGGAACAGCCAACCGATACCGGTGTTACCTGCCCGGAGTGCAAGAAGGGCACCATGCTCAAGCGCAAATCGCGCAATGGCAAAATCTTCTTCTCCTGCAGCACCTACCCGGACTGCAAATATGCGGTATGGAACGAACCCATCAATGAGCCTTGCCCGAGTTGCGGTTGGCCGATCCTTACACTGAAGACCACCAAGCGGCGCGGCACAGAAAAGGTCTGTCCGCAAAGCGAGTGCAAACACACTGAACCCTATGAGGACGGCGAGGGTGAGGGAGAGGGCGACGACGCCTGAATTATATTGATCACCACGCGCCGGCGTGCTGACCTAATCGCACCTCCTCTCGTAATGAGCCAGCGCATCCTGGCTCTAGCTTCTCTGCTAATAAAACGATTTAATCGATTAATTTGCCTCCAAAATCCTTAGATGGGGGCTACCCTCTAAGCACAATTCGCATCGCCTAAACGGTGATAGCCCGCAGAATGGCTAACCCATCACAAAAAATGGCATAACTTCTGCATTATCTCAGTCACCGTGCCGTTAACAGCAGCACAACAAGATCTGTCCCTGTCTGTCCTTTTTTGGCCGTCACCAGCAACCATGGAATGGATGCCACAGTAGAGCGATAACAATATTTATGGAATACCCCGAATCCGCCGAACAAGCTGCAGAATTCATCCGCCTGGCATTACCGCTGATGGCGCGCAATGGCATCCCGGCCAATCCCAAGCATTACACTGTTTGGTATGACTATGTCAGCGGTCGCAATCAGCCTTTGAAAGAATCCATTGATCGTGCGCTGTCTTCCGATCAGAAAATAAATCCCGATCTGAGTGATGAGATCTTCGAACAATACTTCCGTAGCAATGAAGAGAAAATTGCTGATCAGATGCGTAGCGAAGTCCGCACCCTGATATCGACCGTCCTGCAACAGTTGACGACGTCAGGTGGGCAGGCACATCACTATGGCGCCGTGCTTGAAACTTATAACACGCGTATGTCACAGGACTTGAGTACGGGAGACTTCCGCAAACTCATCGGCGAATTCATGGGTGAAACGCGCGAGATGCTGGAGGCTAACCGGCAACTCGCACAGCAACTTCAAAATACCAATCATGAACTCGATGAACTACGCATCCAACTCGAAAGTGCACGCCACGAAGCCAGCACCGATGCATTGACCGGGCTGGCCAATCGCAAAGCTTTTGACGCCGCTTTGTTGGAACAAACTGCCCTTGCAACGGATATGTGTAACGACCTCTGCCTGATCATGGCCGATATCGATCACTTCAAGCACTTCAACGACAACCGCGGACATTTGATAGGCGATAAATTGCTGCGCTTCGTGTCCAACATTCTCAAGGACTCGCTCAAGGGCCAGGACTTGGTGGCGCGCTTCGGCGGTGAGGAATTCGCAATTCTGCTACCGAACACGCCATTACGCGGCGCTCTTGCCGTGGCCGAATCATTGCGTGCCCGGGTACAGAGCCAGCGGCTGCGCCGCACCGATACTCAAAAACCGATCGGTGGCGTCACCCTATCACTGGGTATCGCCTGTTTCCGCAACGGTGAATCGCCGGAAGACATCATCGCCCGTGCCGATAGCGCGTTGTATCTGTCCAAACGACAGGGGCGTAATCGCGTCACCTTGGAAACCCAGATTCCCGCCGCCTAACTGTCCAACCTAAAGATCTTCTGATTAATTCCATCAAGCGAGCATATGCAAGGCGCGGGCGGTCAAAAAAGCGGAGTTTACACAACGTAAATGAGCATTTTGAGACCGCCTTCAACGCAGCAGATGCCGCTTCAGTGAATTAATCAGAGGATCTCTGGTGTATTATCCGCGGCAGTCATTAACGCCGCCGAGGACAGCATGTCGGACATCGATAGCCATGCCGTAGAAAACTATCTTCTCGAACTTCAAGACCGTATTTGCACCGCACTGACGTACCTCGACGGCACGCCATTCCGCGAGGATGCCTGGACACGCGAAGAGGGCGGTGGTGGCCGTTCACGCGTGCTGGAAAATGGCACTCTGTTCGAAAAGGCCGGCATCAACTTCTCCAAGGTGTTCGGCGCGAATCTACCCGCCTCCGCAACCGCTCATCGGCCGGAACTCGCGGGTCGCGATTTTGAAGCCATGGGCGTGTCGCTTGTCATTCATCCACGCAACCCCTACATTCCAACCTCGCATGCCAATGTACGTTTTTTCATTGCGCGCAAGCCCGATGCTGATCCGGTCTGGTGGTTCGGCGGCGGATTCGATCTGACGCCCTATTACGGTTTCGAGGAAGACGCCGTGCACTGGCATAAAACCGCGCAGGCCGCCTGCGCGCCCTTTGGTGATGATGTTTATCCGCGCTACAAAAAATGGTGCGATGACTATTTTGTCATCAAGCATCGCAACGAACCGCGCGGTATTGGCGGATTATTTTTCGATGATCTTAATGCCGGCGGATTCGAGCACAGCTTCGCCTTTATGCGCAGCGTCGGCGATCATTATCTGCCGGCCTATATACCTATCGTTGAGCGTCGCAGACCGCTTCCTTACGGTGACAGAGAGCGTGACTTCCAACTCTATCGCCGCGGTCGCTATGTCGAATTCAATCTGGTCTATGACCGTGGCACGCTGTTCGGCCTGCAATCGGGCGGACGCACGGAATCTATCCTGATGTCGTTACCGCCTCATGTGACATGGCGTTATGACTGGCACCCCGAACCCACTACGCCCGAGGCGCGACTTTATGATGTGTTTCTGAAGCCGCGCGATTGGTTGGCGGAGAATCCCTGAGGTATGCGCGCTTGACACTTACTGAACTCCGCTATCTGGTTGCGCTGGCACAGCAGCGACATTTCGGTCGTGCCGCCGAAAGCTGTTATGTCAGCCAGCCGACTCTGAGTGTCGCTATAAAAAAGCTGGAGGACGAGCTTGGTGTGGCGTTATTCGAGCGTCGCAAACAGGACATAACACTCACGCCCATTGGTCAGCAGATTGTCGAACAGGCTCAGCGCGTCCTGGAAGAGGCATCTGCCATCAAGCAACTCGCGAAGCAAGGGCAAGATCAGCTCAAGGGCCCACTGCGACTGGGTGCCATCTACACGATCGGTCCCTACCTATTCCCTAATCTGATTCCTGTCCTGCATGAGAATGCACCACAAATGCCGCTGGTGATCGAAGAGAATTACACGGCGCGCCTAAGCGAACGATTGCGCCAAGGCGAATTGGATGCCGCGCTGCTTGCCTTACCCTTTGACGAGCCCGGTCTGGTGACACTGCCGCTGTATGACGAACCCTTTGTCATCGTGATTCCCAGCAGTCACCCCTGGACCGCACGCGCGGATATTCCCGCTGCGGATCTCGCGCAGGAAAACCTGCTCATGCTCGGCAGCGGTCATTGCTTCCGTACACAGGTACTCGATGCCTGTCCCGGCTGCGTGCAACGCCTTAGTGATCAATCACAGCGCCAGACCATTGAAGGCACTTCACTGGAAACCCTCCGGCACATGGTTGCCAGTGGCATGGGCATTACCGTATTACCTGCCACTGCGGCCGGCGCCGACCGGTATGCACAGCGGTTATTGAGCATACGGCGCTTCAGTGCCCCCGAGCCCACCCGGCGAGTAGCACTGGTCTGGCGCAAAAGTTTTCCGCGTCCAGCCGCCATCGAGGCACTTCGGACCGCGATCCTGGACAGCGGTCTGAGCGGTATTCAGCCGGTTAACCTGACCTGAGTATATGATAGTAATTAACTATTATTAATATATTTACAATCAATTAGATTAATTCATGTCATCCCATTAACCTGTATCCCGTCGTCAACACATTACCCGGGAGGGATACACATGAACCAGCAAGACTCTGTTACTGTTAAGAATATTGAGGCCGCCTTGGCCGGCGAATCGATGGCCCATATCAAGTATCTGTACTTCGCACGGGTCTGTCGTGCCCAGGGCGATATCGAAACAGCCGAAGTCTTCGAGGCCAC
>Ga0180009_10004595_pt1 | contig 15167 bp, 12 predicted proteins | sample OS_PC_MetaG_FD_123537 | JGI IMG/M metagenome (GOLD analysis project Ga0180009, IMG submission 123537) | Groundwater microbial communities from the Aspo Hard Rock Laboratory (HRL) deep subsurface site, Sweden - OS_PC_MetaG | ecosystem: Environmental > Aquatic > Deep subsurface > Groundwater...
CAGGCGCGGCTCCAGGAATTGCTCAGCGAAAGCGCCGGGTTGATTGCCGGTCAGGCGGTATCGATCGGCAGCGGCGCGCTCGGATTTATGCTGTCGTTCGGCGTCGCGCTTTATGTAATGTATTTCCTGCTGCGCGACGGCGAACGGATCGGACGCACGGTGCTGCGGGCGATCCCGGTTGAGCGCAGCATTGCCGAACGTCTGGCGGACCGTTTCCTCGGGATCGTGCGCGCGACGATCAAGGGCACCGGCGTGGTGGCGTTGGTGCAGGGCGCGCTCGGCACGATCACGCTGATGATTGCGGGCGTGCCATCGGCGCTGTTGTTCGGGGTTATCATGGCGATTTTCGCGTTGGTTCCGGTAATCGGATCGGGCGCGGTGTGGTTGCCGGCGGGCCTGTACCTGCTGTTGATCGGTGATTACTGGCAGGGTCTGTTCGTGCTGCTGACCGGATTTTTCATCATCTCGTCAGCCGATAATGTGCTGCGGCCGATTCTGGTCGGGCGCGATACCGGCATCCCCGACTGGATCATCCTCATCACCACGCTGGGCGGGATCAGCATGGCCGGGTTTTCGGGAATTGTCCTCGGCCCGCTGGTGGCCGGGCTGTTTCTGGCCAGCTGGTCGATCCTGCGCGAACAGCGCGACGAGGACGAAGAAGCCTTGCGGATCGCAGTCGACGCGAGCGGGCGGGTACCGAGCGCCGAAGACATCGGCGCAAAGGCCGCGCCCGCCGAGGCTGGCTGAGGCCGATGCGATCGCTTGTTACCCCCGGCAGTCAGGGCGAGGCGGTCGGTCGGCTGGTGCTGGCCGGACTGGTGGTGGTGATGCTGCCTGCGCTGCCATTTGGCACCTATCTGATCTATCCCTTCGCCATCCTGACAACCTGGTTTCACGAAATGGGCCATGGGCTGACCGCGCTGGCGCTGGGGCAGCAATTTCAGCAATTGATGATCTTTGCCAGTGGTTCGGGCGTTGCGCAGAGCCAGGTCGCAGCTGATGCCTCGCGCTTCACACTCGCGGCGATTGCGGCCGGCGGGCCATTGGCGCCGAGCGCGGTCGGAGCCCTGCTGATCGTCGCCAGTGCGCATCCGCGACTATGGCGACCCGTGCTGTGGCTATCGGCGGCGGCGATTGTGGCGAGCGTGGCGATCTGGGTGCGGTCGCCAGTCGGTTATACGATGTTGCCGCTGGTGGCGGCGGTGTTGGTGCTGGTTGCATGGCGCGCATCGCCTGGGTTCGTGCGCTTTACCCTGCAATTCCTCGGCGTGCTGGGGGCGATGAGCATGCTGCGCGATTTCCATTACCTGTTCACCGAACAGGCGGTGATCGAGGGTCAGTCAATACTGTCGGACACCGGACAAATCGCTGCGGAAATGGGCCTGCCTCACTGGTTCTGGGCGGCGGCGATCCTGCTGGTATCGGCGCTGATGGTGGGCGCGGCGCTCAAATATGCGCTCGCCGAACAGCGCCTGCGCCCGCCGCCGCGCAAACTGCCCGCCAATGTGCTGCAGTTCCGCCGGGATTAATCCCGTGCGTCGCTTGAGCATTTCCAGCGCGTGATGCGCAAGCATCTCAGCGCGCTGATATAAACCGCTTTCAGAACGACGCCACTTTCAGCGTGTTGACACCCGAAGCATCAGGGCCAGTCTCACCCGATAATCCGATGAACATCGTGTCGACGATCCGTGCGAGTTTCTGCTCGGTCAGCTTCTCACCGAGATAGATCAGCGCATCAGGCAGGGTGTAGTTGGACATCATCTGGTTGATCAGCGACAGCGCCTCATCAATTTCCAGCCCCGCAAAGAACCCTTCGGCCTGGGCTTCTGCAATCAGCTCGCACAGGTAGTGATCGGCCAGATCGACATAGGAACGCACCTTTTCAAAATTGGCCGCGCCCATTTCGCACAGGATGGTGAAATGTTCCGGGTCTTCGCGGAACCGCGCCTGCGAGATGGTGAAGCGGCGGCGGAAAAATTCGAACATTTTGCGCGGCGGCGGAAGATTGCTCGCCAGCACCTCTTCCATCACCGCCATGTGCGGAGTGAGCCAGGTCTGCGCGACCGCATCGAACAGATCGTCATAATCGGCAAACAGGGCTTCGAACCGTGCGCGGGTCAGCCCGCTTTCGGCCATGGCGATGGTCCACGGAATCTCTGATCCGCGCTCTTTCACCAGATCGAGCACATGGCGCGCAATCCGCTCACGCTCTTCCTCGCGTAGTGTGGGGTTGAGAGCCATGGGTCAGCGCGCCTCCTTGCTGGGATGCAACATAGGCGAAGCGGGCGCAGGCTTAAAGGGCGCGCCTTGCCATTTGTGCGGCGAAACAGGGCGGTTGGTCGATTTGAGCGGTTTCCGGCAGTTCAAACATCGTTCTTGCCCGCGATAATATCGCGCGCCTGCTGTTCAAGCACTTTGAAGCGCTCGTAATCGGGCAACTTTGCGCGGAACCATTCAGCGATTTTCAGCAAGTCCTCGCCATAATTGCCAGTCGGCAACATTGGCGGGCCGAAGCTGACGATCATGTTGGCATTATCGGCAAAGGCCGGGACAATCGGCACATTGGCGGCGCGCGCGATATGGTAGAAGCCCGAACGCCACCGGCCATTGCTCTTGCGGGTGCCTTCACACGCGATCACCAGCGCCAGTTCATCGCGCGCGGCGAATTCGGCTGCGACCTGTTCGGTAGCGTTGGTGCTTTTGCGGCGATCAATCGGGATGCCGCCCATGTCGAGCATGAAGTTTTTCATCATACCGGTGAACAGCGTGTGCTTGCCCATGAAATTGGGCCGCACGCCTTCTTCGTGGGTCGCGCCGGTGAAGAACACGAAGTCCCAGTTCGAGGTGTGCGGCGCGCCCGCGATCACGTATTTGTCGAGGTCTTTGGGCAACGGGGAGTCGACCTTCCAGCCCCTGATATACCAGGTGGCGAGGATGATCCGGCGCACGATGCGCGACATCAGCGTGGGCGTTCTTGCCCTTGGCACAGCGTGTTCGTGCGGCAATGTGTAACCCCTCTCTCGCGCTTACGTCTGCCCGCAATCGGGGGTGTTACGCAAGGGGGCGTGTGGGGGTTTCAGAAGGGGAGATGAAAGCGCGCTCGATCCCGGCCCATTCTGCGCCATGGCCGAGCCGGTTGTTGGCCATGCCCGACTTGGTCAACACACGGGGGGTTTCCATCCAATTATGGACGTACCGCTTGGGCGCTTCGCTCCATGTCAGGTTGAAGGCCCAGTAATTCTTGAAGAAATCCATTTCACTATAAATCAGATGATCGTGAATCCACCACGCAAGCTTCTTCCAGTCTCCCTGATTGGGGAACGCATCGTGGAAGGCGGGGATGACAATACAGGCAGTTGCGCCCATGTGGTCGTCGGTGTCCCGCCGATCCCAAATATGCTTAGCGAAATTGGCTTCGTTGCGAGCGCAATTCTTGCCTAGTTTGTTGCCTATTGCGTTTACTTCCTCGGAGCGGAAGGCCGAACGAATAGCAAGGCGACCAAAGCGATCTTGCAACGGCTCCAGCAATTCCTCGCACAGCTTTGTGCCAGCTGCGATGGCCAGATCAGGGTCTTGGGGCACGTTAAGCAGTCCATGAATTGCCGCAATGTCGGAAAACAGGAAGTCGCGCATAAAGAAGCTCTTAGAGAGCCTCACGCGCCCGAAGTCTTCCAGGGCATCAACCGATGTTGGACTGCGCATTATCACATCCTAAAAACCCCAAACGCGGGCCGCTCCCCAATAGGTGCCTCAAGACACGCCGCCAGCGCAAGCCCCAGCACGTCGCGGGTCTGCACCGGGTCGACCACCCCGTCGTCCCACAGGCGGGCGGTGGCGTAGTAGGGGTTGCCTTCGTCCTCGTATTTCTGGCGGATCGGGGCTTTGAACGCCTCGGCCTCATCGGGCGTCCAGCTATCGGCGTCGCGGTGGACGGTGGCGAGCACGGATGCCGCCTGTTCCCCGCCCATCACAGAGATGCGGGCGTTGGGCCAAGTGAACATGAAGCGCGGGCTATAGGCGCGCCCGCACATCCCGTAATTGCCCGCGCCAAAGCTGCCGCCGATCACCACGGTGACCTTGGGCACGGTCGCGGTGGCGACGGCGGTGACGAGCTTCGCGCCATGCTTGGCGATGCCCTCTGCCTCGTATTTGCCGCCGACCATGAAGCCGCTGATGTTCTGGAGAAACAGCAGCGGAATGCGCCGCTGGCAGGCAAGCTCGATGAAATGCGCGCCCTTCTGTGCGCTTTCACTGAACAGCACGCCGTTATTGGCAAGGATCGCGACCGGCATTCCCCAGATGTGGGCGAAGCCGCACACCAGCGTCGATCCGTAATGCGCCTTGAACTCGTGGAACTCGGATGCGTCGACCAGCCGCGCGATGACTTCCTTCACGTCGTAAGGCGCGCGCACATCATCGGGGATGAGGGCGTAGAGATCGTCCGCGTCGAACTTGGGCGGTCGCGGGTCTTTGATGCCGGGGTGAATTCCCGCAGAGGCGGGGATCTCGTGCAATCCGCGGGAGGCCCCCGCCTGCGCGGGAGCGCAGTGGGAGATTATGTCCCGCACGATGGTGAGCGCGTGCTCGTCATTCTCGGCCAAGTGATCGACCACGCCCGATTTCTTCGCGTGCAGATCGCCGCCGCCCAAGTCCTCGGCAGTGATTTCCTCGCCGGTCGCGGCCTTCACCAGCGGCGGCCCGGCCAGGAAGATCGTCCCCTGTTCGCGCACGATCACGCTTTCATCTGACATCGCGGGCACATAAGCGCCGCCCGCGGTGCAGCTGCCCATGACGCAGGCGATCTGCGGGATGCCGAGCGCGCTCATGTTCGCCTGATTGAAGAAGATGCGGCCAAAGTGGTCGCGGTCGGGAAATACTTCCGCCTGATGCGGCAGGTTCGCCCCGCCGGAGTCCACCAGATAGATGCACGGCAGACGGTTCTCCTGCGCAATCTCCTGCGCGCGCAGGTGCTTCTTGACCGTCATCGGATAATAGGTGCCGCCCTTCACGGTCGCGTCGTTGCACACGATCATGCACTGGCGGCCCGACACGCGCCCCACCCCGCAGATGATCGAGGCGCCATTGACGTCGCCCTCATACATTCCGTTCGCCGCAAGTTGTCCGATTTCGAGGAACGGCGAGCCGGGATCGAGCAGCCGCTCCACCCGCTCACGGGGTAGCAGCTTGCCGCGCGAAACATGCCGCTCGCGATGCTTCTCCGGCCCGCCGAGCGCGGCTTCGGCCACGGCGGCGCGCAGCTGCTGCGCCAGCGCGTGATTATGCGCGATCCGTGCCTTGGCCTCAGGGCTTTCACGGTCGAGTTTGGTGGTGAGGGTGGGGGCGGTCATTCTGAATATTCTCCGTCATGCTGAACTTGTTTCAGCATCCATTTCTCCATACGCACCGAAGGTTCCTGTCTGCGCGATGGACCCTGAAACAAGTTCAGGGTGACGGAATTGCCAAAACCGAACATCACCGTTTCCGCACAAACTCGGCCCGCAGCACGAGGCCCTTGATGCCGGGGTACTTGCAGTCGATTTCCTGCGCGTCGCCGGTCAGGCGGATCGATTTGATCAGGGTGCCTTGCTTGAGCGTTTGCCCTGCGCCCTTGACCTCCAAGTCCTTGATCAGCGTCACCGCATCGCCGTCGCTGAGCAGGTTGCCGACCGCATCGCGCACTTCCACCGTGTCCTCCGCCGCCTGCTTGGCCGCGAGTTCGGATGCGGGCAGCCATTCGCCGCTGGCCTCGTCATAGACGTAGTCTTCTTCGGTGCTCATTGGGGGCTCCTGCGTGGTCTAGGGGTAAAGTTGGGGACCATCAAGAATCGAGACTTCCTTCCTGCTCGGCCCAGACTTTGGTGTTCTGCTCGCGCAACTGATCGCTCAAGCCGTCGCAGATTTTCTCAAGCGCATGGCTTTCGTCCATCGACCAAGTCGTAGCGAATGCGATTGCCCCATGGCGCACAACGTCGGCGATGAAGCGCCCGAAGTCATAGGGTTCTTCCATCTGGTAAGCCGCAATCCGGACATCCGCACGTCCTTCCGCGTTGATCCTCGCGCGGATCAGGTCGGCCCAAGGTTCTTCTTGCTCGTCAGACATCACCCCGCCGCCCCAATCAATTCGCGCCCGATCAGCATCCGCCGGATCTCGTTCGTCCCCGCGCCGATGTCGAGCAGCTTGGCGTCGCGCATATACCGCTCCACCGGCCAGTCGGTGGTGTAGCCCGCCCCGCCCAGCGCCTGCACGCTTTCGGCGGCGACCTTGAAGGCGTTCTCGCTGCTGAGCAAAATTACCCCCGCCGCATCGAAGCGCGTCGTCTGCCCGGCGTCGCACGCCTTGGCGACCGCATAGGTGTAGGCGCGGGCCGATTGCAGGGCGACATACATATCCGCGACCTTGGCCTGCATCAGTTGGAAGCTGCCGATCGGTTTGCCGAACTGCTGGCGCTCGCGCAGGTAGGGAATGACCGTGTCGAGGCACGCCTGCATGATGCCAAGCTGCAATCCGGCGAGCACCACGCGTTCATAATCCAGCCCGCTCATCAGCACACCGACCCCGCCGTTCAGCGGCCCCATGATGCGGTCTTCGGGGATGAGGCAATCGTCGAAAACCAGCTCGGCGGTGGGCGAGCCTTTCATCCCCAGTTTCTCGATCTTCTGGCCGATGGCAAAGCCTTCGTCGCCCTTCTCGATCAGAAAGGCGGTGATGCCGCGCGATCCGGCGTGGCCATCGGTCTTGGCGTAGACCACCAGCGTATCGGCTTCGGGCGCGTTGGTGATCCAGAACTTGGTGCCGTTGAGCACGTATCCGCCCTGCACAGCCTCGGCCTTCAGCTTCATCGAAACCACGTCGCTGCCCGCGCCCGCTTCGGACATGGCAAGGCTGCCGACATGTTCGCCGCTGATCAGCTTGGGGAGATACTTTGCCTTCTGCTCGTCATCACCCCAGCGGCGAATCTGGTTGAGGCAGAGGTTGGAATGCGCGCCATAGGACAGGCCCACACTGGCCGAGGCGCGGCTGACTTCCTCGACCGCGATCACGTGTTCGAGGTAGCCCAGCCCCAGCCCGCCCCATTCCTCCTCAACCGTGATGCCATGCAGGCCCAATGCGCCCATCGGCTCCCACAATTCGCGCGGGAAGCGGTCTTCGCGGTCGGTGCGCGTTGCCAAGGGCGCGATCTGTTCATCGGCGAAGCGGGCGGTGGTGTCGCGGATCATTGTGGCAGCCTCGCCAAGCTGGAAGTCGAAATCGGGGGTGGCGCGCATGATTTGTTCCCGGCGGTGAAATGATCGTTCTGGCAATGCGCATAGCAAGCGGCGGTGCAAAGGCCAATCGGGCAAAGCTGGCGCAATCGCCTGATCCTCGCTAACCCCGCGCCGATGAACGCCGCCGCGCCCATTCTGCTGTTCGATCGCGTAATCTGCCGCTTTGGCGATATCACCGCGGTCGGCGGCGTTACCTGCGACATTGCGCCGGGCAGTTTCGTGGCATTGGTCGGCGCATCGGGATCGGGCAAGTCGACGCTGCTCAAAACGGTCAACACGCTGGTTGCGCCAACCGCAGGCCGGGTGCTGTTCGGCGGCGAGGATGTGAGCGCCCTCAACCCTGCGCGCCTGCGCCGCCGGGTCGGCTATGTGTTTCAAGGCGTGGGCCTGTTCCCGCATTTCCCGGTGGCCGAAAACATCGCCATCGGCCCGCGCCTTGCGGGCGAGACGCTGCCGCCTGCACGGATTGCCGAACTGCTGGCGCTGGTCGAACTCGAACCGGGAATGGCCACGCGGATGCCCGATGAACTCAGCGGCGGGCAGCGTCAGCGGGTCGGCGTGGCGCGCGCGCTGGCGGGCGGGCCGGAGCTGTTGCTGATGGACGAACCCTTCGGCGCGCTTGATCCCGTCACCCGCGCGGCGCTCGGAGCGAAAGTGCGCGAATTGCACGCGGCGCTGGGCCTCACCACGGTGATGGTGACGCATGACATGGCCGAGGCCTTGCTGCTGGCTGACCGGGTGCTGGTGATGGATGGCGGGCGGATTGTGGCGGATGAAACCCCGCGCGCGCTGCTCGCGGGCGAAGGCGGCGGCGCGGCGCAGGGCCTTGTCGCCGTGCCGCGCGAACAGGCCGAACGCCTCGCCGCGATGGAAGGCCTTGGGGAAAGCCGCACCTGATGGGCGATATCTGGGACATCCTCCCCGGCCTTGGTGACAAACTGGCGGCGCATGTGGTGCTGTCGGCCAGCGCCATCGGGCTGGCGATGCTGATCGCGCTGCCGATGGCGGTGTGGGCGAGCCGTTCGCCGGTGGTGGCGCGGATTGCGCTGGGGCTGGCGAGCCTTGTCCAGACCATCCCTGCGCTTGCCCTGCTGGCTTTGTTCTTTCCGCTGCTGCTGTCGCTGCGCGCGGTGTTTGGCGAAGGGCTGCCGACGCTGGGTTTCCTGCCCGCGCTGATGGCGCTGACGCTCTATGCGCTGCTGCCGATTTTGCGCAACGCGGTAACCGCGCAGGCCAATCTTGACCCCGGCGTGCTCGAAGCGGCAGACGGCGTGGGCATGACCCGCTGGCAGAAACTGACGCTGGTCGAAGCGCCGCTGTCCGCGCCCTTCATCATGGCCGGTATCCGCACGGCATCGGTGTGGACGATCGGCGCAGCGACGCTTGCCACCACCATCGGCCAGCCGAGCCTTGGCGATCCGATCTTCGCGGGCCTGCAAACCCAGAACTGGGCGCTGGTGCTGGCGGGCTGCCTGGCAAGCGCAGGGCTGGCGCTGGCGGCGGATAACCTGCTGTGGGTGATCGAGGTCGGGCTGGCCAAGCGTTCGCGCACTCAGACCTTTGGCGGGATGGCGGTGGTGATGCTGGGCATCCTCGCCGCGCTGTGGGCGCAAAATGCGGGCAGCGATGAACGCCGCATCGTGATCGCTTCCAAGCAGTTTTCCGAACAATACATCCTCGCCCAACTGATCGGCGCGCGGCTGGAGGCGGCGGGTTACGCGGTCGAATATCGCGACGGGCTGGGCAGCGCGGTGGTGCATTCTGCGGTCGCGTCCTCCGCGATCGACATTTCGGTCGATTACACAGGCACGGTCTGGACCAATTACCTCAAGCGCGCGGACAATCCGGGGCGCGAGGTGATGTATGAAACGATCCGTGAATGGGAATGGCGCTCCAACGGGGTCAAGGTGCTGGGCCGCCTGGGGTTTGAAAACGCCTATGCCTTCGCCATGCGCGCCGACAGGGCGGCGGAAGTAGGCGTTACCTCACTCACCGATCTGGTCGCCGTCGCCCCGCGTCTCACCGTCGGCGGCGACCCGGAGTTTTTCGAGCGGCCCGAATGGATCGCGGTGCGCGATGCCTATGGGCTGCGGTTCGCCGGAAGTCGCAATTTCGCGCCGACCTTCATGTATAACGCGCTGCAATCGGGCGAGGCGGATGTGATCAGCGCCTATACGTCCGACGGGCGGATCGCGGCTGACAGGCTGGTGGTGCTGGCTGATCCCAAGGGCGCGCTGCCGAGCTATGACGCGATGCTGATGCTGTCGCCCCGGATTGCGCAGGATCAAGGCGTGATCGCCGCGCTAACCCCGCTGATCGGCGCGATCAGCGTTGAGGCGATGCGCGAGGCCAATCTGGCGGTTGACCGTGAGGATGCGGCGAAAATGACGCCCAAGGCGGCGGCGGCACAATTAGCGGTAAAAGCGGGGCTTTAGAGCAGGCCGAGTATCAGGGCCTTATTCAAACCCCACCCCGAACGGCCAGCGCCGCCCGCACATACCGAGCACTTTGAACAAAGTGCCCATATGGGTTGATTCCACCAGCCGATCACGCTGGCGTTTGAGCTTGTCTGCCTCTTTGGGGTTGCGGCGTTGCAGCGCTTCCAGCCGTGTATCGATCCCCATCTGGCGCAGCCATTCGCCCTGCATCTGCACCCCCATCACGTCAGCGCCGTGCTGACGGGCGATCTGCTGGAGCAGTTCGAAATCGACATGCGCGGTGATATCGGCATCACCCGGATGCGCGAAGACATCGACCTTCTGATGCGCCTTAAGCGCTTGCAAGGTCGATCCGGCGCGCAATTCGGTCTGGCCATAATCGATAATCAGCGCCGCGCCGCCTTGATTGGTCAGGCGCTGCGCAAGTTCGCCCATCACCGCTACGGCCGCCGGACTGGTTTCGATCATCGATCCCTGACTGGCGCGCGCCCAGCCTGATGGCACCAGATGATCCATCCGCTCCTTGCCTGTGCCAAAGGCGAAGGCGTCGCCTTCCAGCCCGACCACCCGTTCAAACCAGCCGTCGGCCGAGCGCACCAGTTGATGGATCGGCAACGCATCGAAAAATTCGTTGGCGACAACCAGCAGCGGCGCATCATCGGGCAAGGTCGAAAGATCGTGGTGGTGATGGCAGCCGGGAAATGTCTCTCGCTGGAGCCTGCGCAAGGTCGCCGAGGTTTCGACAAAATGCACCTGCGGCGCGAAATCATAGCGCGCCGCCGTGGACAGCGCATCGCGCGCCAGCGTGCCGCGGCCGGGACCAAGTTCGACATAGTGGATATGTTTGCGGCCGCCCATCCGCACCCACAGATCCGCCAGCCATAGCCCGACCAGTTCGCCGAACATCTGGGTGACTTCGGGCGCGGTGATGAAATCACCTTGGTCGCCCAGCGGATCGCGGCTGGCATAATAGCGCGCGTTGCTTTCGCCCATGTAATGCGCAAGGCTGATCGGGCCGGTTTCGCGGATCAGACGGCGCAGGGTCTTGCCAACATCAACATTGGCGCGCGCGGCGACTTCGGCTTCGAGCCGGGCTTGTTCTTCGGCGGCGGCTTGCTCTGCGGCGGCTTGTTGGGCGGCGGCCAAGGCGGCGGCTTCGGCAGCTTCGGCTTCCAGACGGGCGCGCTCTTCAGCTTCTGCCTTGGCCTTGGCTTCAGCTTCGGCCTTGGCTTTGGCCTTGGCTTCGGCAGCTGCCTTTTCACGAGCCTCGCGTTCAGCGCGGGCCGCGGCTGCGCGGCGCGCTTTCTCCTCCGCTGCCGCGCGGGCTTTTGCTTCTGCGACGGCCTTGGCTTTGGCGCGCGCTTCGGCTTCGCGGCGAGCTTGTTCCTCGGCGGCGGCCTTGGCTTTGGCCGCTGCTTTGGCCTTGGCTTCGGCTTCCTTGCGTGCTCTTTCTTCGGCCTCTGCCTTAGCCTTGGCTTCGGCGGCGGCCTTGGCTTCGGCGGCAGCCCGTTCGCGGGCTTCGCGTTCGGCGCGGGCCTTCGCGGCGGCTTTAGCCTGTTCCAGCGCTGCGGCCTCAGCACGGGCCTTGGCATCGGCTTCGGCCTTAAGGCGCGCCTCCTGTTCCGCGCGGGCCTTGGCCTCGGCTTCGGCTTTCCGGCGTGTTTCGGCTTCGCGGCGGGCCTTGTCCTGCGCTTCGGCGGCGGCTTTGGCCTGTGCCTCCGCTTTGGCCCTTGCCTCCGCTTTGGCCTGGGCCTCCGCCTCGGCTTGGGCCTGTTCGCGGGCTTGCTGCTCGGCAAGCTCCTTGGCTTCGGCGTCCGCCTTGGCGCGGGCGGCAGCTTTTGCCGCCGCGCGCGCCGCTTCGCGATCAGCCTCAGGTTCAGCCTCAACCTCGGGATCGATCAGCCGCAGCGCGCTTTTCCACGCGCGCGCGCCGCCAGCCCCCGGCTCGGCGGTTAGGTCGGTTGCACGCCCCCGCTCGCCAGCGGTTTGTTCCGTAGCGCGAAGAACACGACAATCAATCCAGTCAGGATCAGCGGTATAGTCAGCCATTGGCCCATCGATAGCCCGGTCCGGGCGGCAAAGTCAGCCAGTTGTGCATCGGGCTGACGAAAAAACTCGTTAACGAAGCGCGCAATTCCGATGCCGAGTGTGAATACCCCCGCCAGCAGGCCGGGGCGATAGCGCGCGCGGGTTTTCCAGAACAGCAACATCAGGATCACCAGCAGCGCCAGTCCTTCAAGCCCGGCTTGATACAGCTGGCTGGGGTGGCGTGACAATCCGTCAGGATCGCTCGGGAACACCATCGCCCACGGCACGTCGGTCACCCGGCCCCACAGTTCACCATTGATGAAATTGGCGAGCCGCCCCAGCAGCATCCCCATCGGCACGCCGACCGCGACATAATCCACCACCCGGATAAAATTCAGCCGGTCGCGCCATGATACCCACGCCATCGCGACCGCCACGCCCAGCAGGCCACCATGAAACGCCATGCCACCATCCCACAGCCGCAGCAATTTCCAACTGACAAAACCATCGCCCGAAAAATCCGTGAAGGCGCTGGGGATGCCGGTGTCCCCTCCTGTATAAAATGCCGCATAGCCCAGCCGCCCGCCGATAATCACCCCCAGCGTGCAATAGAAAAACAGGTCATCGGCATGGCGCTGCGCCATCGGTGCGCCGGGCTGCTTGAGCATTTTCGAGGTATGCCAATAGGCAAAGATCACCCCGATCAGATATGCCAGTGAATAAAACCGCAGCGTAAAAAACCCCAGATCGATCCCCGGCCGCAGACCCAGTTCGGCCCAGTAGATCGGATCGGCAGCGCCGCTTACGGCAAGTAGTGACAGCACGGGGCGAACCTCTTAATGACAATGGAAAGTCGTATCGGCGGGCCGGACATGACCCTTGCCGCGTTGGCGCTTCTGGCACAGCGCGCGGGGCAGGGGAAGGGGCGCACGGTTGCCACCAAGGCTTGGGACACGCAGCCCGGGACGCACTCCATGTGCGCCCGGACTTGTTTATAAATGAGAGAGGAAGGACACCGCATGCCCACCCCACTGGATAATGCGCTTGAAGCGATCGTTACCGGCCTGACCGCACCGGGCCAGCCGTTTGCCACCGCGCCATTTGTGCGCGACGGCGTGGAAATGCCCGCTTTTGTCGCCGCTCCGCCGACGCTGGCGCATTATTTTGCGTATTTCTCCAATGAACACAAAGATGCACTGTTTCTCGTCGATGGCGATGTGCGGCTCAGCTTTGGCGATACCTATGCGGCGGCCACCTGCGTGGCGGAAAGTCTGGTGCACGATCACGGGATCGAAAAGGGCGACCGGGTGGGTATCGCCGCGCGCAATTCGGCCAACTGGATCATCGCCTATATGGGGATCATCATGGCGGGCGGCTGCGCGACGCTGCTCAATGGCTTTTCGTCGGGAGAAGAGCTCGCCTACGCGATCGATCTGGCCGAATGCAAACTGGTGTTGGCTGATGAAGGCCGCGCCGCACGGCTAGAAGGGCGCGATCATCCGGCTGCGCTCGCGCTGTTCACTCACAGCAATCAGCCCGCACAAGGGCTTGCGCAGATCTGGCGCGTGCCCGAAGGCACCAGCGCGGCGATGGCGGTGCTCGGCACGCTTGGACCCGACGACATGGCCACCATCCTCTACACCTCGGGTTCGACCGGCAAATCGAAGGGTGCGTGGTCGGATCATCGCGGCGTTGTCAACGCCATCATGAACTATGTCTGCCAAAGCGCGATGGCCAAGGTGCATCTGGAAAGCCAGGGCGACGTGTTGAGCGATCAGCCCTGCGCACTGGTCGCGGTGCCGCTGTTCCACGTGACGGGCGAAGTACCGCTGATGCTGCAAAGCTTCGCGATCGGGCGCAAGCTGGTGCTGATGCCCAAATGGGACGCAGGGCTAGCGATCCGGCTGATGGCAGAGGAAAAGGTGTCCTATTTCGTCGGCGTGCCGTTGATGAGCTACGAAATCGCCAATCACCCCGACCGCGAAAATTACGACCTGTCGGCATGCAAGAGCTTTGCCGCAGGCGGCGCGCCGCGTCCGGTCGAACACGTCACCCGGATCAAGGAAGCCTTCCCCGGTGCCTTCCCGCTGCTGGGTTATGGCCTGACCGAAACCAACGCCATCGGGTGCGGCAATTTCAACGAGAACTATCTCGCCAAGCCGGGTTCGACCGGGCGTCCGTCAAAACCGCTGGTCGATCTGCGCATTCTGGATGATGCCGGCAATGAACTTGCCAATGGTGAAGTGGGCGAGGTCTGCATCCGATCGGTCGCCAATTTCCGCGGCTACTGGAAGAATGACGAGGCGACCGCGGCGGCCTTTACCGACAACGGCTTCTTCCGCACCGGCGATCTGGGCTATCTCGACGCGGACGATTACCTGTTCATCGTTGACCGCAAGAAAGACATCATCATCCGCGGCGGCGAGAATATCACCTGCATCGAGGTGGAAGACGCGATCTATGCGCATGATGATGTCGGCGAATGTTCGGTATTCGGCCTGCCCGATGAACGCTTTGGCGAAGTCCCGGCGGCGGTGTACCGGATGAAGGGCGGCCACGCCGCGATCACCCCCGGACAACTGCGCGCCTTCCTGCTCGAACGGATCGCGCCGTTCAAGGTGCCGCTCGAACATCAGATCTGGATCACTGACGAGGCGCTGCCCCGGCTCGGCACGCAGAAGATCGACAAGCGCGCAGTCAAGGCGCGTTATACCAATGCCACGGCGACGGCCTGATCCGCTGATCTGTGCGGGTCGCATTACCAAACGCCGGGTCGGCGGGCTGATGCGGAGCGACTTGGCATGAAGCCCCGGCGCGTCCCCGATCAGCGCGCGATCATTGACCGGCGTGCTCTGGCAGAGCAGGTCGCCGCGCTGTTTGCGGTGGGCGGCGAGGGCGCGCGCGGCGATATCGTCAAGGCGCTGCGCCGCGCGCTTGACGATGGCCGCGCCGAACTCGTGCGCAGACTGGCGGAAGCGCCATCGGCGGGGCACGATGTCACCAGCGGCTATTCCTTCCTGACCGATCAACTGCTGCGGGTGATCCACGATCACGTCACCACGCATCTTTACCCCGTCCCCAATCGCACTGCGGCCGAACGTCTCGCGATTCTGGCGGTGGGCGGATACGGGCGCGCCGAAATGGCGCCGCATTCGGATATCGACATCGCCTTCATCACCCCGATGCGCCGTTCGCCGTGGTGCGAACAGGTGATCGAGGCGATGCTGTATCTGCTGTGGGATCTGGGCCTGAAAGTCGGCCATTCGAGCCGCACGGTGGCCGATACGATGCGGATGGCGAAGGATGATCTCACCATCTGCACCGCGCTGCTCGAAGGGCGGTTGGTGTGGGGTGATCAGGTGCTTTACGAAGAACTGCGCACGCGGTTCTGGGGTGAGGTCGTCAAAGGCAGCGAACGCCAGTTCCTCACCCAGA
>Ga0180009_10004596_pt1 | contig 15163 bp, 16 predicted proteins | sample OS_PC_MetaG_FD_123537 | JGI IMG/M metagenome (GOLD analysis project Ga0180009, IMG submission 123537) | Groundwater microbial communities from the Aspo Hard Rock Laboratory (HRL) deep subsurface site, Sweden - OS_PC_MetaG | ecosystem: Environmental > Aquatic > Deep subsurface > Groundwater...
TACCAAAACCCCCGGTATTGCCAAAAGCGGCTTGGATAAACAAACCTGAAACAGATTCGGTGCTGTATGATTAGAGTTTAATTTCTTGGATCGTGTGTCTCATTTTCATTGACATATTCCGTTGACGATTAGGGAAGGTTTAAAGGGGAATTTTGAAAGTCGGTCGGCTAATATTTCACGGGATGTGTCCTTAAAATCCACATCGGCCCATACACAAGGGATATTGACGATATTCTCTTTCTTCCCGCCTTTACCGTCTCGCGTCGCTACACCGAAATAAAGATGATCCTTTTCGTTCTGCTTACAAAATGACATAATCCCGGGAAGATCACTTATCTCGAAAAACGCCTGCTTCTTTGAGGGTAACGCCCGAACTTCAATTTTACCCTCGGAGAACTGATATAATGTTTCAAAGAATTTCATTGCACTTCCTTAGATTATGTTCCTCTGTCCACTCTGTCCTGCCACCTGTCAAGCAACAAAGACAACCGTCTGTTATACGGGAATGCCGTCACTACCGCTGCTATCCAAGGCAAAAGCAGTTTTGCAAATTTCCTGTATTTGCGTGGCTTATTCATTGCCGCCACCTCCGTTGTCGGGGAAGATATCCTCCACCTCGCAATTTAAGACTTTGGCCAACTTCAGTTTTTCCTCATTCCGGGGATTCCGATACCCCCTCTCTATTAACGAAATCTTGGCGGCATTCAGACCAGTCCTTCGTTCCAAGTCGTAGATAGTCAATTCTTGAAAGAGCCGTTTTTGCCGTAATGGAGAGAGCATTTTTAAACCTCCGCAAAATTTTTTTCCGTATCTGATAGGTGTAACTATAATATTATTATCTGATTATGTCAAGCTAACTTATTGATATAGTTGGAACTCTTCAGTATCTTAAAAGCTGGGGACTCAAAAGTTCCAAATATGTGAGAGGGGGATTTAACTCCATGAGTCGCGGTTCATCGGATAGTTGAAAGAAATGGCGCTAAGGGTAGGCAAAGAATGAAGGGAAGGTTAGTTTTACTCGGATGGATTTTGTGCCTGCAAGTATCTCTGATGGATACCCTTTACATTTTTGCGTGTATATGTTGTAAATGTCATCTCTCTAATTTCAAGCAAATTGAGAAGCTCGGCGATCTCAACATAAATTGCATTTTGAGATAAATTTGAATGTTTCGAGGCAATGTAATAGACATGGTTAATAAATAGCTTTATTGAGTCCCATCCCTTTGTGCTTTTTCGACCGCGTGGAAATGTCGCAATAATGCCATATTTGTGCATCCACTGAAGTTGCAGGAGTGTCTGGGAGGGTTCAATCTTAGAAACGTTGTTCTTATCAAATTCCTTCAAAAACTCTTCATTTAATATGCCTGGGATCTTCTTCAATGTTGAAATAGCTTTATCATATTCCTGATCCTCTTTTTTTTTTGCCCGCTCATGCTTCTTCATCTCAGCCTTGTATACCTGTTTATAGTACCCCTTTCTGTGAATCTCACTTTTAAGGTTATCCCGAAGGCAGAGCAAGGAGTCCGCAATATGAACTATTCCTTCATTGGAATTGGAGAGTTTTTTTAGTTTCTTAATGAGTTTCTGGAAACGAAGATCCTCGTTCTGCCCATGTTCTTTCTTGAACCAACTAATAAAATCACTTATGGTGCCGAGGCCAGGTAACAGCATTTCACTTTTACCTGTTACACCTGATACTGGGGCCATCAGATCTTCTGGTTTGGGTGTTTTCTCCAGCTTGGCCTCAAAATAAAACCCGCCAAAGGTGGTATCTAAAATTTTCTGTATCTCTTTTGAAAGATCCGGATTCATAACACCCCTCCACTAGGCAGTGGCTCCACCTTTGAGGTGGTGGGGGCAGGTCGGTAGTGGAGATACCGATTCTTCAGGGTGCACATCCTTAGCCCCCACGTATGGGAATTTCAATCCAATGCAGTTAAATACTACATCTTGTAGAGAAAAAAATCAATGACACAAGATAGATGTACTGTAAGTTTGACTGAAAATATGTAACGGTTTTGTAATGGTTACGAACCAAAACAGACCAAAACTAACCCCTAACAGACCCAAACCACTACACCGTAACTATAAGAAAACCCCCCGGAAACACGCCATTTATGGGGCTCTCCGGGGATGCTGGTATGGACTTAAAATCCCTCGGAGCTTAGTCTCTGTACGAGTTCAATTCTCGTCCCAGGCACCAGAAATAAAAAGGACTTAAGGCAGGAACCTTAAGTCCTTTTTTTACGACCGCGGTCTTTTGGTCGTATACTGATCCGTCAGTAATTGTAATTTCTCAATAAGTCCAGCCTGTATTAGAAAAATCCCCCTCAATCCCCCTTTGCAAAAGGGGGAAGAAGTCGGAATGCCCTGACTTATTGAGAAGTTACCAGCAATTCACATTATGTCTTTCACACGGCCTTGTAGCAGCAAGGTCTAAAGGATGAACTTAGAATTGCTGCCTCAAACATCATTTTTCCATACTGATGGGATCTCCAGGCCGCTCGGAAGCTCCTCAGCCCTGGCCTGTGTCCGCCATACTATCTCAACTATTTCGCGAACGCGGTCAACGACGGGCTTTGCCTCTCCGCCTAAATTAGCCCTGGCAATGCCTGCTTCTCCAATCAGGCCCCAGAATTGATCCAAATCTCCTACCTTCTTAGACGAGTCACCCTGCAGTTTCTTGAGACGCTTCAAAAGCCGAGACTTATAGCCTTGATCAAACTCATCGCTTCCTGCAACAAACTTCCCGATTCCGTCTATCATGGCCTCTATCTTCTGCAAATCTCCTTTAGAAAATTCGTAGGAAAATACGCCCCCGAACTTCGTGCTAAAATGAAATTTTGTGCTTTCAAGGAGGCTGTGGGCCTTGTTTTTCTCCAGTTTTGTTATCTCGCGGCCAAGATCAAAAAAGGCCTGTCGGATAATCAAAATGCTATCCATTTTACTTTCTGTCAATTCTGGAAAAGTAATATCCAGTTCTTTGGCACTGGCAAAGGCCTGTAACAGGCCATATGCTTTAAGATATGCATTATAGTATGCCTCAACCGAATGCTCTTTCTGACTTATAGCTTCGTCCGAAGCGTCAAACTTTGCCTTGACCTTTTGCGCCGCAGGCAGGACTTCTTCCGGAAGTTTATCAACAAACGCATCGTCAAACATAATCAGAGCCCTTTATTTCAGATTTCCATGTTTGTTTCAGTCAAAGATGTAGAATATGCTAACCTTTAGATCTCGTTGAGTGGTTAAGTAGTTGAGTTGTTAAGTTGTTGTTATAATGATCATATCCATTATGGGATAAATGCAAAAGGAATGCCATTTAGCTGGTTCGTATCGTTAGAGTCTAACCGATTGATTATTCATTGTATTTAGGCATTAAATCAAGAAGAGTAAGCGGATAGAAGGTCAATTCGGGTGGGTCATAACAGGTTGTTCGGTGCATTAACGATAAATTCCGAATAAGGAGTTAAGATAACCCCTTTGGGCCTTTCTTAAATGTGAAATGAGTATTTAAAAATTTCAAATCAATCGGGGGCCAGTTTAACCAAACTATAATAGAAAGATTTAACTCAATCACTTACGCATATAGCAAGGAACGGTCTATCAGGATATTTAAAGGATTTACAAGAATTCAAAAAAATCAAGTTCCCGCTGAAAGCGGGATTAATCCTGTCAAATAAATACCTGAGTTACTCCGCAATTACACTTCGCACTTGTCAAACTGGTTCCTTGTTTTGTAAAATTAAACTTTCTTCTTAGAAGATAAGAGCTAAAACCATCAAGAAGGAGAAGCAACATGCTGCATATCGAGAATTTACAGGTTGAACTTGGGGGCAAGGTCATTCTTAAGCAAATTGATCTTGATATCAAACAGGGGGAGACTTACGTCCTTTTCGGCCCAAACGGCTCAGGGAAAACATCTCTCCTCATGACCATTATGGGTTATCCCCAATATAAGGTAGTTAGAGGAAAGATATTTTTTAAGGACATAGACATTACGAAACTTCCCATTAATGAGCGGGCACGGCTCGGCATAGGCATGTCATACCAGCGCCCCCCCACAATTGATGGCCTGAAGACACGGCAGATGGTGCAAATCTGCGGGAAAGACAAAGTTGATGTGGAGGCATTGGCAGGCAGGGTTAATTTTCTTGATTTTATGGAAAGGGACGTGAATGCCGGTTTTTCCGGAGGAGAGATCAAACGATCAGAACTGCTCCAGCTTATGGCACAAGATCCTGATTTGATGCTCTTTGACGAACCTGAATCAGGTGTTGACCTGGAAAATATTGTCCTTGTTGGCGAGACTATCGCTAATCTGCTTCAAAGGGATGGAGAATCGTCTGAGCAAAAGAAGAAAACCAGGATGCAACAAAAGATAGAGCGCACCAAAATGGGGCTCATCATAACCCATACCGGGTATATTCTGGATTATGTGGCTGCTGACAAGGGGCAGGTGCTATTTGGCGGCAAGTTGAGCTGTGTGGGCAATCCGGTTGAAATTTTGACATGCATCGGTCAATCTGGATATGAGGAGTGTGTGAGATGTATAGTATAGGCGAGTTAAAGGAGAGAGCGGCCAAGGCCTCAAAGAAACAGTCACTCATTGGGCCTGACATCAACCTGGATGAATTTGAAAAGGCGCCGGTGCCCCACAAGTACCTTGCGGACGAAGACCTTTGCGCGCTTCCTGAGGAAGAAAAGCAGCAATTGATTATGTCAGGGTTAGACATAACCCAGAAAGAACGGGGTGGGACCTATTTCCAGAAAGATACGACAGTTGTCCATTGCAGTACAAAGCAGGAGGGCGTTGAGGTAATCCCCATCCGGCGGGCCCTGGAAGAGCATGAATGGATCCGGGATTACTACTGGAAGCTTGTTCAGGTGGATACAGACAAATATACCGCCGCCGCAGAACTGGACCTCCATGATGGTTATGTAATTCGTGCCCTGCCGGGGAGTAAAAGTGTTTACCCTATTCAGGCCTGCCTCTATCTGGAAAAGGATGGTCTACAGCAGACTGTCCATAATATCATCATTGCGGAAGAGGACTCAGAGCTTCACATAATAACGGGGTGTAGCACCTCGCCTCATCTTAAAAAGGGCGCACATGTTGGTATTTCCGAGTTTTTTGTGAAAAAAAATGCCAAGCTGAGTTTCACAATGATCCACAATTGGGCAGAAGGTATGGTAGTGCGTCCGCGTTCGGTAGCCCAGGTTGAAGCCGGGGGTCTGTTCCTGAACAACTATATTTGCATGAAACCTGTCAAATCCCTCCAGATGTATCCAGTTACACATCTGGCCGGAGAAGATGCTGTTGCCCGTTTTTACAGTATTATCGTGGGGAGCCCAGGCTCCGAATACGATATCGGAGGTCGAATCTTTCTGAAAAAACCCGGAACCCGGGCTGAAATTGTGACCAGGACCATCAGTAATGGGGGAGATATTATCGCAAGGGGACATCTGATAGGTGAAGTGTCAGGTATCAAAGCCCACTTAGAGTGCAAGGGACTTATTTTGAATGGGGGTGTAATGCGGGCAATCCCGGAATTAGAAGGATATGCCGATGGTGTGGAGATGTCCCATGAAGCGGCTGTTGGAAAGATAGCTCAGGAAGAAATCGCCTATCTGATGTCGAGGGGCCTTGATGAAGACGAGGCCACATCCACAATCGTCCGCGGTTTTTTGAACGTGGATATTCCAGGGCTGCCGGCACAATTGAAAGCAGAGATCGACCGGGCTATTGAAGCAAGTGATAAAGATATGATGTGAAAAACTAGGTGTCTTTATAGGCTAAGATCTTAAAATTTATGTCAAGTTTCAATATATTGTGGTGCAAATAATGTAAAGATATCCCGCTGGAGCGGGACTGGTCTCTGGATACTGGATGGAATAAGGAATGTTTTTTCTTTATCGAGCATCGAGCATCCAGCAACCAGCATCTCTACGCTACGAGCTATATAGGTATTCTAACACCATAAACTGGTCGGTTTGAGGCCTTGGCTTCGCTAGAAGTTGATACCGGAAAAAAGATGGGCCAGATACTTCATGGGACCAATCAGGACTCGAGATAATATGCCTGTATGGGCAAAATTATCCAACATTACGATGCCGAGAATAATAATCGGCCCGTAACGACCAAACTCTCTGTACTTTTGCGCAGCGCGCAGAGGCAGGATGTTCTCCAGGACGTGTGAACCATCAAGTGGGGGGATCGGCAGGAGGTTAAACAAACCGAGTCCTATGTTCATGAATAATAAATAAATCAATGCCAGACGATAAATATCCCAGGGGAAAAAGAAATTCCGAATGAGTATCCCCGCCAGAATCGCTAATAAGATATTGGCCAGGGGACCTGCAAGGGACATCAAGATGATGTCTTTCCTGATATTCTTAAAATATCTGGGATTCACGGGGACGGGCTTGGCCCACCCAAAGTTAAAAAGAAACAGGCATATTGCCCCAAAAGGATCAATATGGGGCAGGGGGTTCAGTGTAAGCCGCCCCATGTTTTTTGCTGTGGGGTCTCCCAGCCATAACGCGGCCCTGCCATGGGCATATTCATGTATGGTAATGGCGAACAATAACACGGGAATTCTGACAATCCACTGACTGATATCAAAGGACATATAAGGATCTTCTCTTAAGGTTTTTTTTAATTGCTGATTTTCGCTTTATCAGTAAAACTACATAGCAACAATCTCATTTTATGGCAAGAAAGAAGAGAGAGGGTTGACAATTGATGATTGATTATTGACTATTGGCTATTGATTCGTCAATCGCCAATCGAAAATCGTCAATCACTAAAGGGGGTGACACTCATGAAAGAAGTAAGAAGGTCTGATTTTGCCGGTTCATGGTATCCCGGGAATGAATCGGATTGCCGGACGAGCATTGATGAATTTTCAGATGCCAGCCTGCCTTGTCCTAAAGATGGAGATGCAGTGGGTGGCATTGTCCCTCATGCCGGATGGTTTTATTCCGGGAAGATCGCATGTAACGTGATTAAATGTCTGAGCCAGCACACCCAGCCTGATACCTGTATCATCTTTGGCCGGCACTTGCACCCCGGGAGTGGTAACTTCATTATGGAGCGAGGCCGTTGGGCTACGCCTCTTGGTGATTTGGAAATAGACTCCGAACTTGCGACAAAACTAACAGCGGAATTCCCCTTTACTGTTGAAACATCCTCTCACTATGAGCCGGACAACACAATAGAATTGCAGTTGCCGTTCATAAAATACTTTTTCCCCAAGACAAGAATTGTCCCTATTGGTTCACCGCCGAGACTTACTTCTTTGGAGATCGCCGGAAAGGCAGTTGAAATAGCAAAAAACCTGAGCCGCAAAACCATTATTATAGGGTCTACTGACCTTACTCATTATGGTTACAATTACGGCTATGTTCCAAAAGGTGCGGGCGAAGAGGCCGTCGAGTGGGTCAAAAACAAGAACGATAAGCAGGTTGTGGATCTGATGCTTGAAATGGACGGACAGGGTGTTATTCAGGAATCACTTGAGAACCATAATGCCTGCTGTTCTGGAGCAGCAGGCGCTGCGATTGAGGCCACAAAAAAATTGGGTGCAAAAAGAGCAGAGAAAATATTATATTACACCAGCTATGACATAAGGCCTGATACCAGTTTTGTGGGCTATGTGGGCATTGTTTTTAGTATGGTTTGATATATTTTAAAAGGTAATTGATATGTTTAAATTTTTCAGAAGGAATGGAGCCAGCTCTTCACAAAAGGCGAAAGCGCCATACAACCAATCCGAATCAAGGCAGGTTGCGGTAAATATTGATTCGGGGCATAAAAAAGATTTTAACCCAGACCGAAGGAGAGTAAAAACTGACCTCCTTATACATGACCTCAAGGTTCCGCTTGCAGTGATAGAAGCCGGTATCGTATCGTTATTGAGAAGAGTGGAAAAATATGGGCCCCTTACAGAAAAGCAGGAAAAAGTTTTAGTGAGAGTACTGAGAAATACCAAGGTTGCTAAGACACTGGTGAATGATGCCCTCGAACTGGGACGGTCCAGAAAGGGGATTGTTAATCTAACAAATTTCAGCCTCTCAGCTTTGATTGAGAAGACCCTGGTGGAGATTTTTGATTTGACTGACTCCAGGGCCTCAGAAGAGATAAGAATCTGTGCAGACCTGGCGCGATTTAAAGAAACATTGGAAGAAAGAGGGATTCTGCTGCATATTGATGAAGGACTCTGGTGCCAGGAGATCTGTCAGGATGAAGAAAAGCTAACACAGATCTTGAGAAACCTGCTGAACAATGCCATAAAATATAGAAAAAGCCGGGTGGGATTAGGTGTTGATAGAAAGGAGGACTATCTTGTCATTCTTGTAACGGATGATGGGGAGGGAATACCGTCAGTCTATCACAAAAAGATATTTGAGAGCTATTTCCAGATAGATGGCTCAGGCGTTTGTGCTGTCAGGGGGCATGGCCTTGGCCTGGCTGGTGTGATGGCCTTGGTAGAGGATATGGGTGGGCAGATATCACTTGAGAGCGAAGAGGGAAAAGGCGCAAAGTTCTCTGTCAAAGTTCCTCTGAACCGGATAACCGGATTAGTAACAGCTACATAAGCTTTTCAACGTCCTCTTTTGAGACATGATATGTCTCATCAAAGTCCTTCCAGAATTCTTTGTGCTCTTCCCTCCACTCGGATCCGAACTTCTTGTCAAAAAACGGCTTGAGCTTTGCAAACCAGGTGCCTTCTTTTTTAATCCCTTTTTCACTGGAACTCAGTATATCGGCCAGAAACATTGGGATATCAGCTATTTTATCTTTGGGCACATAAGACTGGGCGCCCCCCCTTATAGACTTTACCAGGTTATCCGGACTGAGAGCATGGGCTGTGAGCATTAAAGCAGGGACATTTTTTTCTTTGGTGAGTTTCAAGAGATCGTAGCCCCTGACTCCCATAATATCCAGGATGGCCGCATTATAGGTGTTTTTATTAAGAAATTTTTTAGCACTATCGAAATTTGGGGCGGTATCAACAAGACACATATCCAGCAATTCTGCCAGCGTCTCCAGTATATCAGCCTCGTCGTCCACGATCAGAATTCGTTTCCCTTTGAGTATCTCCTCCATGATTAGCCCTCCCCATGACTTTTAGATTTCAATATAAGATTTTAACCCGATAGACGTTTACAGTCAATAGCTTTATGGGGTGGAAGCAGAATTAAGAATAGTAATTTAATTTAGTCCAAAGCAAAAACCCATCTCCTCTGGGCCTGGATTCTTTACTTGACACTACAGAAGACATTTCTTAACGTAAATAAAGTATTTTTGCGATTTAGGCTAACGGATCAAAGGTTGTAATTGTCAAATAATCATAATACGGAGGCTAACTTATGGATTTCATGGAAAAAGCAAAGATCAGATTACAAAGCTGGATTACGCACAATGATCACCACCAGGAGGAATATGAGATGTTTGCCGAACAACTGGAGGAGGCAAACAGAACTGACAGCGCGAAACATATCCGGGAAATGATAGAACTAAATTCCAAAAGCAATGAATGTTTACGACAGGCCTTAAAGGCCCTTTAGGAGGGGTTGAACATGTGTGAAGCAAATGCATTTGTATTAATAGACGGAAAGGAAGAAAAGCTCCTGGAGAACGTTGATTTGGTTAGCCTGGAAGGTGATGATGTGAAGCTTGTGAGTATTTTTGGCGAACAGAAGACCCTCAAGGCAAGACTCAAGCAGTACAATAATACGGAAGGGAAAATCATATTTGAAACCGTCTAGTGCCCCGTCTCAAAAGTTTAGCGCCTTAAAATGGTAACACGAAATATTCGTATAGACTCATACATTCCCCAACCATCTGTGGGGGACGGGAAAATCCGAAATTCGAATATCGAAACTCGAAACAAATACAAATGACAAAAATATCAATGACCAAAACGAGAAACGGTCGTATCATGAGGTTTTTGTTTAGAATTTTGAAAATTCGCATTTCGATATTGTTTCGTATTTCGCATTTCGATATTCGTATTTTTTTAGGTTGTTCCTGTGATTTGATGACATGATAAATTGCCAAAATCATGTACAGAACTTATGAGACACGGTACTAGGGGGCATGGAAAAATAAACTGATCTTATTTTTATCCAGGCCCTAAACATCGGTCGTGAACACCATAGAGCGTGGAGGATGATGGAAGAACTGATTGGACAGGCTGCCGGAATCATTATGAATTCAAAATTTACAATGGCATTGACCGGTGCCGGCATTTCTGTGGAATCTGGAATTCCCGATTTCAGGAGTGCGGACGGACTCTGGTCAAAATTTGACCCTGCTGAATATGCTTCCATATACTCCTTCAGGGCCAAGCCCGAAATGGTCTGGGAAATGCTCCGGGAGATGGATAAGGTGGTCAGTCAGGCCAGGCCGAATAAGGCCCACCTGGGGATGGGGGAACTGGAGGAAATGGGATATCTCCATTGCATCATCACGCAGAATATCGATAACCTGCACCAGATGGGCGGTGCAAAGAATGTTATCGAGTATCACGGAAACTCCAGTACGCTTTCCTGTCTGTGGTGTGGGAAAAGATACAAGAGTGAAGAGAAGCGGGATGAATATCCACCGAGATGTGAGTGTCAGAAAATCCTGAAACCGGACGTTGTGTTTTTTGGGGAGGCCATCCCGGAATATGCCTTGAATCGATCCTTTCAACTTGCCTCATCGGCCCAGGCACTAATGGTAGTGGGGACTTCGGCTGTCGTCTCACCTGCCAATACTATTCCGGCAATCGCGAAGCAGAACGGGGCAAAGATTATTGAAATCAATACGGAGCGGACCCATTTAACCGATTCGCTTACGGATATTTTCTTGCAGGGTGGCGCTGGAAAAGTGATATCAGCCCTTGTGGAGGCAGTAAAAGGAAATGAAAAAAATTGACAATTGAGTATTTAAAACTCAAAATTATCCCTCTATATCGTCAATCGTCAATCATCAATCGAAAATCGTCAATCTCCCTGTGTTACCCTGGTTTCAAGAAATCTTTCAGCGATATGACCTTGCTCCCTTTTTTGGTCGACTCCTTCAAACTTGCCCAGGATCCTCTCACCTTTGCCTTGCGGAGTTCATTGATCATGGCTTGAAACTCAGGGTTTTTTTCAACAAGTCCCTGAATTTGCCGATTAAGCTCTTTCCAACTTGTGTCAAGTTCTTCTGTGTCCAGTTTGAATTCTCCTATGGATGACAGCAATGATGCCAATTGTGACAGGAGGCCAAAGTGAGTGGCTCCTTGAAGATAATAAGGGCAATGGCACCATAAACTGATGCATTGGAATCCCCTCTTTTGGCCTTCTGATTGTATAAGAGAATGAATGGTGCTTGGCCCGTGATAATCAATTGGAATGACATGCCGTTGTTTCAGTTTAGACAAGACGCCTTCCTTTGATGTAATCCCGGAAATAATCCTATCCGTATGAAGGACATTGTCATACATGCTTCCCAGGGTGATAATGGTCGCTATGTCCAGTTTTTTGCAAAGCGAGAACAGCTCATCCGCAAAATTGAGCCAACGAAGGTTTGGCTCACTGGCTTTTAGTATAACAAGATCCCTTTCATCCGAGCCGGTACGGACAGCATAAAAAGAGCCGTTGGGCAGTGATACACTTTTTAATATTCCTTGCTCTATATTCGCTATGGGACGATTTTCATCATAACGGTAGAAAAGATCAGGATTGATCCTGGCAAAATATTTGGCCTCTAACTTGCGGATCAAATAAGAGGCCATGGCCCTTGAAAGGTCCAGAGCATTGCCCCAGCCGTCAAACCCTGCAATGAGAAGCGCATTTTTAAGTTCTGGCAGTTCACTTATGTGGATTCCTTGATTTCCCATACTTTCTATTTGACATCCAGGTAAAGGAATGTCAAGAGGTTCATTGCTTGTTCAAAATTCAAAATCAAGAATTGCTATTTCTTGTTGACAAAGCTAAAAAAAGGTATAGATTATCATGATTTAGAATCAGGAGCCTTGTGATGGACGCACGAAGGCGCTTGAAGACAACCCGGAGCGAGGAAAAGAAGCCTTGGCCATAAAGATCGATAATGGGCTTTTAGAGCAGGCCTGCAAGGAAATGATCGAGACCATCCTGTTTTGCCTCCCAAACGCCTACAAGGGAACCGTTTACCGCATAGGCAAACCCCCTAAAATGATTGCAAAGCGGATCACTTCCGGGATCATTGATGAAGAGAGAAAAATAATCTCCTGGGGCCTCCCTGAAAGATCTGAATACAACCCGCCAGGAAAGCTTTTTGTTGAATACAGAGATCAACCCGGCCGCCCTTTGGAAGCGATGGCATGGTGTGTGGAGAAACAGAAAAGCTGGACAGCCGAGGACCCTGAAAGTGACAACCGAAGCGTCAGGCTTCAAGTTAAAGGTGAATTGGAAGATTTTCACCACATGGAGCCCGTATTAATCCGTAAGGAGGATCTGTATGTTGGGAATGTGCTGGGCCCTGAGTATCCAAGAAATAGTAAGGGAGAAATTATCTGGAATGATTGTGATTATGAAGTTATAGGAGTTATTAAAATCCATTTCCAACCTAATACCATAAAAAAAGGAAGCCCGGAGACCAGAGTTATAAAGAGATTGTCCCGGTCCCTTGGAACCGAGCTCCTTTCGTATCAATTACGACAACATTCCCTTGACGCTATGAGTCAGCTTGCAAAAGACAAGCTGCAGTCCTGCAATATACTTGCGGATTCGCTACGTAATGCAATTACTAAGTCGGGTTTGATTTTTTCTCTCATTAAACTGGAACTGGGATTCCTCCGGCAGCAATGGGAGCAGGTATTGCTGCGGCAGTCGGATCTAAAGGAAATGAAACGAGAGGCGGTTTTAGCACTAAACAGTGTTCTGAACAACATGACTCAGCAGACAGATGAATTGGCAGTTAGTCTTGTTGGCATTCAAAATAAATTCCTACATCTTTCATTTCCCTCGGAGCAGGGGGAAAATTGGGTCTGCATGCAGATCGAGGATAAATGGGACGAACTTCTTCACAGAAAACCGGTAGGTGAAGAGCAAACAAAAGAGATCCGCCGGGGGATTGATCAACTGAAGCAGTCTCTTTACCTTGGGAGGGACCCGGAAATTCTTGCGGCCTATAACGAGCTGCCCGAATCAGTGAAAAAGGAGTGGGTTGACCACATTTATTGTAATACAGATCGAGTAGATTTTCAATTCCTCGACAGACTGATCAGGTTTCTGGAAAACCCGTCTATTAATCTACCATATCAGGAGAAGTCGAGAAAGGTCCTTATCCGTCTCAAAGCCCTTGCAGAAATCATGGTTGAGTTGGAACAGAGCACCAATATGGTCTTAAGGCAAGTGCTCAACGGCAATGGCAACGGGATGATCCCTAACCCGGATAAACCGGCAATGTAATCCTGCAAATCCTGAGACCTTGTTTGCGCCTGTAGCTCAGCTGGATAGAGCAGCGGACTTCTAATCCGCAGGCCGGGTGTTCGAATCACCCCAGGCGCACCAGTAGTATCAAGGGGTTAGCCGGAAAAGCTACCCTTTTTTTTAGCCTAACCGTGATGTTTTATACTTCTTTAACTGGAAAAGCTTTTTGTCCTGGGTGGCCACTATGTGGTAAAATTTGTCTTGAGGGATATAGATGTAAGGCACATCCTCTGGTCGACGATAGAGGAAGTGAGAAAGGATCATCCGGTTGACGGCCTGGTGACCTATGATCATGATGTTGTCGGAATTGCTGCTTAAGTAAAGCGCTTTTTTAATCCCCATGTCTATTCTGCTTTTCATTGAAATGTAGCCTTCGCCTTCGGGGTAGATGTAGTTGTGCTTGTCTCGTTTTCTGGCTGAATAGACATCAGGCATCTGTTCCCGGATCTCTTTATAGCTCATGCATTCACAGATGCCGCTATCGATTTCGTCGAACTCCCCGAATTGAATAATAGTGCAGTTTTTCTGTAGTGCCTTTATGGGTTCTGCTGTCTGTATCGTCCTTTTCTTCTCACTGGTGAAAATAACCGGGATTTTTTTATTCTTGAAATACTCTGCAAGGGCCCTGGCCTGAGCCTTGCCACCTTCGGTCAAACCGGAGTCCCCGCCGATTCGATTTTCCAGGTTGAAATATGTCTCTCCGTGCCTGATCAGGAATAGGCTTTTGACGCTGTCTGTCATAAGAAAGTCCCTGATTCGGTCGTAATAAGGGATATCATCAACGAGTTCCTCTTGCATGATTTGGTTATTAAGAGAATCCAGTTTGATAAAATTCCTGCCCTCCTTAACGGGGGTGTAAATGGTGTTATAATAATCGATCCGCTTCCTGAAACTTTGAATCGCTGCTTCCTTTTCAAAGTGATTGAATTCGGCGTGTGCAATTTTTCGCAAAATACTGGCCGCAAGGATTTCCGGGTCATCATTGATACATTCGATAAAAAGAAGCGGGTGTCCCTTGAGTAAGCTGGTGATCATATTTCTTCTTTTGATACTGACGTTAGTGGCATCGAGGATGGAGACCTGGCCGCGCCTGGCAAGGTAATTCTTGGCCCGCTCAAGATTCATGAGGGCAATCCGCTCCCTGAGAGCCGCTCCTTCCGTGTTCCTTGGGTCGTAGAACTCTGCAAAAGATGTGTTTTTCAGCTCCAGGCGTCTTCTCAAGGCCCCATTGTTGAATATCCGGGACTTGATGGAATCTTTGGTAAGGTTTTCTTTGAGTCTGTTGGCTATGGTTGATTTTCCTCTGGCGGGTAATCCAACCATAACCACATAGAGTTTTTTGTTTTCCATGATAGTGATCTTAAGGAGTATTCCAGGAAATTCAAGGTGAAAAAACGGCAAAACCTGTTTTCTGGCTGCGAAATTCGTAACACCTCAATAAATCGGACATTCCGAATGCTTCCCCCTTTGCAAAGGGGGATTGAGGCCTCGGCGCGTAGGGCCTAAGGCTCGGAGAGGGGATTTTCCTAATACAAACCGAACTTATTGAAAACTCGCCGAAATTCCTTGAAGAAATGTATGTATAGCAGTATACTAACACGATTTAACTGATCGGTTTAAACCACCACCCTGGTAGTGGTGCCATAAAAAGGTTATACCGTTTTTTGAATACAGACTTGAATTCTATTTTAAAACACTTATAATAATAGCCATTAAA
>Ga0180009_10004597_pt1 | contig 15162 bp, 14 predicted proteins | sample OS_PC_MetaG_FD_123537 | JGI IMG/M metagenome (GOLD analysis project Ga0180009, IMG submission 123537) | Groundwater microbial communities from the Aspo Hard Rock Laboratory (HRL) deep subsurface site, Sweden - OS_PC_MetaG | ecosystem: Environmental > Aquatic > Deep subsurface > Groundwater...
ACCACAGATACCACGAATCACTAAACAATCTGACACCGGCTGATGTCTATGCAGGAAGATCAGACAGATCCTGGCAGAGAGACACAGAATCAAGCAGAAGACCATGCAGATGAGGCGACAGCAGAATCTGTGTGGCAAAACAGACTGGGAGTGCGCCATCCTCTCCTTCTGCATAAGGAATTTCAGTTCATTCTCCATCTGTTGCTTTAGATAGTCTTTCACAGCCTCAAACTTCAACTCGAACTCGTTCTGTTGAGATTCACATTTCAATTGAGACATCCCATCCTTTGTTGGGCGACAGTCGGGCGTCAGCCCGTCTCGTCATTCTGCTTCGACAACTCCCTCGCCCTCTCATTCAACACCCTGCAGACTACGCACTGTGATTTGTCACCAGTTCCTTCGAGTCGATCCAGCTTGGAGATCATCCAGCCTCTGGTACACTGTTCATTGTTGTGATAGCAATCCTCCTTGACCGAATGCCATGACTTGACGGCTGACATATGTTCCCCCCAGAATTAGTTACACTTCATCACTGGAAAGATACAGACGCTAACTGTCAGAACCTGTCAGTTACTAGTCAGGAAAGTGAGCGTTTTCACTCATTTCTCGATGAATATTGGGGAGTACAATTAAGAATAATGAGGTTCTCCATCAATAAGGTACCAACAATGTCCGATTTTAACGAGAGTCCTTACCTCAATCCATTGAGATGATTTATTGGTCATCGTTGCTTCAACAATACTAAACTCATCATTAGATTTTAGTTCCCTAATAGATTCAATCGAATACGGTTCCGTATGTTCCTTTTGATTTATGATATTAGTACTCTTATTTGCCATAAACATTCTCCATTGGTCAATAAAATCTCTATAACAATTGAATTTGTTCTTGGCAAATTGGGTCATACAGCACCATGCCCTCGGTTGATTTCCGAATTCAGACATCGCCCCACGAAAGAAGTATTCGAGACTTAATATTGACGTTACACTTGCTTTAGGTGGATTTACTAACATCAAAACAGCGCGAAATGCAAATATAAAAAATACTAATGCGCAGATCCACGTTAGTATTGATGCAACCAATAGAACCATTTCTGCAACATTGTGAGCCTGAGAAAAAAAGGATCTTACTAATGTGGTGGTGTCAGAGAGAAAGGGTACTCTTTTGGAAGATGATATAAACAAGGCGCCTAATAAAGCAAGGCCCAAAAGAAGCAACTTGGATCGCAAATTGGCGCGTATTGCCTTCGATGTTTCTGCGGACGGAAGTTCTAAATAATCTGAGGATTCTTTTAATATATCAAACTCCTCTGGTATAGAAAAAGAAAATGAGTCCATTTCATAATTCATTATATGCTGACCTTGATGAAGTGTTGAAACGATCTCTGCCCATTAGATGTGGTCCAGCTCAAAGTGTGTTATTACGAACCTTATGAGACAGATGTCCTGTAATTATAACATACTTCTCAGCGCTTCGTAAGGAGTTTCCCCGAAACTATTTGCCAGGCTTCTTGCGCCCTAGGATCGCGTACGCGACCAGTCCGGCAACGAATCCGGTCATGACCGAGATCAGGGTCAACAGCGCCTGAGACATGCCGATTGTCCACAGGAGCAGATTAAACCCTACGCGATGAGTGTTCTGCAACAGTACTACGATCAGCAGAACGAAGACGATCACCAGAAAGATGACTTTTGCGCCTGGTCCCGACCCCGACGAACTTTGTTGAGGCATCATCATACTCCGTCAGATGGTCAAACGACATTCATCCGACATAAGATTGTTACTGAAGAATAGAATGACTCAAATCACTTCGCAAGCATTTAATGACTTCTGACCGCGACGTTTATCTCGAATTATCCGGTTGCGAAGTACGGTCCGAGTCTATTATATATTTCAAGCGAATATTCGCCTGGGACAACCGGCTAATTTCGGGATTGTGCAATGATCATATTTTCTGACAGCAAGCAGTTTGCAGAGATGGTCATGTTAGATGACCTTCAGTGGGGTGAGGCTGACTTCCGTTCGGTTGGCGGCAGATTGACTGAAATCGCTGGTTATGTTTTCGATTGGCAGGCTGTTCATCAGGCTGAGATCACATCATCGCACTGCTTCGATTATCTCTTCATTTCAGAGCATTCTTCGAGTTCGCAATACGACTTCATTATTGATCTCTGCAAACAAAATGCAGAACTCCCGCACGGTATCCTCCTGCTGGCGGGCTCCGGCAGCGGATTCCACGGTCAGCGGGACCGGGCGTGGGAGAGTCCGCCCGGCAATATATACCTGACTGCATTCTTCGCGCCCAACAAAGAGATCCATCAGTTCGGACCGGGATTCATGGCGTTGCCCGCAGTTTCTGTGATTGACGCAATCGACTCAATCGAAGGGCTCAATGGCAGATCGTCGCTGAAGTGGGTGAATGACATTCTCGTTGGAAATGCCAAAGTCGGCGGTGTGCTTACTTATACGCAGGCGATGGGACCGGAGGTGACGGGTGCGGTGCTTGGGATCGGTGTGAATGTCGAAGCACCGCCGGAGGTCGAGTTGAACGAATTCGTACCGGACGTCGCCTGTCTCAGCGATTATGTCGATGATATCAATCTCTGCAACCTCAGGCTGGTGCTCGACAGCCTGATACACAATCTGGACAGAAATTACCAGTTACTCGAGAATGGCGATTACCGGCAGTTGCTCGATCAATATCGAGACAGATCAGCCATTATCGGCAGAGAAGTCGTTATCTGTGCCGATGACGACAAACCGCTCCCCGATGTCATCGCCACCGGCCGTGTGAAGAGCATAGGCGAGAACCTCGAGTTGTATCTTGAAGGTTCTGATGCACCGATTTCTCGCGGGCGACTGATCCTCCGAATGTGAACCTGCACTTCTGGTTGGGTGTCTCGGCGCGCAAAGGACCTTTCTCGCCAGCCGAACTGACAGATTTTCCACATCGCCGATTGACATATATGAGAACACAAAGTGTGCGGAATCTTGACAAGGATCGTATAAATTGTGTATATATAACAAATTCTGGAGGTAATCGTTTTGGATTCAGATATATGGGAAGTTGAATTTAAGGCACGCCGCCTTAATTACTACTACAACTGCAACGACGTGGAGTTCAGCGTGAACGACCACGTGGTAGTCGCTGCGGAGCGCGGCGAAGATATCGGCCAGGCAAGATGCAAGGTGTCAGGCGGAATCAAGATCAAGGGGGCGCCAATGGCTATCATTCGGCTCGCCTCCGAGAATGATCTTGAACGGAGCAAAGACAATCGTGTCAAGGAGAAGGAAGCCCTGAACCAATGTCAGAGCTTGGTGAAGCAGCACAGCCTCGACATGAAACTTGTGGATGTCGAATATCAGCTCGATGGGAACAAGCTCACCTTCTTCTTCACCGCCGACCAGCGGGTGGACTTCCGCGAGCTCGTTAAGGAACTTGCCGCAGTTTACAAAACTCGAATCGAATTGCGACAGATAGGTGTCAGGGACGAGGCGAAGCGGCTGGGCGGATTCGGGATATGCGGGCTCAGGCAGTGTTGCTCGCAGTGGTTGCTGGAATTTGCACCCATAACCACCACCCTGGCGCGGGAGCAGAATCTTTCGTTAAACCCGCAGAAGATTTCCGGAAACTGCGGCAGGCTTCTCTGCTGCCTTCAGTATGAGAGATTCCATTACCAGGAGACGCTCAGGAAATTCCCTGAACTGGGTTCACGATACAAGACTGATGTCGGTACGGGGACTGTCGACAAGATCAACATTTTCACGGAAGAAATGCTTCTCAGGCATGAAGGTGCCGACAACCAGATTGTGAAGCTCCGCGAGGTTGAACGGAGGAACAGGCGCAAATCGTCGTTTTTCCGGAAAATCACCGACAGGAGTGAGGAGACGGAGGATTAGCAGCTTGTCACGATCATTTTATGTCACCACGCCGATCTACTATGTCAACGACCGCCCACACATCGGTCACGGCTACTGCACCGTTGCGGCTGACGTCCTGTCCAGATACCTCAGGCTCCTCGGCTCCGATTCGTATTTCCTGACCGGAACAGATGAGCACGGCTCGAAAATAGAGAAAGCAGCGGAAGCTTCCGGAGTGACTCCGCAGCAGCTAGTCGATGACCATGCACAGTCTTTCAAGGACTCATGGAAGATGCTTGATATTCAGAATGACTACTTTGTCAGAACCACCGACGCGCGGCATGAAGAGGCTGTGAAGAAGCTGGTTACAAAGCTCCATGAGACTACTACTCCCGACGGCAAATCTGTGATTTATGAGGGAGAGTACAAAGGACTTTATTGTATCGGATGTGAGAAGTTTCTTACGGAGAAAGATCTCACCGAGGATGGCCTGTGCCCCGATCATCTCGTGAAGCCGGAGCTTCTATCGGAAAAGAACTACTTCTTCAGGCTCACATCGTATCTCGATCAAGTCAGAGATCTGATTGAATCCGGGAAACTCAAGATATTGCCGAAGGAGAGGAAGAACGAGGTGCTCGGACTCCTGCGGCACGGTCTCGACGATTTCTCGATATCCCGCGAGAAGGTGCAGTGGGGCATACCTCTGCCATTCGATCCCTCCCAGAAAGCGTATGTCTGGGTTGACGCTCTCTCGAACTACATAACTGCGATTGGATATGGTGATGATCGTACGTCATTCGATCGGTGGTGGAAGGGCAGCGAGATTGTCCACCTGATCGGAAAAGACATCCTGAAATTCCATGCTATTTTCTGGCCTGCAATCCTCATTGCCGCAGGAGAGAAGACTCCCGATACGATCTTCATACATGGCTATTTCACCGTAGACGGTCAGAAAATGTCGAAGTCCCTCGGCAATGTGATATCGAATGAAACTTTGGTCGAGCTGTTCGGAGTCGATTCAGCACGGTATCTTCTGTTGAACATGTTTCCGTTCGGTACCGACGGAAACATTCGCCTCGATGACTTCTTCAGGAAGTATAATTCTGATCTCGCGAATGATCTTGGGAATTTGGTATCGCGCACGATCAAGCTGACCAGGGGCAATTTCAAAGGCAAGATACCCCCTGCCGGCACGCCGACTGATGACGAGAAGGATCTGCTTCAATTTGTCAAATCCGCAGCCGACCGATGCAAACAGCAGATAGAGGCTATCAACCCTAATGGCGCTGCCAATGCTTTCATGAGTGTATGCAGAGAGCTGAACCGATACTTCGACGCTCAGAAGCCATGGGCGCTAGCCAAAGAGGGTAAGCCGGAACGACTCGCAACGGTCCTTCGCACGACTCTTGAAGGCATCAGATGCGTTTCGGTAATGGCGTATCCATTTCTCCCGGAGAAATGCCGGACCCTTCGCGAGACTCTGGGATGTGTTCCTGATCCCAAGTCTATTGGGGAAGCGGAATCGCTCGAATTCCTTGTCGAGGGGGCTGAGTTGAAACTGGACAAGGCACTATTCCCGAGACTTGAGCTTCCTGACGAGGCCGTCAAGGAGGCAGTCGATTCAGCACCGCCATCCGATGACAATCTAATCTCAATCGAGGATTTTGCAAGAGTGCAGTTGAGAGTCGCTGAGGTGCTCGAAGCAGAGCCTGTCCCGAAGACCGACAAGCTTCTCAGATTACAAGTTGCTATAGGCGAGAATAAGCTGCAGATCGTCGCCGGCATTGCTGAGCATTACAAGGCTGAGGATCTCATCGGCAAGAAGATAATTGTGGTGGCAAATCTGAAGCCCGCCAAACTTCGGGGTATCGAAAGCCAGGGGATGCTCCTTGCTGCGAAGAAGGGCAAGAAACTTACATTGCTGACCATTGAGACCGATCTGCCCTCGGGTGCGACTATTAGCTGATATCTCGTGACAAACTGGCGACCCCACTCCATTGTCCCAGGCGTAATTTAGGTGATAGATACACACGCACATATCGATTTTCCCAATTTTGACGACGACCGCAACAAGGTCATCAAGTCTGCATTCGATGTTGGTCTGAGCGCGATAATAAATGTCGGAGTCGACGTCGAAACATCACGGGCCAGCGTCGAATTGGCTGAGAACAACAAGCGAATCTATGCAGTTGTCGGGTGTCATCCCCACGATTCCGGGAAGTTTACCAGAGAAGACAAGCAGACGATTGAACGACTTGCGCAGCATCCCAAAGTCGTCGCAATAGGCGAGATTGGACTCGACTACTACCGCGACCATTCTCCGCGCGATATTCAGCAGCAGGTGTTTGCCGAACAGATTATCATGGCGCGGAATTTCGAGCTGCCGATGGTGGTTCACATTCGCGATGCAATGCCTGATGCACTCAGGATTCTCAGGGAGCAGAAGGCCTATCTCGTCGGTGGGGTGCTTCACTGTTTTCCGGGAACGGCGGAGGATGCTCAGAAAGCTACTGATATGAACCTGCTGGTTTCATTCGGTGGATCGCTGACATTCAAGAAGTCACGGTCTGCGGCAGCGGCCGCTGAGGTCCCGATAGAAAACATAATACTCGAAACCGACTGCCCATTTATGACGCCGGAACCGTTCAGGGGTAAGCGCAATGAACCGGCCTATGTTCGCTATGCCTACAAGGCGCTCGCGTCAATCCGGAATCTTCCTCTTTCCACAATAGAGAAAACAGTTGATGAAAACGCCCGTCGCCTGTTTAATATAGCTGATGACGGTTTATAAAAAAAGCCTTGGTCAGCACATACTGCAGAACATTGGCGCCGCACGCAGAATAGTCGAATCTCTCGGGATCGAAAGAGGAGATTCGGTATTGGAGATCGGCCCCGGTCGCGGTGTGCTTACCGGCATAATGGCTGAGTTGCCGATTCAGCTTATTGCGGTCGAAGTCGATCAGCGGTTCGTTGTCGAACTGCGAGAACGGTTCAAATCGGCTGATAACATGACAATCATCAATGAGAGCATTCTCGACATCAACATCCGGTCAATTGTCGGAGACAACAGGTGCAAGCTTGTCGGGAATCTGCCGTATAACCTCAGCTCGCAGATTCTGAAGAAGGCATTCGAGAATCATGATCTGTTTCCCCTGGCGGTTTTCACTGTCCAGAAAGAAGTGGCCGATCGCATGACAGCCCATCTCGGCTCACGCGACTATTCATCCCTGACTGTATTCACTGAGACTTACAGCCGTTCTGAGAAACTGTTCACTCTCAAGCCGGGATCGTTCTACCCGCCGCCAAAGGTCAGTTCTGCAGTCGTGAGACTGACATTCAGAGACTCCATCCCGATTGCAGGTGAACGACGCGAAGCATTCAGCCGATTTGTCCAGTCGATATTTGCCCACCGTCGAAAGACAATTCTGAACAGCCTGACATTTGCGACGTCTTTAAGCCGTGATCGATTGGAATCTGTACTCGAAAACAGTGAGATCGATGATTCGGTGCGCCCACAGAATGTTTCGCTCGACCGATTTGTCTCCCTTTTCAATGCTCTCGATGAGGTAAAGGATGCATAAGCTGAAGATTGCATGTCTGTTGTGTCTATTGGTGGCGATGCCTGCATCTGGTCTTGCGCAGGAGCTGTTTTTCGATTTCTCTCAGAACCGCGAGATATACCAGTGGGGTGACTCTCTTGTATGGCAGCCGTCATTCGGCAACAGGAATCAGCTTCTATTTACGAATTCATCCGCGACGACCCTTTTCAAAGAATCGATTCTGCTCGACAGACGAGACCGTTGGCAGGAGGACTATCGAACGCGATTGGAATGGCGATTCAATCAAGATAGCAGATTCCGCTTGTCATCCGTATTCGAAAATGATTACAGCTCTTTCGAGGAGCGAATAGTCGTGGAGAACAGCGTTGGCCTGGCCGCCTGGCTCCAGCCATCGGCTGGCTTGACTCTGGAAAACACAGGCTCGTTTATTACCGCTGCCCGGAACAACTCCGGTAATCAGCACCGGGCAAATGGATTCCACAACATCTCATCGGCACACTATAATCACCGATTCTCGCGTTCCAGCGCAATAGACATCGGCTACACTCAGGATCTGAAGATAATACCGGAAATTCCCGTATCGGGTTTCAACAGTCAGGCATCATTCTTCAGCCATGGGCTTGATGATTCGGTCAGGCTGTCACTGTCGGGAGAGTACCAGAACAGCCGCTATTTCACCAGCACGCGATCATATGAGTCGATTTCCAGGCAGCGGAAGGCGGCTACAAGCACTCGGTTGGCTGTCAGCTTGAAGCCAATCCTCGGAACACGCGTCAAACTGCTGTCGAATTTCGATTATCGGCAGTTCAGGTACAAGCACTTCGGCACCGATGGCACGGCGAATTCGATAGGCCTGCTCGGTTCGGATAACAGTTCCCGGTCGTTCGATTACAAGATAGCTGCTGACAGGACTTTGTTGAAGCGCGTCGTATTCGAGACGCATTATCAATACCGGGAGACGGATGAGGATTATAGCTCGCTTGCTGCAAATCAGAAGACCAAATCCGGTGAGGTTCGATTCGGTTTCAGAGTGCATCCCGGAATCAATGATTCGCTGTGGGCTGAAGCAATATTCTCTCTAACCAGCTACATTTCAGATCGCGAAAGCTCATTCTTTTCTGACAGGGACAGGGGAATGCAGCTCTACTCCTCAGGTGCAATGCATCGGTTTAGTCGCGCAATGAGCCTGCGCATAGATGGTTCATATCGGGACTTTCATCAGACATTCATCTCGGGATCTCTTTCCGCCAACAACAACCACGACAAGACTTATGTGCTGACTCCGGTTGTCGACTGGCAACCTGCCGCATGGCTTACGATATCCAACAAATTTCTGCTGCATGCCAATTATGTTTGGTACGATCATGAGAGGACAGTATCATCCGAGCGCAATACTCTCTTCAGGAGAGCTCAGTGGAAGAGTGAGTACGAACTTATTGTCTCACACAGACTCAGGATACGTCCGTCTTTTACATACAGATATGAGGATTTCGGGCAACTGCTCTGGCGTGACCAGTGGGCGCAGAAGACTAACTGGGATCGTCGTACAAGCTTGCCCGCGCTTGAGGTATTCTATCGAATGTGGTATAGTATAAGGCTGACTCCGGCGCTGACCTATGAGCGCAGGAAATCGTGGGAGTTCGTTCTGGGTGACGATGGCGCTATTGAGAGAGTCGAGAAGGAGACTTTCGAGCGGACGATGGTCAGCTTCGGCCTTGACTATACTCCCAGCGCCAATACAAGCATCGGCGTGAAGGTTCAACGCAGAGTGCAGGAGAGCAACTTGTTCGGTGACGATAAGACAAACCAGTTCGTGGTCAACGTGCACAGGGTATTTTAGTGCAAAAGACGATTTCATACGCGTTATTATTCATGATCTTGACGATTTCATGCACGAACCCGTTCTCAGCAAGGGAATCGGAGCCACCGTCCGAGAATGAAGGAACGTACATCACGCCGGTCGAACCACAGCTTGTGCTCGTCAATCTCGAGGCATCATACAACGAGAAGATAATCACCAACTACATGCAGTGTCTTGACACGTTGTTTGCCTACCGGTATGACTTCCTGCAGTTTCAGGGACCCGATTCGGGCTGGGGATACAATTCGGAAATATCTCTCACCGACAAGATTTTTGCCGCATTCCGATCAAGTTCTGAGTCGATTTCACTTTCGCTGTCGCTCGCACCGATTGAATCACTCCCTGATCTTGAAGACGACACGACCGCAACGATCCATAGAGAATATGAACTTATAAGCATATCTGATATCGACATTGCAATGCCGGATACGACATTCTACAGGGGCACAGCGTCATTTGAGCTGATCGAGACCGGGGTTAATCTGTGGAGACTGCGCCGCTGGACGGACAATCATGCGTCGCCCAATGACACGGCCTGGTCAGATTTCAAGAACGGGTACAGATAGCATGAGATGGTCTGTCATCATTATTCTGGTCACAACATTTGCCGGGTTGTCATGCGTCAATCCCTTCTCACCCGCATCGGTAGATCCGTCGGGAATCAAGCCGATTGTGAGGCAGACGGCACCCGATTCTGTCCTGCACAATTTTAGGTACGCATACGAGCACAATGATATTGATGTTTATGAGAATTGCCTGGATCCCAATTTCATCTTTAGCTATACCGATCAGAATCTTGCCGGTGAAATAGAGACAATAGTCATTCCACGAGACGGCCCATCGGGTGATCTCAATCGAACTCGTCGGTTATTCGAGTTCTTTGATGAAATCAAGCTGGAGACATGGATGCCCTTTTTCGACAGGTTCGAGCATTCAGGGTCGGAAACGTGGCAGGTCTATGGAGTCTATTTTCAGCTATCCGTTCGAGACATCGACGGCGACTTCGGAGGCGAGAGCTTCGAGGCAGTCGGCATTGCAGAGTTCACATTCCGACAGTCGAAGAAGGACAATCTCTGGAGAATGGTATCCTGGGAGGATCGGTCGGCCATCTGACATCAGTCCCTTTGTCACTGTTTCTGAACTTTTGGATGCTCAGTTCGTACAACATGGAACTGGAAGCAGACTGACATGACCACGGGAGAGAGACAAATGCGCAGATTGATAGTGAGTATGGACGCCATTGCTGCGATTCGCGAAGGTCGCAAAGAACGAGAACCCGATCCCGTTGCGGCAGCATCAGTGGCCGAACTTGCCGGCGCCGATGGGATAGCGATTCATTTGAGGATGGACAAGAAACACATTCGCGAGCGTGATCTCTACATTTTGCGTGAAACGGTCAAAACCAAACTAAACCTCTACATAGCGCCGAACACGGATTTGGTCGCTCGCGCGCTGGAGGTCAAGCCTGCCGAAGTGACGCTTGTAGCTGAGCGCCCCGGTGAGCTGACAACCGAACAAGGTCTCGATTTGCATGAACACGGTGACGAAGTTCGAGGCGTGGTCGAGCAACTTCAGGCTGCTGGGTGCCGGGTATTTGCGGTCGTTGAGCCTGAGGCTGATTCGGTAAAACATGCCGTGAAACTCGGACTTGATGGGATCGAGATATTCGCGAATCACTATACTGAAGCGAAATCCCAGGAGAATGTCGAAGCGGAGCTTGGCAGGATTGCAAAGACTGCAGATGCCGCGAAAAAGGCGGAACTCATGGTAAGGGCGAGCGGCGGCCTCGGTTACGCCAACATCGTGCCCGTGCTCTCAGAGACCGCGATCACAGAATATGTTGTTGGTCACAATATTACTTCGCGCGCAGTTATGACCGGTTTCGACAAGGCCGTCAGAGAAATGGTCGAAATCGTCAAATTCTTCTGATACTGCTACTCCGGCAGTCCCGCCGTTGCAATCACGTACTTCTCAGTCGAGAAGTACTTCTTAGCCACACGCTGAACGTCATCGGCGGTGACCTTTCGAAGATCGACAATCCAGTTATCGCTGAAGGCGTAGCCGACACCCAGGTATTCGTTCACGCCCATGTAGTAAGCCTGATTGACTCTCGACAAATTTCTCGTGAGTGATGATCCCCAGAGCGAGTTCTTAGCCTTCGTCAACTCATCAGGATCGATTGCTCCCTCCTGGAGTTTCTTTATCTCCGCAAGCATGCCATCTTTTGCCGTTTCGTAATTATCTATGCCGGTTCCCATAACCGCAACGTACCATCCGAAATCCTTGTCAAATGATGCCGAAGCTCCGACGCTATACGCCAGGCCTTGTTTCTCGCGCAGTTCGAGTGACATCCGGTCGGAGAGAATGGCTCCGGCGACCTTCAATGCCGGCGCATCTTCGCTCTGAATTCCGGGTGTGGGGCCGCCGATGTAGATGTAGACCTGCTCCTTATCCATCGGGACGTTCTTTGCGAGAACAGAAGATGGTTGAATCGGTTCGCCGACTATGATCGCAGGACTCTCTACCGGTTCCATGTCGCCGAAGTACTTAACTAACTTCGCCATTGCATCATCGATTGAACCATTTGTGCAGACGCTCAGAATCATGTTTCCGGGTGAGTAGAACGTTTTGTAATAGGCCAGCAGATCATCTCTCGTGATGCCGGCAATCGTTCTTTGCGAGCCCATGATTGGTTTCGAGTAAGCGCTGTTCGGGAAGAGAGACTCGTTGAACGCATTACGGCATTGTTCTCGCGGCGAACCGGATGACCTGCCTAGAAATCCCATCATCTGCCTGCGCGTCTGTTCGACATCTTCCTCGGTGAACACCGCATTCCTGATCATGTCGGACAGCAGCGCCATGCCTTTGTCGGAGAACTCATCGATAGTCTCGAATTTCACAAAAGCATACTGGTTCGTTGTGTAGAAATCATCGTAGGGGATATACGGATTATCCGTGACCGTCAGATTCGCGCCAATTGATGCCAGCTCTGAGGCGAGTTGATCGCTGTCGTATGTCGATGTTGCCTCTGTCATCACACGATTTACAAAATCGGTGATGCCATCCTTGCCTTCCGGCTCCATAGCGGATCGATTCTTGCCGATGATGTTCACCGCGAATACTCTGCTGTCGGGATTGCTCTTGATCACAACGGTCAGGCCGTTCGGCAGCACTTCCTTCTTGTATTCGGTATTGGATGCAGTCGCTGTTTCCGTTTTGGCTTCGCTTTTCGGAGTCACGACCGTTCCGGTGTAGGAAAGGGGTGTGAAGTACTTGGCTGCGACGCGTTTCAAATCACTGCGAGTCACTTTTTCGAGGTTCGGAATAAGATTCTCCAAAAACTCATATCCCGTAGAAACCATCATTGGAGCGACAATAATGCCATAGTAGTGGAGCTTTTCGCGGAGATAGATGTCATTCGTTTTGAGAGAGACAACGAGACCGTGAAGGTCTTTCTCAGATGGAATGACATTATCAATGTTCGCAAACAGATCATCGATGCCGCTCAGAATCTTGTCGGCATTCTCCGGCATATCGGTCGTCGCTGAAATGTGAAGGAGCGAGAAATCGCGCTGAGTCTGAAGCGACGCGCTGACCGACTGCGCAAACGGGTTTTCGCCTTCGGTGAAAGTCTTGTCTAAAGGCGACATGTCTCCCGACCCGAGATATTCAGCCAGCAGATAGTATGCGAAATAATCGGGATCGGTGAAATGCGGCGCGTTCATCGCAATATCGATTTTCGTGTCGGTAGTCTCAAGCTCAGCACGCTTGATCTTCTTACCCGCTGGAATTGAGAGTTCCACCTTGTCGAATTCCGGCAGCGGCTGCGCGGTCTGCATGCCATAGTATTTCTCGAACTTGGCAAGCATATCGGCAGTTTCGAAATCACCGATCACCAGCGCGGTCATATTGTTCGGCATGTAATAGGTCTTATAGTATTCCATTATCCGTTCGCGCGGAATGGTCGAGATGATGTTTTCGTAACCGAGCACAGGTCGCACGTACGGTGTTCCATGGTAGACTGTATTGCGTGTGAATGCCTCAGCCTGATAGTCGGGGTTGTCGATACTCATCTTCATCTCTTCGATTACGATCTTTCGCTCTTTGGGAAGCTCCTCCTCCGGGATGATCGAATTGAAAAGCTGGTCCGATTGGATATCAAGACCGATATCGATATTTTCTTTCGGCATCAGGATCATGTACGCTGTCAGATCTTCGCGCGTGAAAGCGTTGATATAACCACCATACATCTCGGCGGTCTCGTTGAGCTCCTCGCGGTTGCGGCTCTTGGTGCCGTCGAACATAAGATGCTCGAGGAAATGCGTGACGCCGTTGTTGTAGTCGGTTTCGTAGCGCGCACCGGCATTGACGAACACTATCGACGTGATCATCGGCGACGAGTGGTTCTCTTTGAGAATAATGGTCATGCCGTTATCGAGCGTGAATGTCTCGGTCGGCGATGGCGCAAGGTCGCCGTAGAGGTTTGTGGACAATGCCAGAATCGAAACGACAACTATCAAGAATCTATACATCGAATATCCCTCCGTCAGTTAATGTTCATAATCCGATAGAATATGTATAGAATCAACCAAGGTCAAGGTGAATTCGTTTCGTTGTGTCTGCAATTTATGATTGCGGGCAAACTTCGGTAGGGCAGAATCCCGAAGCGAAGCGGAGTGGTTCTGCCTACTCTCTGTATTCCGTCTGCCTGGTTTATAGATAAACCTCGAATCGCGTCATTGCGAGCGAAGCGTGGCAATCTCCGCGACCCTCAAATGTGAAAGCAGAGGCTGTGCCTCTGCGCTCTTCTATGCGATAGTCACAGGAGCAGAGCTCCTGTGTGCACTTTGATGCGACATAGAGATCGCCACGTCGCTTAGCTCCTCGCGATGACGGATTTGTGTTCTGTGCGCGGCAGATGTCCACATCTGCCCGAGTCCTAAACGTCAGAATCCGCGCGGTTTCGACAATTCGCTAATGACGTCTGCGCCTATGCAGCAACCGGTCTGTCAGATATAGATATAGTTGCACAGGTTCGCCGTAACCACGGTCACAATCCTTCATAATGGCTGTGGTGACAAGTGAGCAATTGACCACAGTATATTTGTGCAGAGTGGATTTGAAAGCACAACCAAACACGCACCACAGCATCGCCCAAATCAAGAATGGCAAGAGTGTGTTTGCTAAGTCCAATGGACGTAGTATCAAAACATAAAAATGCAGCACGAACCAAACTAAGAACGAAAAGGTTGTGCCTACGAGCGTTGTTCCAAGACCATGCATCACATCTACCAATCGCATTGGTAGGGGATGATCATCGTCTCTTGTCTTTCCGCTCTTGCTGGGAATGGAAGCCCAATATGACGAGACAAGGGACCCAACTTCCCACTTGCTCAGTTTGTCGACTTCCCCATCATTGAGCTCGCGATACCCTTGATCGGTCGCCTCCTGCGTTAGAATCAAGACGAATCTCCTATTCAGACCGCGAATTGCCTGTCGCAGGTCGACATTGAGATCCGTTACAGACACAAATGCCCAATAGAATTGAGCAAATATGTAGCCTAATGCGCCGCTGCCGAGGAAGAGAGCAAAGGCGGTGCCCACGTTGTAGTCGGCTATTTGCTCAAGGAAGCCTGCAGTCTTGCAGTAGTCAGAAATTAGAAGCATCAATGTTAGCTCCGTTATGCATACGACACCTGGCAAGACGAACCGTATGAATCTCCGCACTTCATCCATTATCTTCTGCTCCTTTCGGCTCTGGAGTCTGTCAAGCCCTTTGATGCAGCTTTTCGAGAATCGGCTACTGAATGCAAAAGTACAATGCGCACTAAGCAAAGTCAATCATTATGGAGGGAGAAGCAATCCTAAGTTTGTAGGTCG
>Ga0180009_10004598_pt1 | contig 15160 bp, 8 predicted proteins | sample OS_PC_MetaG_FD_123537 | JGI IMG/M metagenome (GOLD analysis project Ga0180009, IMG submission 123537) | Groundwater microbial communities from the Aspo Hard Rock Laboratory (HRL) deep subsurface site, Sweden - OS_PC_MetaG | ecosystem: Environmental > Aquatic > Deep subsurface > Groundwater...
CAGGATTTTGAGATCCAGGATAATGCCGGCATTCAACTGGATACATTTTCTAATTTCAATAATACAGATACAGTAACGCTTAAGATTACATCAGACGGAATACCGACCACCAGCACGACTGTGTCGGTTGATCTTACCGGTGTGACAGATGTGACGGACCAGTCAGAGGTGGCAGCTGTTTTTTATGATGCTCTGAGTACTGCCCTTGTGGGAAAACCGTTTACCATTGAATGGGGAACAACGGCAAATTCTATTCTCATCAGAAGTACGGACGGATCAAATGTCACCTTAAGAGAAGCGGGGAATGACACTGGAGATGATGCCACTATTAATCTGACATCCCTTTCAGGCACCTCTTCTGCCGTTGGAAATACCAGTTTTGAATTTACAGCGCTGGCCACTGATGTGGAGACGTTTAATTCCCTGACAACCAGCGGGGATACGGTCACCTTCGGGATGCCGGCCACCATAACCACGGCTGTAACAGGAACTTCGGCGGTTATCACGGAAGGCACCTATACCGCCGGCGGCGCAACAACGGCAGCTGTTATTGCCGGAACCGTGACAGCCCTTCTGGATGCCGGGATGTCCATCCAGTCAGACACAAAGACCAGCGCAGGATTGTTCGGCACAGCCGGTAATGCAACAACCGGAAGTTCAATTATTACGTTGGGCGGGGAAGATGGGTTTACCAATTTTGACGCCGGGGATACCATTTCTTTTGATGTGGATGGAAACACGGTCAGTTTTGTGGTATCGGCAGGTGCCGGAGCCACGGAAGCAGGGCTTGCCCAGCAGCTTTATAATGAATTGACTGCAGATATTGCCAGCACTGATTATACTTTTATCCGCAACGGCAAATCCGTTTCCATTATCAAGAGTGCCTCTTTGGAAGATCCCATCAGCATTACAAATTTTTCCGACAGCGTAGGAGATGATGCAACGCTTGCCGTTTCAACAGGAACAGGGGTTGGCGCCAGTAACCCTGAAAATGATCTTCTGGAATCCGGAAACGTTTATCGGGATTTTTCAACCTCCACGTTATATGCAGACGAAGCCATTATTCAATGGGAACGGCTGGATAAATATGGCGACTCCACCGGCAGTTCAGGGCTTTTAACCATTGAAGATGTGGGAACGGTAAGCATTGTGGAAAACGGGTCCCAAACCGTTTCCTTTGATATTTCAAAAGGAATACTGGTGGCAGGCAATACCCTTACCATTAATACAGATACGGGAGGAATTCCTGACCCCATGGATTTAAGGGTTTACAGACAGGCCAAAAGTATTAACGATATTTATCATTTCACAATCACCGCCGGGGGTAAGATAGGGCATGAGCCGGCTGTGGGAGTAGATGATATCACCATTGAATGGCACTCGTCCGTTAGTTCAGGCACATTTGAAATAAAAGGCCACACACCGCCGCGAACTCCGGATTCACCTGTTGAGGTTGAAGTGGATGGAATGATTTTTAACTTTTATGACGGCACTCTGTTCCAGGGGGATGTGTTTACCATCACTACAGATGAATCCGGACTCCCTGTTTCAACCACGGCAGCTGGAAATTCAACCGGAGAATTGATGTCAGACTGGCATTGGACCCTGGATTCTTTTAAAGATCAGTTCAACAAAGATGCCGGTGGTATGAAAGCCACGGTGACGCAGAATAATCAATTGAAACTGCAGAGTTCTGACACCTATTTTGATATTGAAAATATCGAGTATTCAGGCGGAAACGGCTTTAGCACGGAAAATACCACCATAACTGTTCTGGACTGGACAGCTCTGAATTTTAAAGGTCTTGATTTTCAGTTTGTCAGAACTTCTGGCAACTGGGGAATACTCAATGATTCCACAGGCGGGGTTGCCCAGATACTGCCGGCCGGAGGGGATGACAATGGGTTTAAAGTGGATTTGAATGGGGATGGTGTGGGGGATATTGAAATCAAATTTGCAAAAAAGGTAACCGGAGACGGGTATGTACGGTTTGACCTGCTCAAGCATAATGCCAATGATATCCGGTATGCCTTTGGGGATGATGCATCAGACGGATCTGCAGGTATCATGGCAGCCGCAGGAATCAACACCTTTTTTAAGGGGTCTACATCACTTGATATGGAAATAAATGAAAAATTAAGTGACACAAAATATATTGCCGCAGGCAAAATAGACAGTGAAACCGGTTCCATTACCCAGGGGGATAATGACAATGCCCTGGCCATGGCAGATATTCAGTCCCAGAGTATCACCATGAAACACTGGGAGTTTAATCGCGGCACCGAGGCCCAATCCAGCATCATTGAGTCTACTCTGGATGATTATTACAACACCATGATCGGGACGCTTGGCGTTAAGGCCAGAAGCATAAAAACATCCAGAGAATTTGCAGATATTATGGTGAATCAGATGACCGAACAAAGAGATGCCGTGTCAGCAGTATCTTTAGACGAAGAAATGATAAAACTCATGAAATACCAGCATGCTTTTTCTGCAGCATCCAAGCTTTTAACGGTTGCAGATGAAATGCTGACAACATTGATATCGATTCGATAAAAAAAGGAGAGGATTGATGAGGGTTCCAAATATTTCCCTTTATGGTACCTCAAGTTATCAGTTGAATTCTCTGACAAATAAATTAAGAGATGCAAATGAGGTGGTCAGTACCCAGAAAAGAATTAATAATGTATCCGATGATCCCATAGGCTTATCCCAGGTTTTAGATCTAAGATTAACCATAGAAAATCTTACCCAGCTGGATAAAAATGTTGAAATGGGCAGAACCTGGATAAACGGCACTGAAACCGCATTGCGATCCATATCTGATCAGATTATAGGGGCCAAGCTGTTAAGCATACAGATGGTGAATGCTTCCAACAGCGCTTCTGAAAGAGCGGATGCAGTTGAAACCGTCCAGGGAATTATTGATCAGATTCTTTCCCTTGGAAATGCCCAGGTCAATGGTAATTATATTTTTTCCGGAACAAAAACAAATATCAGAACCTTTACCTATGATGATCAGACAGATCCTGGTGCAGTTATTTATAATGGAAACGATTCTTTGTTTTCAATAAAAACAGGTCAGACAACGAAACTGGAAGTGGGGCGCAGTGGCAAAGAAGTCTTGACGGAAAATCAGATCACGGTAGATGGAACCAATAATAAAATATTTTTCAGGGAAGATCCCGGCACCGGAGAAAATTCCAAAATAGTACTTGAGGGAACCATACCGGATGGAACCTATACGCCCGAGACGCTGGCTGTGGTTGTCAGAAATGCCATGAACAAGGCTTCAGACGATTATGGATATGAAATCAACTATGATGTATCTTATGATGCAGATACCCAGAAATTTGCCATTGTAAATGACGGCAGATATAACGGCTACATGGGATTTGATCTTTTGTGGGAATCCGGGGAAACGCCTCGGATCGGAGGATTGAATACACAAGGCGTCATTAAAGAGGGGGTAAATATCAATGTGGTGAATGATGCCGCGCTCATCCATGACACACCCGAGCCAAGCGGCACGGCGCCGTTGCGGTTGACCTGGGATGGCAACAGCAAGTGGAAAGTCTTAAATGATCCCGGGTATGGGCTCCCGCTTGAGATATCCGGAACCGATGGTTATATTGAACTGGATTTAAGCCGCAACGGTATTTCCGATATCAATATTTCCCTGGAATCACCGGCTAACAATGGGGGGTATATCGAGTTTGATATTGTCTCAGCATCTGATGATCACAGCATTGGTCCTGACCTTGGATTTGTTTCCGGGGATGTCTCTTATCAGCCCCCTGTCAGTGATTCCAATGTGACCTTAAAAACGTTTGATAATACCAATAATGTGATCGATTTTCAGGAAAACATCGGTGCAGGTCTTTCAGCTCAATTGAGCGCGGCAATCCCGGTGGGAACCTATTCAGATATGGATACGCTGGCAGGTGCCATAGAAACATCATTGGAAAATGCTTCAGTCAACACTATTGATTATAAAGTCACTTACAGCCAGGTATCAAAAAAATTTACCATTCAAGACAATGGTGCGGTTGTTACAGATCTTCGTCTGCTGTGGAATTCGGGCACAAACACTGCCATTGGTGCGGCAACCGAACTTGGATATGACAATACAGCAGATGATACAGGTGCCACCTCATATGAGGGTGATAATGTTGTAACGCTTTTCACTATTACAACAGGAAGCAATGATTATATCAATTTTAAAGAGATCCTTAAAGGGAGCAGTGCTGAGAATACCAGTGAATTAACGGCCCAGATTCCGGCAGGAACCTATTCAAGCCCGGAAAGCCTTGCAAGACAGATTGAAGATGCACTTGAAGATGTTTCGGAACTAAAAGGAAACAGGGTTGACTATGAGGTGTCTTACAGCTATATAAGCCATAGGTTTACAATTAAGGAAGATGGGGAACTGGGTCGCAAACTGGAAGACTTTCAGCTCTTATGGGGGACTGGAACCAATGTTTCAACCAGTGCGGCATCGGTTCTGGGGTTTGATGAAAAAGATGTGGCATCAACCCCTGTCAAAAGCGAAGTTGTGACCTGGGGACTTTTTGAAACATTATTTGAACTAAAGGAATCCCTGTCAAAGGACGATGTAGATGGTATCAGCAGAGCAATGACAAGGCTTGATACACATTATAACAGTATCACATCGGTTCTTTCGGATGTTGGGATAAAATATAACAGACTTGAAATCAGAAAACAGGTGAGTGCGGAAACAAAATTGACGATTACAGAAAGAAAGTCTATGATAGAGGATGCTGATATTGTCGAGTCTGTGATGGATCTTAAATCGATCCAGACAGCCTATGAAGCATCTTTAAATTCAACGGCCAAGATTATTAATATGAGCCTGGTTGATTTTTTATAAAATATTATGCTTATTTTAACACGGAAGATCGGTGAGAGTATCGTTATCGGAGATGATATTGTTATCAAAGTGGTTGAAACAGGAAAAAACAGTATCAGGATCGGGATTGATGCGCCCAAAGAGATAACAGTATTAAGACTGGAAGTTTTTGAATCTATTCAAAGGGAAAATATCCTCTCATCAAAAGGGGATAAATCAGATATTACAAAAGCTGCAAAATTGTTTGAAAGCAAGGAGCCGGGAAAGAAGGAATGAAAATCAATACAAGACAATTCGGGGAAATTGAAATTGATGAGCACAAAATTATCAATATACCTTTGGGAATCCCCGGATTCAGAGATAAAAAAAAGTATGTTCTTTTGCAAAAAGAAGAAACCGTGCCTTTTTTAGTTTTTCAATGTATGGATGACTCGGATTTGTCGTTTGTGGTTTTAGATCCAGTTAAAATAATACCTGAATACACCATTGAAAAAAAGGATATTGAAAAAACGGTATCCTGGGATCTGGACAGGGATGAAATATCCTGTTTTGTCATTGTCACCATACCCAATGGGAAACCTGAAAAAATGACGGCAAACTTTATGGCACCCCTTGTCATTAACAACAAGAAAAAAGAAGGTCTGCAGCTTATTCTGCAGAACAGCTCCTATTCCCATCAATACCAGCTTTTAAAATAAAGAACTCCCAGGCCAAAAAATGCAAGCGCAAATTAAAAATTAAATATTGTCGCTTAACAGAAATCCGGTTAAATCCTGCATTTTTTCCTGGAGTTTCAGCATCTCTTCCGGGGGAATCTGCCGGATCACTTTATCCGTATCTTTATCGATTATTTTGACAACAATATTATTTGTTCCTGCATCCACACTGAAATTCAATTTGGTTTGAAGGGTTTCTGTCAAATCCTTCAGTGCTTCAACCATTTGTTCCACGTCTTCTTTTGAAATTTCAGACGGTTTTAATACTTTTGAAAGATCCAGCCGTTCAGATTCTGCTTTTGGCACTCCTGCTGTTTTACCCACAGCAGGCGTCTGGCTTACACCCGTCACATCCATGTTAGCTTGTGCATTTGTTAAAACATTCATTTCTATTACCTCCTTGTAACAGTTTTTACCTATTCATACTCAATACACGAGGGTTTTTGGAGTTGGTTCCGGCTCTCCTGTAGCCGTTCATTGCCGCTTTACCCTTTTTCATGAGATTGAGATTAACCTTAAGGGAATCTCTATGCCTTTTTATCTCAATTGCTATCTTGTCGTCAAGTTTCATCATTGATGCAAGCCGGTCTTCATATCTGCTGAGCACTGACAGGCTGTCTGTGCCATACTGGGTGCCGGCTGTTTCCATAAAAGATTCAAGGGCTGTTTTCAATAAATGAAACACAGTCTCCCTTTCCCGGGTCATTAGATCAAGATCGGGCAGATTTTCGGATTCCATTACAGCAAGATGACGGACTTGAAGTTCTTCATACCTGCTAAAGCAGTTTTCTATGTTTGATGTATCCTGTTTGATTTCCATATAAATCCTTAAACCATTAAATTGCAATGGAGCCACTTTTATAGGCTTGGCTTTTTCCGGTATAATTTTTTAAACTATTGTCAGTGAACTGATTCGGGGTGTTCAACACCTGCTGCTGAGTTCCGTTTGTGGTATCCATTACACTTGTGACCCATATCCGTTTTAATTCCGTCAGATATTTTTCAGCCCGGTCAAGTATCCCGATATCCTCATTCACAGACACTTTCGGCAGTTCTGTCAACATGGCTGCATAAAGGCCCCTTAAAAAATTAATTTCTTCGGTTTTAATATTTTCATCAAGACAGGCGTTTAATTCGGCAATAATGGCAATGGCTTTTCCAAGATTTTCCCCTCGCTGTTTCGGGTCTTTGTTCCGAATGCCTTCCCTGGCAAGGACGATTCGTTTGATTGCTCCTTCATACAGCATAAGAATAAGTTTTTTAGGATCCATTTCATCATATACTTGTGCTTTGTGGTATGAATTTAGCGCATTGCCATGAACCATAAAATAATTCCTTTATTCTGCATTAGATTAGCTGTTACTGCTGCTGTCTTTGGTTGCACTGAAAATCTGGTTAACATAATTCTGCTGTGATTCCATCCGCCTCATATAAGAATCCAGTTGAACAAATTGCTGAGCCATGATTTCATATCGTTTGTCAAGCCGTTCGGTCTCTGCTTCTATCTGTTCTTCCAATCTTGCGATCCGGTCATCAAGGGCATCTGTCTCACTGTCTATCAACCCGCTGGACTGGGTGTATTCCTTGACCTGGTCATTTAAAAGATCCCCCATTCCTGTGACCCCGGTTCCTGCTGTCGTGCCGATAAAAAAAGTCTTAATGTCATCGAAACTGGAGGTAATCTTGCTGTCAAGAACAGACTCATCAAGGCTGATGCTGCCGTCTTTGTTGATTTCAAAACCCAGGTCAAAATATGTAGTAATGGTGTCATTGGCAGTGATCTCGGTTCCCAGCAGGGTCAGGAGAATATCTTTTGCACTCCTGATGGAGGGTGTCTTGGCCAAAGATCCCCAGATTTGTGTTTCTTCATCATAATCATCATTGGCATCAATTTCAGTGATGATGTCATTAAAGGTCGTAATGAGAGATGTTATGTATTCTTTGATGGCAGAAGTGTCTTCGGTCACATTGACCGTAGTTGCTCCGGCACCGATCAGTGAAATCGTGGCACCTGAAATTACATCTGTTATGCCGGTATTTTTTGTGCGCTGATACTCGACGCCATCAACGGTTATGGAGGCATTTAAAGATGAACCTGCAGGAGTGATAATAGTTTGTGTATTATCTGTAAACCCAAGAATATCTCTTGCATTGGACCCTGCCTGATCCCATCTCATTTTCAGGTAGGTCAACGTTCCTGCCTCCTGGATTTCAAGTTTGCTGGTATTTTCGTTAAACGACACCACATAATCCTTGCTGCTGCCATATGCAGCAGATGCGGTTTCAAGAGCGGTTTCAACTGCTGCGGCCAATTCACTTCCGGTTTGATACACACCATCTGCAATGGTGGCTGTGATATCGGAAGTATACCCGCTGCCGTTGTCTTCCTGGAAAACAATGTCATTGTTTGAATCCGATTCCCGTATGATTTTGGGACTGGTAAAAGACAGGGTTGCATCGCTTTCCATGGTAAAGCCGGAACCATTGACTTCTGTCATGGCCAGATCCGTCAGTTGACCGGTGACAACAATTCTCGAGGCTTCTCCTGCCGCATCAGCAGTCAACAGCAGCCGGTAAGGTGAATCGCCTGACCCTGTATTAATGATGGATGCGGTTACACCCGGATTATTGGTATCCTCATTGATCTGAGTGACAAGATTCGCAAGGCTTGTATCTGCGGTGACAGACAAAGAAATTACATCTGAATCACCCATGGTATAGGAAAACGTTGCTGGATCTGCTGAAAATCCTGTTGTTGCAGGCGGGTATGTGACCATGACCCTGTTGTTTTCACCGGTTCCCCCGGACGTCGGGGCAATTTGCAGATGCCACAAACTTGTTTCAGAATCCTGGTAAGTTGTTGCTGTTAAATAGGTGCTGGCGCCATTTGCATTTTCAGAATCACCCGTGATAAGGGAGACAATGCCGTCAAGCGTTGAGCCGCCGGCTCCGCCGGTAATACTGATGGTTTTTCTATTGGTGCCATACCCGTAGGTCATGGTCATGACCTCGTCTTCTGCCAGCACAATAGCAGCAGTGGTATCTGCAAAGCCATTGGCTGATTTCTGGACAGTGGGAACATGAACGGAATTGGTTGTGGCGGCTTTCCCGGTTGATTTAAAAGAACTGCTGGTGGTCAGGCGGTTGACAGTTGCAGAATATGCCCCTGGATCAGTACCGGTGGCAATGGTTGCGCTTAAAACAGTGGAAGAGGATACGGAAACTGACCTGTCAAGAAAGTTTGACCCGAGAGACAGTGCCAAAGCACTTGTTTTCATTGTCAAAAATTTAGCGTTTATGGTATTAAATTCATTTTTCGTTGCTTCAAGATTTGTTTTATTCTCTTTTTTCAAGTTTATGGAAGTTTCATCCGCTTTTTTCAAGCTGTCAAGGATCCCTTGAAGGTCGAGACTTGATCCTATTCCCAATGATGTTATGGTTCCTGTTGCCATTTTATTACTCCGTTCATATACTTGAAGTTAATATACCTATCGACGGTCCATATTCAAAACTTAAGGCAAATAAACACAATAGCGCTCGTGGAAGTTTCCCAGGAGCGCTATCGTCAACACATGGTGTGCTGATTTAAATTATTGCAGCAGGTTCATGACATTCTGTGCCGATGCATTTGCCTGGGCCAGTGCATAGGAACTGGTCTGGGAGAGAAGCTGCATCTTGGAGAAAATCATGGATTCATCGGCAAAATCAACATCCCTGATGGAAGATTCAGACGCCTGGATATTGGTTTTTGTTACAGACAGATTTGAGATGGTGGAAGCCAGCTGATTCTGAACAGAACCCAGATTGCTTCGAACCTCATCCAGTCCCTTTAATGCCGAATCTGCGATGCTGATCGCCCGTTGAGCATTTTCCTGGTCCAGCACAGAAACATCGGCAAGCCGGTAGGTTTCCGTATCACTTAACCCCACTGTGCCGGCGTTTGAGGTATTAACCGCAAGAATGCTGCCAGCTTCCAGGGTACTTTTTGATGCCAGCATCATATCTTCAGAAAGCGTGGTATCTGCGTCAACATAAAGATCAGTGGTTAACACGTCTCCTGCTTTGACTTCAATTTCAGTTGCAGAGGCACCGCTCGTGGCACTGTTAAGGGTCATATCCTGGGTAAGCGTGGTTCCGGCCTTAAGGATCGTATTGGCAGCCAGCAGGGTTCCGGCAGTGACGCTCATGTCTGAGTCAAGCTGTTTTAAAGAGGCCATGGTGATGGACCCGCCAATGGTAGAGCCCTCTGCCAGGATACTTCCGCTTTCTATTTTTGATCCGCTTTTCAGTTCAGTCCTTGCATAGGTTGTAACATCAGTTGCAGAAGAAGAAAGGGAGCCGCCCATGACATAGGTGCTGTTCCCCAGTTCGCTGCCGGCCAGAAGCTTGCTGCCTGCTGAAAGTTCAGAGCCTGACTTTAATGTCATGTCATCTGCCAGGGTAGCGGATGCAAGCGTGGTTGTTTCCCCTGTCCCGCCGGCGGACAGATCAACCGCAGTGAAGCCTGTCACAAGGATGGAGCCGCTGGTGATGCTGTAGGAATCATAAGTCGTACCGTCATTCACCTCTGTAACAATATCACCCGACAGAACCTGATCTCCTGAAAGGGTATACACCTGACCTCTTTGTACGGTATTGCCATACTCAATGGTGCCGGAGTCGGTGATAAGCGTGGGACCGGTCCAGGTCATAGTGCCTGATGAATCCGAGGCAAGAATAAGGGCGGTATCATCAGCAAGAAGGCTTCCGGCTTTTATGGTAGCACCCCCTTCAGTGCTTCCTGTTAATGCAGCAGTAAGGTAAATGTCGGTTGTTGTCGCAACGCCTGTTGTTACCTGGACATTTGCGGCGCTGGAATTGTAAGAGACCCCAATTTCAAATTCAGCACCAAGCCGTGACCCGTTGGCAAGGATGGTGCCGGCCTTGATTTTTGTATTATCGGCAGCCGTGCTGGAGTATTTGAGCGTCATGCCGGCATTTACAGTCACATCACGTGTTAGAAGAACAGATGATGTCAGGGTGTTCCCGACAGTGTAAGTGACAACTGATCCGGAAGCCGATGAAGTGAATGCTGTTGTAATAACTGTTCCTTTGCCAAGGGTTGAAAATTGTTCAAGTGTGGTTCCTGAAGTGATGAGCATGTCTTCTTCAAGCGCAGTTGTCCCGGTTGAGCTGCTGGCTATGGTATCTCCGCCGACCGTTATGGCGCCACCAATTACCGAGCCTTTGGCAAGCTGGGTTGTGGCATAAAGCGTTGAACCGGATTTAAGGTTGTAATCCAGCTGGGTTGATGCAATGGAAGACTCAACAAGCATGTCTCCACCGATGATGGTGCCGGATGCCAGCTTTGATCCTGTTTTAATGGTTGAACCTGAGGCAATGATAGAATCTTCAACAGTTTCCATATCGCCGCTGATGGTGATATCCCCACCTGTAGCACCGGCTCCGATGCCATTGATCTGAAATTGGCTCACACCGCTCTGGGTCAGTTTTAAATATCCTAACCCGGACATTTGACCGGAAGTGCTTCCCATTACATCAGTGACAGATCCTTCAACTTTAATGCTTCTTCCATCAATGGATTTCATGGTCAGTTTTCCATCAATGGTCAAAAAAGCTTCTACTCCTGTTTCTGCGGATTTGCTGTTGATGGCATTGACAAGTGATCCTGAGTAATCATTTGCCTCCACGGGAATGGCACCAATCGTAACGCCATTGATGGAAAAATCCCAGCCTGTTGTCCCGGCCTTGATGGAAGAGACAGTGGTGGTTTCTATTACAGATTTTGCACTGATCCCTGTAATGGAGGTATATCTGTTGATCTCATCTGCCATTGCTCCGATGCCGTTTTCTCTTTTATTGTTATATTGAATATCGATGGTATTCAAGGTCAGTTGTTCACCGGTAATGGAGCTGGTAATAGTTAATTGAACCTCCCCCCCGTTATTTCCGGCAAGACTTAAATCTGCCTGTGAAATATGACCAACCTTATTGGATTCAGAGGAGCTGATGGAAATATTGGAGGTTTCATCGGCAAAGGCTCCGATCTGAATGGCCTTGTTGGTAAAGGCCCCGGATAAAAGCTTCTGGCCGTTGAATGAGGTGGTTTTTGCGATGGCATCAAGCTCTTTTAAAAGCTTGTCGATATCGTTTTGGATCGCTCTTCTTGTACCGGTTGTCTGTCCGTCTGAAGCTGCCTGAATGGCTTTTGTTTTTACGGTGTTGATGATATTGATGGATTCCTGTAATGCACCATCGGCAGTCTGCACCATGGAAATTCCGTCATTCGCATTTCTGATGGCCTGCCCTATTCCAAGAGACTGGGCTCTTAATGAGTCTGCAATTGCCATTCCTGAAGAATCATCCGCAGCCTTATTGATTCGCAGACCCGTGGAAAGCCGTTCCAAAGAATCTCCCAGCATGGTATCATTTTTTAGCATACTCCTGTGGGCATTCAATGCTGCAATGTTGGTATTAATTTTTAATGTCATTGTTCCTTCCTCCCTGAAATCATAAATCCTTTCTAAAAATTCCGGCAAAAGCCTATAGAAATGCCTAAACGTTAAATTCCTATTTATAATGGTTTTGGGCAAATAGCGTGCCACAAGGGAGGACCTATTCTGTAAGTGCTATTATTTCAGTTAGTTAGGATGTAAAAAAGATATAATATATCACGGCAGACAGGAGGTCTAAAGAGATGTTTTTTCCTGTAAGTTCTTGAAAACAAGGAAATATTTTCCGCCACAAAAAAAGGCCCTGGAGAAAAGTTCTCTCCAGGGCAAGGTTTAATGGTTAATGATCAGGGTATTACTGAAGCAGGCTCAGGATGTTCTGTGAAGCAGCATTGGCCTGGGCAAGCGCATAAGAGCCTGTCTGGGCAAGGAGCTGCAGTTTGGAGAACATGGAAGCTTCTTCAGCAAAATCAACATCCCTGATGGCAGATTCAGATGCCTGGATATTGGTTTTGGTAACAGAGAGGTTGGAGATGGTTGAAACCAGCTGATTCTGAACAGAACCCAAACCACTCCTTGTTCTATCAAGATCGGAAAGAGCAGCTTCAGCAATATCAATTGCCCGCTGTGCCCCTTCCTGGGTCAGAACGCTCAAGTCGGAGAGCCGGTAGGATGCTGTATCACTCAACCCGACAGTACCGGCATTTAAGGTGTTAATGGCAAGGGTTGAACTGGATCCGATGTAGCTGCCTTCTTTCAGCGTCATTTGAGCTGACAGGGTTATGGTGGCTGAACCAGATTCAGTTGAAACCCACATGTCCTGGGTCAGGACATCACCCGCTTGAAGATTATAAGCAGTACCACCGGCACCTGATGACTGATCATAAAGTGTCATGTTCTGGTTAATCGTAGTACCCTGTTCAAGTGTAGTATTTGTGTAGAGAATAGACCCAACGCTTAAGGTCATGTCACTGGTTAAGGATGTACGGCTTGCTACAATTGATGAACCCCCAACGGTTGAGCCTTCGGCAAGAATACTGTTGGCCTGGAGTAATGAACTGGCTTTCAGCTCTGTTCTTGCATAGGTTGTAATGTCGTTGGCAGAAGAAGAAATGCTCCCGCCCATAACATAGGTGGCATCACCCAGTATGCTTCCGGAGAGCATCTTGCTTCCGGTTGCCAGCTCAGATCCTGCTTTCAGGGTCATGTCAGTGGACAAGGTGGCGGTGGAAAGCGTTGACAGCTCGCCTGTTCCGCCGGAAGCCAGACCCAATGCTGTAAAGCCGTCCTGGAGAATTGAACCAACGCCAAGGGTGCTGCCGCCGGCTGAACCAGTGGCCCCAAGTACAAGGTCTCCGGAAATAACCTGATCTCCACTGAGAACATATGACTGGCCGCGGTTTACAGTATCGCCGTACTCAATGGTTCCCGAGTCAGTTATAAGGGTTGGTCCGGTCCAGGTCATGGTGCCGGATGCACTTGATGCAAGGATAAGAGAAGAGTTGTCAGCCAAAAGGCTTCCCGCCTTTACAGTGGCACCTCCGGATGAATCCGTAACCAGGGCAACAGTCAAATGAATATCTGTTGTGGTTGCCCCTGCAGTGGTGATCTGCTGGTTTGTACCGGTTGTGTTGAATGTTTCACCGATTCCAAGTTCGACTCCCATCTGGGTACCAGTGGACAGAATACTACCCGCCCTTATTTTTGTGTTCTGAGCCGCTGTGGAACTGTATTTTAATGTCATGTTGGATCCAAGAGTAAGATCAGCAGACAGGGTGACGGCGGCAGACAGAGTATCTCCAACTGAATAATTGATGACACTTCCACTGGCAGAGGATGTGAATGCAGTGGTCACGACTGTCCCTGCCCCAAGAACAGAAGCAGCTTCAAGTGTACTTCCGGAAGTGACCAGCATATCCTGTTCAATGCCAGTGTTGCCAGCAGTAGTCGTTATATCCATATCACCGGCAACGGTAACAGAACCGCCTAATTCAGTTCCTTTGGCAATCTGGGTGGAATAGTACAAGGTTGTTCCGGCTTTGAGTTGATAATCCAGCGAGGTTGATGCTATGGAAGATTCAACAAGCATGTCACCGCCGATAATGGAGCCACCGGTCAGTTTGGAACCTGCTTTTATAGTAGATCCTGAAGCAAGAACAGAATCATCAACCGTGGTGACATCGGCACTGATGGTAAAATCGGCACCAGTGGCACCTGCTCCGATGCCGTTGATCTGGAACTGGCTGACACCTTTCTGGGTAAGGGAAAGATATCCCTGGGTGGACATCTGGGAAGCAGTTGAACCAAAAACATCACTGATGGAACCTGTGACGGCTATGGCCCTTCCATCAGATGAAGTCAAGGTCAATGTGCCGTCAGCATTAGTGGCTGCCGTAACACCATGCTCAGCTGTTTTACCGTTGATAGCTGATACCAGAGCACCATCGGAATCATTTGCCTGGGTGGTGATGGCACCAATATTGATGCCGTTAATTGCAAATCCGCTGCCGGTGGTTCCGGCGGCGATAGCTGTTGATGAGGTTGAATTGATGACTGCTGTTGCATTGATACCCGTTAAAGCAGCATACCGGTTGACTTCATCGGCAAGGGCTCCCATACCGTTGGTAGCACTGTTGTTGCTCTGAATATCAATTTTGTTTAATGTGATCTGTTCCCCGGTAATGGAGCTGGTAATGGTCAGCTGAACTTCGCCGCCACTTGCACTTGCCAAACTCAGATTTGCCTGGGTGATATGACCCATCTTGGTGGCTTCTGTTGATCCGATGGAGAGACTTGCAGTTTCATTGGAAAACGCACCAATCTGGATCGCTTTGTTTGTAAATGCTCCGGAAAGAAGTTTCTGCCCATTGTAAGAGGTTGTCTTTGCAATGACTGAAAGTTCTTCCATGAGTTTGTTAATGTCGTTCTGGATTGCAGTTCTTGTAACGGTTGTCTGGCCATCTGATGCTGCCTGGATCGCCTTGGTTTTAATGGTATTGATAATGTTGATGGATTCTTGAAGAGCACCATCAGCCGTCTGTACAATCGAGATGCCGTCATTTGCATTACGAATTGCCTGGCCGATACCAAGGTACTGAGCCTTTAGAGAATCGGCAATTGAC
>Ga0180009_10004599_pt1 | contig 15160 bp, 16 predicted proteins | sample OS_PC_MetaG_FD_123537 | JGI IMG/M metagenome (GOLD analysis project Ga0180009, IMG submission 123537) | Groundwater microbial communities from the Aspo Hard Rock Laboratory (HRL) deep subsurface site, Sweden - OS_PC_MetaG | ecosystem: Environmental > Aquatic > Deep subsurface > Groundwater...
GACGAAACATCTGAGCTAATGTCAAAAGTTGTGTTTGGGCATTTCATTGTGGTTTTTCCATTTCTCTATGCCATTCTAATGTTTCTTTCCATTTTCCGTTTTTATATCGTCTTTCGTATGTTGAATAAAAACTATCGAATTCCTTTTCTATTTCGTTGGCTATGTTGGGATATCTGTTTAGCATTTCTGGAAAATCTCTTACATCTTCTAATTCCTTATAAGGCAAATCTTTAGAAATATCTTTAGCTTTTTTGCGAGCATCGCTGATAGACAGTTTTCCGCTTAACGTGTCAAAATAAATTCCCTTAATAATTTGGAGTTGTTTATAGATGGTTTGCCTCACTAATATTGCTGTACTTGCTGACAACATTATTGATTTTAAGTGCTTGCTAGGAACAAAGTCTTTCTTGTGAATGTCCCTTTTTTCCTGTTGTTCTAGCTCTATTTTTTCTACACTGTTAACATTGTTTATTTTTGACATTCTAATGTTATCTGCTTTCTTAAAATCAGACACCAAACAACTTAGATCAACATTATTACCTAAAGTTAGACTTTCTTTTTCGTCAAATATATTGAGAAGAAGTAAAGGAAAGCACATTTCACCTATACCTTCAATCTCTTTTGATAAATTTGATAAGCGGGCATCAATATCGTTCAGGCGATTTTGAATATATTTGTACAAAGTATAAATTACCGCCAGGGTAACCACCATTGAGATAGTAACTGAACCAGTAAACTCCACTTTTATTCCTCTTACAATTCGTGTTTGGGTATAGTAGCCCAGTTTTCTTTCACCCGTCAACCGACTAACCTCGGAAAGTATGTACCAAGCACCGCTCAGTGCTATGATTTTCACAGTAGTAATATAAAAATACCTGCAAACCTATATATATAGCCATTTTAGGCAGTTACCCTTGACACCCTCACCTAGTGTTTTAAAATTAAAGTAGTCCGTTCTCGACCAGCGGACTTCCCCAACAGAACTCGCATTTTTTGAGAAACCCTACATGCCCTAAGGCATGAGGTATGTGCACACTCTAGGACACCGCCCCTTTTCTCCGATCCGAGGGGCGGCTTGTCCACACCCCGTTGATAATAAAGGTCTCGCCCCCTGACCGGTCGATTGACCCGCAAGGGTTAGGCAGAGGGCGATACTTTTGAGATTAACGCCAACATAAGGAGGATGACTGATTACAATGTCAATATTGACGGATTAAAACAAGTAGGACTTTTCTACATCTTTGCCAGATACATACTTCCGGTGCTTTTATTTGTTGCCCTGATAGCCTTAGCTGTCTGGGCTTTTTATTTTAACAAAATTGACCTCCATTATTTGCAAGGGGGAGGATTGCTTTTACTCCTGATATTAATTTTAACGATTGCCTGATGATATGCCTACCAAAAGAAAGAAAACCAGCACAACCCAAAAGCATCCAGGCGGAAGACCGTTGAAGTTTAAAACAGTCCGAGAGTTGCAAAAGAAAATTGAGGAATATTTCTTAACCTGCTGGACAAAGAAGCTTGATCAATTTGGCAACCCGATTAAAGACAAAGAGACTGGCGAGCAAGTAATGGTTCAATTCAAACCTTACACAATTACCGGCTTAGCTGTTGCCTTAGATACCACCAGAGACACGCTTTTGGACTATGAAGACAGGGATAAGTTTTCCGACACTATAAAAAGAGCCAAAGAGCAATGCCACCAATATGCAGAGGAACAGCTTTATATCGGAAAGAATCCAACAGGAGCGATTTTCAATTTAAAGAACAATTATGGCTGGAAAGACAAGCGGGAAATCGAAATCAAAGAGGAGCCCGACGAAAAAGAACTTGAACGAATTATTAAGGAATCTATCGCCTGAGAAGAAAGCGCGTGTCCTTTGGGCTGCCAAGCAACTGGCTTTAATCAAAAAGAACAATCCCGCCCGCTACTACGTCCCCAATGGCAAGAGCGAAGAATTTATCAAGTTAGTCGGAGCAAACAAGCACTTTGTCAGTTTATTTTTAGCGGCCAATGGTGTTGGCAAGACCTGCACCGGGGCCAACATGGTTGGCAATATCTGCTATGGCCCGCAGAGCAAGTGGTTTAATTCCCCCCTGTACAATGATTTCCCCTACCTGAAGCGTGGCCGTATTATTTCAGACCCCACCACCATTGAGGAAAAGATAGTCCCAGAGCTTCACAAATGGCTTCCTAAGGGCAAGTACGAGACCAGCAAGGCCGGGAAGACCTACGAGAGCCAATGGAAGACCAGCACCGGCTTTGAATTCGACCTGATGAGTAACGAGCAGGACGCCAAGGAGTTTGAATCCGTTGACCTGGGCTGGGCTTGGTTCGATGAACCGCCCCGCTGGGATGTTTTCAAAGCGACCGTGGCCCGTATGAGACGAGGCGGGATGATATTCATGACCCTGACCCCGCTCATGCATTCGGCTTGGATAAAGGACGAACTGGTGGACAAGGCCAAAGATAAGAGCGTGGCCTATGTGACCGCCGACGTGGAGGCCAACTGCAAACAGCACGGCGTGAGGGGGATTTTAGAACATAAAGACATCGACCGGATGATTGCCCAATACGACGCGGACGAGAAACTGGCCAGGATAGAAGGAAAGTTTGGGCACTTAATCGGCTTAATATTCAAAATGTTTGAAAGAAATATCCATGTAATTGAACCATTTGACATCAACCACCGGGAATTTTCCGTCTATCACGCATTAGACCCACACCCCAGAGTTGAGGACGCCGGAATGTGGCTGGGCGTTGACAAGAAGGGCACCAAGTACGTGGTGGACGAGTTGTTTGTCAAAGTTGACTCAGACCGGGAGCTTGCCTTTCAGATCAAGCAGAAGAACGACAAATACCGGCTGGAGAGCATGATTGCCGACCCAAGCATGTTTGTAGCCAACCAGCACGAGAGCGCTTCCCTGGCAACCAAACTGCAAGGACACGGGCTTTACTACCATGAGGCTTCCAAGCTGAGGCAGGCCGCCGACCGCCGTATCAAGGACGCTTTAACCTTTCAGGAAGTCAAAGGGCATATGGTCCGGGCTCCGGAGCTTTATATCTTTTCCACCTGCCAGAGAACGATTTTTGAGATAGAGCGTTACCGCTGGGATAACTGGCGAGGACGCACCGGAGAGGACAAAACACCTAAGCCTAAGCCGGTGGACAAGGACGACCATATGGTTGAGAACCTAGGCCGCCTCCTGCTGAATGAACCAGTCTTTGTCCCTGTAGTCGAGCAGAGACAGCAAACACAAATAATTAACGACGACCCATATTAATGGAAACAAAAACATCAAAGAAATACACCATTAAGATTTTAAGAGAAATTAAATACCGCAATTTCAAAATCATTATCCGACAAATCGGCTGGATGTTTGAATATCTGGTCGCCATTCATAAAAACATTTATGCGGCTAACATAATTATCAAGCCCAAGTGGTACCGCCGATTTTTGCCAGAGCCCTACACTACCAAAGAGTTTGAAGCTTTTATAAAAGTTATTAATAAAATGGCCGAGGCCACCATTGACACCGTTTATTACAAGGACGACCGGTCCATGAAAGAATTAAACGCCACCCCAAAGGATGGAAAGTGAAATCCAAGAAGTTTTAGACGACAACCAAAAGGAAGCCCGCAAGGAGCTACGAAAGCTTGAGAAGCGAGGCTACAAGACCCTGACATCGCAAATAGAGGCTGAATTTAAGATTGCCGAGCAATTTCAAAAGCCCAAGTTTGCCGAGTGGGAAACCCGCCTGAAGCTTTACAACAACCAGCGACGGGATAAAGAGGCTATCGGCGACCCTTTGCTTTTCACTGTTCACCAGACCATTTTGGCATCACTCTACAACGACCGGCTCATGACCGAGTTTCACCCCAACGAGGAAGGAGACGAGGAGACCGCTGAGAACGTCAACGCCATGGCCGAATACGACTACCAGCTGATGGGCAAGGACATCATGGATTACAGCTGGGATTGGGATGCCACCTTCTTTGGCCGAGGCTACATTCTGTTCAATGAATTTGACCGCAAGCTGAAGTGCCCCATACCCGAGAACGTTGACCCGCTGACCTTTTTCCGTGATCCGAGGGCGACTTCAATCAATGGCGACATGAGAGGGCGAGGAGCCTGTCGCTTCCTGGGCCGTCAAATCATGCTGAGCAGACTAGACCTGAAAAACGGTCTCTATTTCAACACCAAGGGGCTGTCAAAGAGCAAGGAGACTCTGACCGACCGCATTTATTCAGCCCAACAGTCCAGGGCCACCGCCCAGGGCAACCAGGTTCAGCTTAACTTTTCGGAATTAAAGGGCGACAATGCCGAATTTGTCGTTTTGGAATGGCTGACCCACTGGAACGGCAAAAAGGTTTTGGTGACTCTGGCCAACGACCGCAAGACCGTCATCCGCTACAAGGAGCTTCCCGACACCAAATGGCCGGTGATTGACCGAACCATTTACCCCATAGCCCATGACTTTGACGGAGTGTCCGTCTCCGATCTGATAGAGGACAAGCAGAGGGCCAGAGCCGTTGCCCAGAATCTAGCCTTAAAGGGCGCCAAGGCGGGGCTGTATCCGATGTATGTGTTCAACAAGCAACTGATTAAGAACCCAGCTGAGCTTAAATTTGAATTCAATAAATTTGTGCAGGCAGACGGGCCAGCAGGAGACGCAATATCCGAAATCCCACGCCAGGGTGTTAAAAGCGAGGTTAAATGGATTTTAGACACCATGGACCAGGCCGCCCAGAGGGCTACTGCCACCCCTGAAATACAGCAAGGCGTGCAGAGCGATGAAAAAAGGACTTTGGGAGAGATTAACCTTGTCGCCTCCAAGGTGGACACCCGCTACTCATTGTCGGCCAAGATATTTGGCTGGAGCGAACGTCGCTTCTGGCAACGCTACTATGAGCTTTACAAGCGCCACTTCAACGCCAAGATAGACGAGAAGGTCATCAGGCTTGTGGGTGCCATGGGGCCAAAATGGCGCAAGCTGACCAAGGAAAACATCACCTTTGCCGTTGACCCTGATTTGTCAGTTGAGAGTAAGACCCTAGCCGAAGCCAGGCGTATCCGTGATTTTCAGATGTTCGCTGGGCTTTCCAATTTCCTAGGCCAAGACCCGACAGTTTCCCGCCGTGAGCTAGAACGCCACTATGCCAAGCTGGCCGGACTTGACAAGGCCCAGGTTGAAAAGATTATGCCGCCCACCGTTGATGAATTGCAGGCCGAGCGTGAGAACAACGATTTAAGCGACAACAAGACCAAGCCAGTCACCATTTCAGAAGACCACGCCGCCCACCTGGCCATGCACCAGAGGGCAGCCGACACCCCGGCCACCTATGCCCACGTGGAAGCCCACAAGCGGGCCATGATGGTCAAGAGGGATAAACCCGAGATATTCCCACAGCCTGAAAGCACCCAAGTGACCGACATGGAGACTGTCCCCCAGTCGGTAGAGCAAACATCAGTATCATCGCCTAATGCCCAAGTATGAGCGACGTTTTAAACGAAGAAAATTTGAAGATTGAAAAGGAGGAGCTGGAGCAAGCCGCCATAGAGATTTTAGAAATGGCCAAGACTCCGGGCTGGAAGCGGGTTGTCAAGATAATGCAAGACAACCTGGAGCTTATCGACAACATTTTGCGAGGCAAGGCTGAGGGTGTGATAATCAAAGACCTAAACGAACTGAATCGTTATCAAGACCAGCGGGAGCATTTACAAAACCTCATCAACCTGCCTAACGAATTTGCCCAGAAATTAAATAAGCCGGAAGAAACCAGCGACGACCCTTATCCCCAGTGAGTTTAAGCGGGCTATTGTGGGCGTTCAGGCGATACGTTCCCAATAGTCCACTTAAGCCCATTCGGGCTTACCGTCCGCCCAAGGCGAACGAGATCATTAATTCCGCTCTTTTGCGTTTTCGGCATTTACGCAAGGGCGCGTCATAAACATGCCAGAAGAAAAACCCGGCACCGAGGAGACTCAGGAAACTGAGGCCAAGGAGACCGAGACCGAGGAGCAAACCTCAGAAAAAAACAAAGGTGGCGACGAGACCACCGAAACCGACGAAGGCAAGGAAGAAGCCGAGGAGGAGGGTAAAACCAAATCCGAGGAAGACTTTGAGCCTGAAGTCAGGAAAAGAGACAAAAAGGACTTTATCATTGAACGTCTTCAGAAAAAGAACGAAAAGCTCCAAGCCAAAACCAAAGAAGGCGAAGGTGAGGACGACGAAGAAGACGAAGATGAAAATCCGGACTCTCAATCCGTCCAAGAGATTGTCAGGAAAGAACTCGCCCCCGTCCTTGAAAAACAGCGGGAGGCCGAGGACAAAGCCGAAGTTGAAGGCTTTATCGCCGATAATCCCCAGTTCAAACCGTACAAGGACAAAATGCTCAAATATTGCAGTCACCCTGCCTATGAGCAAGTTCCCATTCAGCACATCGCCAATATTGCCGCAGGCAAAGACCTAGTAAAGCTTGGAGCCTCAGAGGCCGCCAAGGCCGACCAAGAGGCCAAACAAGGCCAAATGGGCGGAGGTTCAGCCAGAGGCAAGACCGGTGAGCAAAAGAGCGTTTGGGATATGTCCAAGGAGGAGTTTGAAAAAGAAAAACAAAGAGTATTAACCCAAGCAAGAAATAACGAATAGCTATAATCGCCGTAGCTGTTAAATTCAATGCCGAACACTACGCGAACAGAAATTCCGGCGGAAGTAAATAACCACTACGACCGGAATTTGCTCGAAAGGGCAGTCGCCCTTTTTGTCCACACTATGTGGGCTCAGGTTCGAGACATCCCACGCAAAGCGGGAAGCTCGACCATCAAGTTCCGCCGCTATGGCAACTTGTCAGCTGCCACTACTCCTTTATCAGAAGGAGTCACCCCTTCAGGCAGCCAATTATCAGTCACCGACATTACTGCGACTGCTCTGCAATATGGTGATTTCGTCACCGTATCAGATGTCCTCCAGTATGAATCGGTTGACCCTGTGTTAATGGAAGCCAGCGACATCCTTGGAGACCAGACTGGCGACACCCTCGACCAGTTAACCCGTGACATTTTGGCAGCCGGTACCAACGTTTATTACGGAGGCACCGCTACAAGCCGCGTAACCGTGGCTTCCGGTGACAACATCACCACCACCTTGATTGACAAGGTTGTCCGCCTGCTTAAAAACAATAAGGCTCGCAAGATCACCAGAATGGTGAACCCGGACACCGGGTATGCGACCACACCCTTGAACGCCTGTTATATCGGTATTGTTCATCCCAATGTTTCTTACACTTTGAAGAACCTAACAGGTTTTGAAAAAGTTGAGAAGTATGCCAACAAGACTGATGTCATGCCTGGCGAAATTGGCTCATATGGCGAAGTCCGCTTCGTTGAGACCACCAACGCCAAAGTCTTCTCTGCCGCTGGCGCTTCAAGCATTGATGTTTACGCCACCTTGATTTTCGGTTCCAATGCCTATGGTATTTCCAGAATCTCAGGCGAAGCGATGAAGAACATCATTAAGCCTCTTGGTTCAGCCGGAACTGCTGATCCTTTGGAACAACGTGCTACCTCAGGCTGGAAAGCCACTTTTGTTGCTAAAATCCTTAACAACGATTGGCTCGTCCGATTTGAGACCGCTGTTGCGTCCTAACCTTTGGGGGAGGGCACTTGCTCTCCCCTTCTAAACATTAATTAGTCCAAGACTATGACCAAAGCAAAACAGCCTAAAAAGGCTTCTGCCAAGGAGACCAAAAAAGCTCCTGCAAAAGAAGTCCAAAAACAGCCTAAAAAGGCTTCTGCCACTTCGGCGGAAGTTGCGGCTGAGGCCAAGTCTGACGCCCTGACCATGAAAGAAATCCTGGAGCGAGAGGAAAAGGTAAGTTTCTACATCCCTCTTGAAGCAGGTGAAAAAGCCGGTGCCTTCGAAACTGTCACCATAAACGGCTACCGCATGGAGGTTAAAAAAGGCGTCATGCAAGAGCTTCCAAAATCAGTCGTTGCCATTTTAGCCGAGCACTACAAAGTGGCGGCTGAAGCCGGTAAGCAAATGCTTATCGAAAACGACGATAAAAAATTAGAAGCTTTATCCGAATAATTAACATCGCCCAAAAAACCAAATGTCAAGAAGCGTATCAAAAGGAGTCGGTACCTCAAGCCAAGACATGCTTGATGTTATCGACGAATTTCAAAGGGCATTGTCAAACTTTGTCCTAAGCTCAGGCGCACTGGCCATTAAAACGGCAGGTTCAGCCTTAGCTAAAACCGCCTCCGCGCTGAAGTACCTCATTGACGGCCAGATGTATTCTTTGGCCGCCGGTGATATGGCCGCTTTGGCAGGCACCGTCACGAACGCTAAATTTAATGTGTTCGTATTCTCGGTTGATGCCAGCGGAAACCTTTATACCCAAATGGGTACAGAGGGAGCCACCCTCGGAGCCGTTGTGTGGCCAACTATCGCTGATACCAGAGCCGTCATCGGCTTTGTCATCATCAACCCAACCGGCACCGGCAACTTTGTTGGCGGCACCACTCCGCTGGACGACGCTACCGTTGTCCCGAATGCGGTTTATGTCAACACTCCGTTTCCGTTCCTACCGTCCATCGTATCGCTTTAACCTGTGAGGAAGCCCTGATCCGCAAGGCGGGGCTTCCCCTCATAATCCAATGACACCCTACAAGCTTGCTTACCGGATACGTAAGCGCACCAAGACAAACTCCAATACCTATTCAGACACCGACCTGTTAATTGACATCGGTGTTGAAATGGACGACTTGTCAGTCCGCATTGCCCAAGTGTATGAGGGCTATTTTGGGGTTTACTCGTTGCGTGACCTGGTGGCCGACACCAGGGAATATCCTTTGCCCGAGGACTTGCTAAACCACCTCTACGGCATAGAGGCCAAGCTTGACGGGAGTAATTGGAAGTGGCTCAAGGAATTTGACCTGAACATGTATCAGCGGGCTACCGATGAGACGACCATATTGGCCCAATTTGCGGGTTTAGACCCGATGTATGACCTATTCCGTGGCTCAGCGTTTATTTACTCTGATACGGCCATTATAGGCGTCACAGAGGGCCTTAAATTGTGGCATTCGGCCTATCCACAGCACCCAACCGACTTGACCGAGAACGCCGTTGATCTTTCCACCCCGCCCTCAGAGGAGCAAACCGGCTTCCCCCGCCAGTTCCACAAGATTTTGGAGCGGAAAGTCTCAAGGGGTTTCAAAGAAAGAAACAACATCAAGTTAGCCAAGGACGAGGACGAGGTTGTTTTGGAAAAGGACATCGAAAACGCCATGGAGGCTATCGGCAGTATGAACGCCGACCGGTCAATTATCGGGAGTTTGCCGTATGAGGACGGCGCGGATTATTAATCAAACAATTATGAGCAAGAATAAATTAAAATTCTCGGCCCTGATTACATCGGCCAAAAAGGAGAGGGACATTGAGAACCAGACCGACTACATCGATGTTGCCTTTGACATCTTAGACGGCAAAAAGGTTGTCGAGTCCCGCCGACTGGCTTTCCCCCTTGAGTTCACCCAGAAGCAAATCAAGGCGGAAGTCAAAAAATCCTGTGACCTTTACGCTGTTGAAAAGGAGACCGAGGATGAAAGACGTAAACAAGACCAAATAAACACAGAGGCCAACGAGAACATCGCCGCCTTAGTTGGCAAGAAAGTATGAAAAAGAAAAAATTGCTACAGGGGCAATATGCCATTGAGGAAAACGTGGAATACGTTTTGCGTGATAAAAATGGCAACATTAAGCCTCTCTTTCAGCCAAACAAGCTTTTTGCTTGGTTGATTAAAAAGGGCATTGTCAGCCCGCACTTCCCCAAAATTCCGTTTTTCTGCGGTAACTGGGCAATGGCGATGAATGTCAGAAACCTAATCACCAACGCTGGCTTTGCTGGTGTAGCCTCCAGGCTCAATGGAGCCGGATCAGAGGCGGCCTTCACCTACATCGCCTTGGGGACAGGCACCACAGCCGCCAACGTGGCCGACACCGCCTTAGAAACTGAAATCGCCACAGGGGGAGGCTCAAGAGCCAACGCCACCGCTTCAAGAGTGACTATCGTCGTCACCAACGACACCGCTCAGCTTCAACACACCTTCAATTTCACCGGCACTTTTGCCGTGACTGAATCCGGCATATTAAACGCCGCTTCATCGGGCGTCCTTTTAGCCCGCCAGGTGTTTTCAGCCGTCAATGTTGTCAGTGGAGATTCACTCCAAGTCACTTGGAAGGTCCAAGCTTCTTAATCGCCTTGCCCACCTATGGTTTTTGACAAGCATTTCTTTGCTAGACACCAATCAAAGTTACTTTGGATAGCCCGCCATAGGTGGACGAGGTGGCTCTTAGGGCTGAACAGATTGCCCGAAAATGCCAAGGACACCGGATTTGACGGTCATATCGACCGGATCACCCCGTCATCCGTCCATTGGAAGACCGGCAGGATTATCAAGAAGCAAATTCACCGAAAGGGATTCAGACCCAAGACCGCTTACCACCAAGAGTGGCAAGCCATGTTCTTTACAAGACCAAGGTTTGCAGAAGCATTGGCTTATAGCCTTTCGCCATTTTGCTATTTTGCCGACTTCCGCAGGCAAAGAATGGTCTGGCGGTTTTCGCCAGTCGGAGTATTGGGGCTATTTGCCACAATTCTTTTACCAAAGGTTTTTGGCGGGATAGCATTTTGGGGGACGACTGACACTTTTTATTCTGGAGCCGGTGATGGTGCAGTCGGACGATATACAGCTTCAGATGATAGCAGGACATTTGCTCAAGTGGCTGGAGATACGGACGGCACCTATGCTAATTACACCGGAACGCAAGACCTACACGCTTCAAATCAACAAAGAACCCCGTCTAGTCCTAAATGGAGAATAGACAGGGCTGTTATTCAGCCAGACACATCAGGGCTTCCCGATACCGCTACTATATCAGCTGCCACCATATATATCTATTGGGGGAGTGAGTTTCACGAAGACGGATTAACCCATAACATTTATTCTGTTGCGCCTGCTTCAAATACTGCGTTAGGAACTGCTGATTATGACGCTTTTGGGTCTACGGCATTTTCCAGTAATAAAAATGATGCAGTTTCAACGTCTGCCTACACATCATATGATTTAAACGCAAGCGGTCTAGCCGCAATAAGCAAAACCAGCTATTCACCATTCGGAGTTAGGGGATATTCTGATGTAAACGCCTCTACGCCTAGTGGTTCAAATGGCCCTTATAATGGTTATTGCTCCGAAGAAACCGGCACCAGCAAAGACCCATACACCATCATTACCTTTACAGTTTTACTAACCCTGACATGCACCGAAGACCTGACTTTAACCGACACCCTGACAAAGCAAATATCAAAACCATTAACAGAAGCCATATCTTTTGCCGACACAGTTTTAAAATCAATTACCCGAAGCTTTTCAGAAACGCTTAGCCTTAGCGATACAATCACAAAAGTTAAGCTTTATTATAAACAGCTAACGGAAACCATAAGTCTGACAGATACCCTGCAAAGAGTGACCACCAAAGTATTACAGGAAGCCGTCACCTTAACCGATACCATTGTTAAGTTTTACGGAAAGACTTACAGCGAAGCGATTACTCTGACCGACAGCATTATCAAACAGACCGGCAAGGTTTTATCCGAATCAATCACCTTCACCGACAGCATTATAAAAGCCATTGCCAAGACGGCCTTTACCGAGGCAGTGACCCTGACAGACAGCATTACCAAGACAGCCAGCCGAGCCTACACCGAGGCAGTGACCCTGACCGATACGATTATCAAGCACATTGCCAAGGTGCTGACCGAGAGCCTGACCTTCACGGACAAATTAAAAATGCTAAAAAACGGGGTTTCAACCGCCTGGCGAAAAGTGGCCAGAGCCCTGGACCACACCTGGCGGAAGATACCCAGACCATAAATTTATGAGAAAAATCGCCTTTATTCTTTTACTGCCGACATTATCAATTCTGGCGGCATCACCGGCCTACTTCCTGGCCTATGACGCCCACAAAGAGATGTTAGATAACAACGACAAAATACAAACCATAGAGGAGGCCAGAAGCGCTATCGCCGCCCTGGCTTCGGAACTCCAGAAACTAAAAACCCAGCAGGGCAAGTTGGGCTTTCCTCTCGACCCTGTTTCCAAGTCCATTTTTGAGAGGACATCGGACGAGTTTTTGCCCGACAAGTTCTATGACCTTATGTGGAAGAAGATATTTTTCTTTCAGACCTTCTTTGAAAGCGTGGACGGCTACACCACTACAGGCACCATTACCCTTTCAGGCACGGACGTAAAGCTTGAGACAGCGGCCACCACCAACGCCACCGCTGAGCTTAACAAACAGCCCAGCTGGCAAGGATTTTTAAACTTCAACCAGCGATCCGCCTTGCGGGCTGCCCTGATATTCAACCAGATAGCCGCCCAGGAGATTTATATCGTCACGGGCAACGTAGGGGCTTCAGACAAGCGCTATGGCTTCAAGGTGTCAAATAACACCCTACAGGGCGTCACCCACGACGGAAGCACCGAAAAGACCATAGACCTGCAAACCATATCAGCCACCACCGTTTATAACCTGGAGGCCCGCTTCAGGCCCAACGACCAAGTTCAGTTTTTGGTGGACAACGAGGAGAAGGGCGTCATCACCGACAACCTGCCCTACACCGACGGGCCACGCACACAGCTTTTCACCGCCAAAGTCAAGACCACTGAGGCCGTGGCCAAAAGTATTCAGCTTTCATTTTTCCAATATCTACAACAAAGAAACGCCTTGAAATAATGCCTAAGCTAACTATCCCAGACCCAATAACCAAGAAAATCAAGCAACCCAACCTCGGCGAGAACTTCGGGCAACTTTGGGCTTCCTGGGGGCTTGACCTGCTTTCGTCCCCCGGCAGGTTCAAAATTGCCGATTACATGATTAAAAAAACCGACAGCGCCGATGACGCAGACCTAGGCTGGCCGGTGGCTTTTGTTAGAAGCGCTGCTGACGGCACCGACCGCTGGTGGGCTTTATGCCATTCAGTCCTTTTCAAAACACCAGGCACCGACCCGACCGGGGCCTTTACCAAGGACTCTATCGCTTCCAGCCCGACCAACCTTAATCACCTTTATTCGGATACGGTGGATTTTAACGGGGCGCTGATTACTTCACGCTCAGGCGACCTTGACCGGCTGGCCTCGGGAGTATGGACAGCTTCATGGTGGCAAACCACACTGGGGCAAACCGCCCTGACCGGCAGTATCTATATCCCCCTGCATGTCGGCTTTGAAGGAAGGCTCATGATTGGGGACGGCAACTGGGTTCACGCAGTCACCAAGGACAACAACGTCAAATACAAGGCCGTGATCCTGAAGCCTGAATATCGGGTAGTTAAAATCATTTCCACCACCAGCTCCTATTTCATCTTTGCCAGGAACTTAAAAAGCGGACAGGCCAAAGCCTTTGAATGGGACGGTTACTCGGAGAACTTCAACCGCGAATATGACCTGGAAGCTTCAAGGCCATATTCGGCTGTGGTCAAGGACAACATCCCATATTGCGTGGTCAACACCGGCCACCTGAAGAAATTCAACGGGGGCGGCTTCGATGTTGTCGGGCAATTCCCCATAGTCAACACGCCAAGCCTGAACTGGAAGGACGACTTTGCAGACCCCCGCCCAATGCACCCCAACGGCATGACAGTCAAGGACGAGGAGATTTTAATGCTTATCGCCGGGTCGGCTGACGGGGTAGCCACTCAAATGCTTCCCAACATGCCTGGCGGCGTCTGGGCCTGGAATGAAGAAAACGGCCTGTATCACAAGCACGCACTTAGCCAGAACAAGAGCGGCGGCACAGTCTATGACAGTGGCTCGGAAGTGGTTCATGTCCCCGGAGCCCTGGTTAGCGTGGACGACCAGCGCCAGCTTCTTGCAGGGGCCGGAATATATGACGACAACGGCACTACTGAGAAAAAAGGTATCCACTATTTATCCACCGGCCCACGGGCCAGGCTTATCACTCCTAAAATTTATTCATCGCAGGTGCAGAGTTCCTGGGCTTCCATTTGGACGAGGTTCAATCAGCTGGCTTCAAGCAACGAGAAAATCGTCATCAAGTACCGCACCTCGGACAACTTCTCCCTAAAGGACGGCTTCTACCAGCGCCGTTTTGCTATTACCTGGACAGCGGGTGACACTTTCACCACCACGGACGCCAACTTCGCCAATGTAGCAGTTGGGAATGAAGTCGAGATTTTTGTCGGTAAGGGCTCGGGGCGCACCGTCCATATCACCGCCATTTCAGAATCAGGCGGCACCTACACCGTGACCATCGATGAAACCCTGACCAATGTTTCAGGCACCGCCCAGGTAAGGGTAGCTAATTGGACGAAGCTGGAAGCCATAAACGACACTAACATTTTAGAAAAAGAGAGTGGAGTATTCGCCCAGGGGGGCTGGATACAGTTCAAATTAGAATTAAGGCAGTCAGCCCGAGACGCTTTAGAGCTTGAGGAAATGACTGTCGTATCAACGCCGCACAAATCATATGAATAAAAAAACCACCTTGCAGGAAGGAGACAAAAGAATAAACCCAAAGACCGGAGTTGAGGAAGTCCTAACCCCGGAGGGCAAACTACAGCCCACCAAGCCAATGGGCGAAATTACCACTGAGCAAATAGCCCAGGCTTGGAAAATCAGACCTGATTTACAAAAAGAATTTGAGACCGTCGGAGCCAAAGGCAAGACAAACGACTGGACGATTTACGATTGGGCCAGGAAATACGGCCAAAAAGAAATGCCCGATATTTTCGGCTCGCCAGCAGAGGCTCAGAAAGAATTAAACCTGGATGAGGTAAACAACAACCAAACCGCCGACCAGTACATCAACCAAAAGCAAATTCAAGACTTCACCAAAAAGGCCAGCGAGGACGCCCCCGAAGTTAGGGGTGAAGAAAAGCAGGACGATGACCCTTTTGCCGAAGTCAAATCTGTTCTTACCGGCGGGCTGAAAGAGCCAAAAGCCACCAACCTAGTTGAAACCTACAACAAGGAGCGTGAGGAGCGGGGCATCACCGACCTGGAAAGCGAGATCAACGATTACGACAAAAAGATAGCCGACCTCCAGGCACTCGTTAGGGAAGAGAAAAACAAAA
>Ga0180009_10004600_pt1 | contig 15153 bp, 18 predicted proteins | sample OS_PC_MetaG_FD_123537 | JGI IMG/M metagenome (GOLD analysis project Ga0180009, IMG submission 123537) | Groundwater microbial communities from the Aspo Hard Rock Laboratory (HRL) deep subsurface site, Sweden - OS_PC_MetaG | ecosystem: Environmental > Aquatic > Deep subsurface > Groundwater...
CTGGCCGATGATGCCCACAGCTGTAGCCCCCGTGCGGTTTTGCGCATCGGTGTTTGCCGCACGCCCATCTGGGACCAGGCCGGCGGGGAAATGCAACATGCGCTGCTGGCCTTTGCCGAGCAGTTGCGAAAGGCAGGCCATATCGTCAGCGATGTCGACCTGCGGCCAGAGTTCGATGGCCTGACCGCTGCCCAAACGTTGATCCATCGCTACGAAGCGGCCCGCACGCTTGGGCATATCCGGAACACTCACCCGGATAAAGTCAGCGATGCGTTCCGCACCATGATCGATAGCGGCGCAGCCGACATTGAAGTCGACTATCAGCAGTGCCGCGCGCTACAAAACGAATGCATAGCGCTTTTGCCAGAGGTGTTCGATGCCGTCGATTTGCTGCTGGCACCGGCTGCACCGGGCACCGCACCTGAGGGATTGACCGCGACTGGAGATCCCGTGTTCCAACGCATGTGGACCGCGCTTGGCACACCCTGCCTTGGCTTTCCTGTCGAGTGGCGATCCGACGGACTGCCGCTGGGACTACAACTTATCGCGATGCGCGAGCACGACCGTCAGTTGCTCGCCGATGCTGCCACCATAACCGCACACGCTGCCTTGAGGGAGAATTGAGCATGGAACCCACGACTGCGATGCCGTTTACCCCGGAAATGGAAAAGGCTTATGCCACGGCCCGCAATTGCCTGAACGCGGGGCGCCTCAAGCAGCTGTTGTTCGATATTACCAATATCCATTCGCCGACTGGGGCCACGGGTGAAGTTGTGGAGTTCGTGTCGGGCCGGATGGAGCAGATCGGCCTCAGGCCAACAATCGATCCGATGACCGACATTTCGGCTAATGTTCTCGGGGAACGGCGAGGCTCCGGTGGCGGTGCAACATTGCTGCTCTATGCGCCGATCGACACCCACCTTGAAGGGGACGAAAGCGATTATCCCTGGGCCGGGCCGGAACAGTTCGTCGATCTCAAGCCAAAAGCGACCATGGTCGATGATTGGGTTTACGGCCTTGGATCATCAAATCCCAAGGCGTTGGTGGCGAGCATGATGGAAGTGGCAACGGCCCTAGTCGAGGCAGAGGTGCCGCTGCGGGGCAATCTCAATGTTGGATTTGCTGATGGTGGCATGCCCGTCACGATTCCCTGGCGTGACAATGCCGGGATGAGTCATGGCCTGCACCATCTTTTCAGCCGTGGTATGGCACCCGATTTCGCGGTGATCATGAAGCCTTGGAACTGGGTATACCATGAAGAGCCGGGGATGGGCTGGTTCAAGATCCAGGTCAAAGGGACGTTGGGCTATGCCGGCGTTCCGCGCGGAACGCCAGGATTCCGCAGCTCGATCGTTCCCGCTGCGACGGTAATCCTCGAACTCGAACAATGGCTGATCGACTATGCCGAACGGAATCGTTCAGGTGATGTCTATCCCCATGGCTGGATCGGCGGGGTACGGAGCGGCTGGCCGGAGCGGCCTTCATTTCCGAGTGCCGTCACCGAGATATTTTTTGATGTCCGGATCAATCCACGCACCAGTCCAGGTGAAGTGAAGGCGCAATTCGAAGCGTTCATGACCGCCCTGGCGGGCAAGCATCCCGAAATCGAGTGTGATTGGGACATGTATGGATCCGTTCCCGGCGGATCCACCGATCCGTCCAACTGGATCATCCAGTCGGCAAGGCGGGGATGGGAGCACATCGAAGGCCGGAACTATTCCACACCCGATCCGATGGGCGGGCAGACCGATGGCGCGGCCCTGCGGCGTCTTGGCATTCCTACGGCCCGCATTGGCTGGCCATGGCCCGCCGAAGGGTCTCCTCTGCCGATCGCCGAAGGACTCGGCGGCATGGGTGCGACATACGTCCCGGACCTCATGCCGTGCCTGGAAAAGATCCTGTACGCCTGTGTCGACACCCTAATGCGGTCACGCAGCGAGCTGGGCCTTTGACCCAGCAGGGCAAGATTGCGGTCATTACCGGCGCTGGTTCGGGAATCGGGCGCGCGGTCGCACTAAGGCTTGCACAGCAGGGCGCGACCGTTGTTCTCAATGGCCGGGATCCTGACAAGCTGGAAACTGTCGCCGACGCGGTTGCGCAAGAAGGCGGCACAGCCGTGGTGCGGCCGGGTGATATTGCCCAGCGCGGCGTGATCCGTGCGCTTATCGCCGGGATCGGCGAGGAATTCGGTCGGATCGACCTTGCGTTCAACAATGCCGGTGGTCACGCGGATTTCAAACCCCTTCACACCATCTCTGATGATGAGAGGGAATGGGTGATCGGCCTCAATTTCACGTCCGCTTACTACTGCATGGTTGAACAGCTGGGCTGGATGGTCCGGTAGGGCAGCGGCGCGATTGTCAACAACGCATCGATCTTTGGCCTGAAAGGGGTACCCGGAATTGCGCACTATGTTGCGGCAAAGCATGCCGTGATCGGCCTAACGCGGTCAGCGGCACTTGATTACGCCGCAAGCGGTATTCGCATCAATGCAATTTGCCCCGGCGCGACCGAGACTCCAAACCTGCTGCGGGTTGCAAACGGCGATGCACATGCATTCGATGCGATGATACCTTGGGGACGCGCGGCGCAGCCACCAGAGATTGCCGATGCCGTTGCTTGGCTCCTTTCCAATGAAGCCCGGTATGTCACCGGTGCCGCCCTGGCAGTCGATGGTGGTATGTCTGCGGGGTAGCGAACGATCAAGGGGCCCGATTCAAAGTGGCTGACGTTCGCGCCGATTCTTCGTAGACCCCAGTCAAAAATGACAAAAGCTCATTCGCATCTTCAACACGGCTATCAAATTCAGCAATACTTCTGAGTTTTCCGATCAAAATTTCACTTCTCAGTCGCGAATATTCATTCGTCAATCGTTCGCCAAGATCGGTGATCGAGTAGGTATAACTTTTGGTTCCAGCCTCTTTACTTTTTTGGATCAAACCAGAGCTTTCAAGCTTGCGCAGGCTGTACTGAATGTTCGGAAGATCATCCCGGTTCAGCAGCCTTGCGATCGTCGCCCCGCTTTTCGGGCGGTTCTGCATCCGGATTACATGCAGGATGACGTGCTCGCCATGCTTCAGTTCCGACAGGCCGACCATTTCATCGACCGACGCTACCCATCTTGAAAAGGCTTCGAGAACGCGGAGCACCGAAAACTCAAGTTCGGTCAACTTGAATTCGGTTTCATCCTTGGCGAGGTGCCAGTTGCGATAATATGTTGGTTCCATTGCCGAACGGGCTACCTTTTTCATGCAAATTTAGACTGCCCCTATCCATCAAACATTCTGCAATGACAAGGCTGCGCCAAATCCTGGCACGACCGGATCAAGGTCCAATGCCTTAAGCATCTGACGCACCGTGCAGCTCGATGCCGTAACGACTGGCAGGCCGAATTTCTGTTCGGCCGCATCGATCGCTGCGGCCGCAGGCATCTGCACGCAGGCAGACAGGACCAGCGCCTGCGCCCCGGCAAGATCGATCTCGGACGCTGCTTCCAGAGCCAGCTCCGGCGCTCTCAGCCCGACGGCCAGATTATCCGAAATTTCGAGTGCGCGAGAGGCGCAAACTTCGATGCCTTCAGCCTCGATGTAATCAATCACGGTCTGGGTCAGCGGCTTCATATAGGGCGCCAGAATTGCAACCTTGCGCAGCCCCAGTTCCTGAAGAGTGGTGATCAGTGCCCCCGCGCTTGAAACGACGGGCGAACTCGCACCTTCCTTGCGCGCAACTTCCGCAAGCTTGGTCTGACTTTCACAGTGATAACCTGGCCCCATCGCCATGATCGCAACCAGGCAGGCGTATCCCATGACATCGACTCGCGCATCGGCAAGTTCCGCAGCGCAGCGCAAACTTTGCGCATCCATGGCCGCCAGCTCTTCCTTGACGACATGCATCATGCGCATGCGGCTGGAATGGAACGTGAAGCGCTCAGGATAATGACTTTCCCGCGCCCTTAGCATAGCCGGAATTTCTGTTTCCATCGTGGTGTTGGAGCTCGGCACGATCTGGCCGATGCGGTAATTTCTTGTCATTTGTCTAGTGCCAATCCCGTTCCAGCGTATCATCACGCGCCCCACAATAAATTGCGATGTCGCGAGATTTATGTTCATTTATTATAAAATATCGATTGAATGTCAATCAATATTGTAAGTAAGCTGAATTCTCTGGTTGGATGGCATCCAGCCGATAACGGACAGGTCGCAGCAGGGCACGAGCGTCGCTGGAGAGGAAGAATGGCAAACATGGATACCCGGAAAATTCTCACTGAAACAGGGTGTAACAAGGTGGTTGGCGAGCTGAAGGGCGCGATCGTCGATGGCGGGCTTGACTTTGTCGATGGGCGCGGGTGTTGACCGGCGTGCAGACGCGGCAGCTCGTTTCTCGACTTGATATCAAGGGCAACCTTGAGGTGACGCTCAGAATGGCCGAGGTTCACGCCTCTGGGCCTCATGGCTTGACCGTGCAGATGGATGCCGCACCGATCAATCCGGCGGACGTAAAGGCGATGTTCTGCGGGATCGCCCTCGCGGACCTTCAGTTTAGCAACGAACACGGGATCCCGGTGGTCCGTGGTCAGCTGTCCCGTCAGGCGTTGTCAGCGCATGCCAGCCGGATCGGCAAGGACGTTCCGCTTGGAAATGAAGGCACCGGCCTGGTCGTTGCGACCGGCGATTCCGACGATGTCCGGGGCATGCTGGGTCAACGGGTATCAATGGCGTCGTCGGGGACATTCGCCGATCTGCGCTCGGTTTCGGTCGATGACTGCATTGTCATGCCGTCATCAGCCAGTGCGGAATCCTCAGCATCAGCGTGGATCAACCCGATGACGGCTCTGGCGATGACTGAAACCATGCTGCGGGAAGGCCATCGCGCCCTTGTTCTGACTGCAGCTGGATCGAGCCTAGGCAAAATGCTCAACCGCCTGTGCCTCGAAGACTCCATTCCGTTAGTCAACGTTGTCCGGTCACAAGAGGCGGTATGCATGTTGCGCGATATTGGGGCGCGGTACGTCTGCGACAGCTCGGATGACGGATTTTCTGGGCAACTGCTCGACGCCCTGATTGGCAGCGGCGCGACACTGGCCTTCGATGCCACGGGCGGAGGCGCGTTGGCGGGGAAAATATTGCTGACTATGGAGCAGGCCGCCGTGCGTCACGCACAAATTGCCGATCGGTATGGTTCGACGGTTCATAAGCAACTCTATTTCTTTGGCGGTCTCGATCCCACTCCAGTGACTTTTTCGAGATCATTCGGCATGGCGTGGGGCATGGGAGGCTGGCTGCTTCAGTCGGTTCTTGCAAATTTTGAACCGTCTGTCGTTGCAGCAATGAAAGCCCGAGTCCGAGAGTCGCTGAATTCCGTGTTCGCCAGTGAATACCGCAAAGTGATTGCTCTTGAAGATATGCTCCTTCCTGACAACATCGCAGATTATGCCCAGCTTGGAACTGGCGGGAAAGTATTGATCAAACCATGACTAACGGCGCTTCTTCCTATCATGTATTTCGCGTTGCCGATGGACACGGTCTGCGCAGGAATCCCTTGAAGGCAATAATTGCACCACGCCCGATTGCCTGGGTCTCAACCGTATCGAATGCCGGAATCGGCAATTTGGCACCTTACAGCTTCTTCAATATGGTCAACGACCGACCGCCTATGTTGATGTTTTCAAGCATTGGTCGCAAAGACACCGTGAACAACATAGCAGAAACTGGAGAATTTTCAATCAGCACGGCTTCGCGCAGTCAGGTTGACGTGTTGAATTGTACGTCGCAAAATTTTGAGCCGACGGTCGATGAGTTTGACCTTGCCGGTCTTGCGCGCAAGGCGGCGTCCCTGATCCGCCCAGCAGGCGTAGCAGGCAGCCCGGCAATCCTGGAATGCCGCAGTGTCGAAGTGCGACAATTGACAACATTAGCCGGACAACTGATCGACACCTGGATGGTCATTGGTGAAGTCTTAGCAGTTCATCTTAGCCAAGACTGCATTGTGGACGGGGTCTACCGGACGGAACTGGCCAATCCGGTACTCCGGGCAGGCTACGCGGGCGACTATTGGGAAATAGCAGACCCTGGAAAATTCGTGCTCGATCGGTAGTTCGATTTTACCGGAAAGCGTGTCGTCCTGCAAAGCGTGGGGCGGGGACGGCTGTCTGGAATCAAATGCAATCTCTGAAAGCAACCCGATGTTCCTGATAGCGGCTCCGGTCATATCGCCATCATTCAACAATGATCCCATATAAAGAGACGTCTTTGGTTTTTCCCTCACGGTGAAATCCAATGGTACGACTTTTCAAGTTCAAATCTGCTATTCGTTCGGCTGGAACACCGCACCGGCTCTGGTTGACGCAGTCGCGTCAACGGCGCGATCAGCCCGTCCCGTTGCCTCGCAGTCATTATGTGAGTCCCCGACTTCCGGAAATAGCGTGCAGATCATTTGCGCAGATGGAGCGCGTAAACGGATTGCGCTGATCGGGTTCCTACGCCCTGAACCTAAGACCGGCAGAATGATAAGCAATGAGTGCATGAGACCCTTTGTGCTAGTTCAATCATCTGCCGCATTCATGGTAGCCAGGTATCAGTTCGTTGCGTGCCTAAACTATCACCTCAGAAAAGTTGCAGCGATCTTTGGACGGGACGGTAAAAATGCTATCAACCGAATCGCTTGGCTGCATTTCGGTCCAGTTTGGTTTGGTACCTGCTAATGCTCAATTGACACCGAATGTTGATGGATACCGGATTCTTCAATGGCTTCAAAATAAGGTTTCAAAAACAACAGGATAGGATCCTGACGGACTTTGCTTCGGCATACGTCCCGAAAAAATATTTTTTTGCTATATATTCCAACAACTTAACTCTTGGAGAAACAATCGAGTGGGAGTAGGGGTGTGGCGTAGAATCAGAGAGTATTGCGTTGAATCGCAAGGGTTTGGCGGAAGCTTTGTTGATAATCCATGGCCGTTTGTCCAACGTGGCACTTTTGGCATAAGTTGTTGAAAAATATGAACGCGATGAGTGCTGGGAATGAGGCTACCCCATGAAAACAACGGTATTCTAGACGGTAACCGCGCTCGCCACACCTTTGGGCTGACAAATGACCGTCAGGTTGACGTCAATCGGTTGGCGGTCATTTGCAATTGGTCACGCGGGTTGGGGAGGAGAGGGTTGCTGAAATGACCAAATCTGTCCGCCGCTGGGTCCGCGTCAGGGAGCTGACGAAGGACGAGAAGCTGTTGATTGCCTTGCGCTGCGAGACATTCATTACCGAGCAACTGGCACCTCGATTTCTGCCCGAAATCAAGCCAACCGAATGGAACTACCCAATCGCACTCCACGGCAAATGGCGCGGCAGCAAATACAGCTTCTTCATCCGCTACCGTTCCGGCTGGGAAGACAATGCGGGTGAAGTGTTTGACTCGGCCTGGGTACGGCTCGATCATGACGAAGAATGCCTGACCGAAACACGCTTCCACATCATGTGGCACCGCCATACCGGGCAATGGTATCCCTACCACGCTTCTGCGATGCTTGATGAGGCACTGCGCATGATCGAAACCGATCCGATCTTGCAGCCGCACACATGACATCGGTAAGGCGCAACCTGTTCGATCCGGATCAGCTCCTGCAATTGGCTGGAGAGAAAGTATTCAAACGTGGGCAGGGCTACGCTGATCACGGTCATATCGCCCTGCTGAGTGTGAACGGTGACGGGGTGTTCGCTGCTGCCTTCGGAACTGACGATTATACGGTATGGTTGAGGCGGCCGGGGCCTGAAATTTCTGGGCATTGCTCATGTCCCGCCTATGAGGATGCCGGATTTTGCAAGCATATGGTGGCAACTGCCCTCGTCGCAAACGATTCCGTCCAGCAGGGCGGCAACCTCCCGGACAAGGTCGGAGAGATCGCGGCGAGGATTGCAGTATTGAACAAGCGTCAGCTTGAGAATCTGCTGTTGGAAATGGCGACGGCAGAATGGCGGTCGCTGCGGTCACTGTGTTTCTCGCTTGACCTGGGGTGGGACGACGACCTGGATTAGAGCCGCAATGCCTGCTCAAGGTCCGAATGCTCGAAGGCGCTGGCCATGCGATCGACCTCGGCGGCACGCGCGCCCGACTTTCGCGCGACGTCGCGCCATGTCCGGGTTGCAGCAGCAACCTCGGCAATGATCACTCGTGCAGGCATCAGGCCCAGTCCGAAATAGCCGGCGGAAGCTTCGAGCAGGTCGAGCGAACAGGTCCCCTCGTCAAGGTCGATATTGGTCGTCAGCACCCGCGCCTTGATGTCCGCCGGAACCGGATTGAGGTCATAAGCAGGAGAGAGCACCCAACCGGCCTTGCCGGACCAGAGGAAGCCATGATTGCGCAGATGATCATCGACGTTCGAGATGAGGACATTGAACGCGACCCGCCGATACAGCTCCATGGCATCCGCCTTGGCCCGTGCTCCCGCCCCCGTCAGGGCATCGACGATCTCGGGATAGCTGCCGCGCGTCCCATCGCGCGATCCGGTCATGGCCATGGCAGACAGGAAGGGAATGCGCAGCGCTTCGTCACGATCGAACCGCCGGGACAAGAGCACCGCCTTGCCCGCGATCTGGCGCAGTTCATGCTCGGCCGTGTCGATGCCGGCCAATTGCGCGAGGCGCAGCGCGACCGCCTCCCAGGTCTCCATGCTGTAGTCGTCGGTCTCCTTCGGGAACTTGGCGATGGCGAGACGGCCATGCTGGTCGATGATCGAGGCTTTGGGGCGCGCGCCGCCGAGCGACGAGCCCGGCGCGAAGATCAGCTGGAGATCCTCATCGCTCTCTTCGTCACGCAGGATCCGTTCGGTGACCTGCAGGAGCCGCCCCAGTTCGATGACCGGCGGCACCCCGGCACGGGCGGGCGCTTGGAATTCGGCCTCGCCGACACGCCGGAAGCGCAGCGCGCCAAGGCGGGTTTCATCCGACACGCCAAGAAGATAGTCGGTTTCGAACAAGGCCCGGACCGGGCGGCCTGCACGTTCCGCCGCGCGCCGCTCGGCCCGTTGCATGAGTTGGCGGCCCCAGGTGTCCGGCGCGGAATCGCCGAGCGAGCCGAAGATCGCCTGGTTGCGCGCGGGAGGGAAGCTGCCGCGTGTCAGCGGCAGGGCCGGTTCGAGCGCAAAAGCCCGGGCGTCGCCAAGCCACGCTTCGGCATATTCGAACACAACCGTTTCCGCACCGCGAGCGACATTCTGCCGCGCCAGTCCGGCCAGCCGGGTATCGCCGCCAAGCCCGACATGAACTTCAATGTCAACCATTGGACGTCACTGCCTGCTTGCGCCTGATTCGGCTCCGTGTCGGCAGATCGGCGCTGGCCAATGCCTGTCCGACACTGTCCCTGCCGATATCGGCGATGTCTTCCAGCCCGTCGAGCAGGCCGAGCGCCTGAAGCACGGCGGCATAGATACCGATTCCGACATTGGCATCGCCGGCTTCGATCTTCTGCAGGGTCGATCGGGAGGTGAAGGCGCGTTCGGCCACGATCGCCATGGGCAAGCGGCGGCGGCGGCGCGCGTCATGGATATCCGCACCCAGCTTGCGCAAGGCACGCCTTACGGCGGCAGGAGGATGGTGTGGTGTCGGCATTTGTTGTCTTCGCACTACTCAAAGTGCATTTTATGTAGCACGAAGATTACAAATGTCCAAATGGCATTCAAAAGACCGACTCGACCGAACGCTGCTGCGCTATCGAGAAGGGCGACTGCCCATTCATTGATAGAATACGAGATCGACTTTTCGATTTTGACGGTCAAAGTCTATAAGCGATTCGTTCGACCACCGGGGTTGCATTTTCATGATCCTCGTGGATCGCAGAGGCGATTGTTGCTGAATGTTGATGGAAGCGGGATTAGCCAAATTTGCCATTTTATCCTTCAAAACCAATAGGATGATATTTTGACGGACCCTATCTCGGCATGCCGTGCGAGAATTTATTTTCTTCTCACTATATTTCAAAAGCTTAACCCCTTTCGAGATAATCGAGTGGGAGTAGCGCCCCGCATAGCGTTCCCCCCTTTCGGCAAAGCGTAGAATCGCATATCGCTTGCACCAATATCCTGTTTGAGAGGTTTTTGCCTGTGATGCAGACTTTTCGTTCCATTGCTCTGGTCGCCGCGCTCGCGCTCGGCCTGACCGCCTGTGGCCAGCAGGCCAGCGCGCCCGCTGCCGAACAGGTCGCCCCGCTAACCGAAGGCGCATGGACGCTCGATCCGGCGGATTCGCGGCTTTCTTACGTCAGCATTAAGGCGGGCGAGATTGCCGAGGCCAACCAGTTTGATTCGCTGGCCGGCAGCGTTGCGGCCGATGGCACGGCGACGATCGACATTGATCTGGCCTCGGTCAACACCGGGATCGACATCCGTAACGAACGGATGCGCGAGATTTTCTTCGATGTGGCGGGCAATCCCAAAGCGGTGGTGACGGCAAAGCTTGACCCGGCAGCCTTTGCAGCGCTGGCGGTCGGCCAGTCGATTACCCGCTCGCTGACGGCAAGTGTGGCGATCAAAGGTGTCGAGCAGGAGGTCGAGACCGAAGTGCTTGTCACCCGCGTTTCGGCAGACCGCGTCACCGTGGTGCCGACCGCGCCGGTGATCATCAGCACTGACATGTTCGAACTGACCGATGAACTGGGCGAATTGCGCGCGCTGGCGCAGTTACCCTCGATCACGCCAGCTGTGCCGGTGACATTTACGCTGGCCTTTACGCGTTCCTGACAGGCAGGTCTGCCGCTGGGTCTCGGGCATTTTGAGCAGGATCAATGTATTCCGGTTTCGGCACGAATATCAGAAGCATGTTGGGTGATTTGAAGGCCAGTCTGATCTTACTGCGTCTCCGCCACCTGATTCCTGACAGGAGAAGCGGCGATGAATCGACTTGCACTGGTGTTGTTCCCGATGGTGGCGACAACTTTGATGGGGATTGCCGTAATCGCGGTTTTGACGATGGACATCTGGGCCACGGGCCAACCGATTCTGTTGGCGGCGGCGGCTGGATTCGTAATTTCGATCCCGGTTTCGTGGTGGATCGGGCGGCAGTTGACCGCCTTGACTGCCGGGCGGCAGCGTGATTTGCCCAGCTGACGCTACGGCGCGCCACTGTATCTCCAAAAGCGGGCTTGCAAGGCCCGCCGATCTCGGCTTGTCTTCCGCCCAAACACACATTCAACGGGAGAACACACGCCATGAAAACCGCGATCACCGAAATGTTCGGCATCCAGCACCCGATCATCCAGGGCGGAATGCACTATGTCGGGTTTGCCGAGATGGCGGCGGCGGTGTCCAACGCGGGCGGGCTGGGGATCATCACCGGGCTGACGCAGGGCACGCCCGAAAAGCTCGCGAACGAAATCGCGCGCTGCAAGGACATGACCGACAAGCCGTTCGGCGTGAACCTCACCATCCTGCCGACCCTGACCCCGCCCGATTATCCGGGGCTGGTCAAGGCGGTGATCGACGGCGGCGTGAAAGTGGTGGAGACCGCCGGGCGCAACCCGGTTGAACTGCTGCCGCCGTTGAAGGACGCGGGGATCAAGGTGATCCACAAATGCACCAGCGTGCGCCACAGCCTCAAGGCGCAGGATATCGGCTGCGATGCGGTGAGCGTCGACGGGTTCGAATGCGGCGGCCATCCGGGGGAGGACGACGTGCCCAATTTCATCCTGCTACCGCGTGCGGCGGATGAACTCGAAATCCCGTTCGTCTCGTCAGGCGGGATGGCCGATGGCCGCAGCCTGATCGCCAGCCTTGCAATGGGCGCGCAGGGGATGAACATGGGCACTCGCTTTATCGCCACCAAAGAGGCACCGGTGCACGACAACGTGAAGCAGGCGATTCTCGCCGCGAGCGAACTGGACACGCGGCTGGTGATGCGCTCGTTGAAGAACACCGAACGTGTGCTCAACAACGCCGCTGTCGAACGCCTGATCATCAAGGAAAAGGAACTGGGCGATGCCATTACCATCCAGGACATCCTGCCCGAAGTCGCCGGGGTTTACCCGTCGATCATGATGGAAGGCGATATGGACAAGGGCGCGTGGAGCTGCGGCATGGTTGCCGGGCTGATCCACGATATCCCGACCTGTCAGGAACTGATCGACCGGATCATGCTGCAGGCTGAGGAAATCATCGCCCGGATGCAGGTTATGGCGCGGGGTTAGAACAACCCCGGTTCAACCTTCGCCGGGGGCATCCGTCTTGACCCGTGTATAAGGCACGAAATCGTCGAAGAAGACGACGCCAGTAAAGATGCCGCTAAAGGGATCAAAGGTGGTCGCGTTATCGACCCGGCATAGTTCGCCAGATGTGAAGCGGTTGATGACCAGCGTGTCGCTATCGTCAATCTGCTCGGGCGCATCGGTGCGTTGGACATAAATCGTGTGGCCCCGGCCATAGACGTAAGCGGTGCGATCAATGGTCTGCATCTGCGCCGTGCGCTGGGTGCGGATGCAGCTGACCGGCTCTCCTGCGACCCGGCCTTCGAGCAGCTTGGCGAGCCGCTTTTCGCCCTTGGTCATCGGCGCTGCATCAGCCTCTGCCTCAACTTCCGGTGCGCCCTCGGTCTGGGCGGCGACGGGCGAGGCGAGGCCAAGCGCGAGCGTGGCGGCGAGACCGCCGATCATGGAGCGGGAACGGACAGGCAAACGGGGCATCGCACAATCTCCTTGCAGAGTTAGCGGGACAATACCGCTGCGTGCCTGAACCGGCGCTGAGCGAAATCAGGCGCGCGCCGGGCTGGCCCCTGAGGCTATATCGGGCAAGGTCGCCTGATCTGCGCCATCGGCCGGGCCGCCGCGCAGCACGAACCGGCGGTCGCAATAGCCGCAATCGACATAGCCATGCTCGTCAATCTCAAGGAAAACACGCGGGTGGCCAAGCGCCGCCGGACGATAGCCGGCACCGCTGCGGATGCCGCTGGAGCCATCGCAGCTAACGCGCCGCGTATCGACCAGCAGAACTTCAGGGGGAGGAATGGTCATAGGCCCTGCCGATACAGGGTGCGGGCGCTGAGTTCAATTGCCTTTGGGGGGCAGCTTGCCTAGGGCTGATCCTATGACCGCAGCACCCGCCATCCGGATTGAAAACCTCGTCAAACGCTATGCCCCGGCCAAGGGCGCAAACGGCACGACGATAGAGGGTAAGTTGGCTTTGGGCGGGGTCAGTTTTGATGTGCCCGAAGGGTCGATCTTCGGCCTGCTTGGCCCCAATGGCGCAGGCAAATCGACGCTGATCAATATTCTCGCCGGGTTGGTCAACAAGACCAGCGGCGCGTGCGAAATCTGGGGTTTCGACATTGATCGCAACCGCCGCAATGCCAGCCGATCAATCGGAATTGTCCCGCAGGAAATCGTGTTCGACCCGTTTTTCACGCCATATGAAGTGCTGGAAAATCAGGCGGGGTTCTACGGCGTTCCCGGCGCGCTGCGGCGCAGTGAGGAACTGCTGGCGGCAGTGCGGCTGGCGGATAAGCGCAACGCCTATGCCCGCACGCTGTCGGGCGGGATGAAACGGCGGCTGCTGGTGGCCAAGGCGATGGTGCATTCGCCGCCGATTCTGGTGCTGGATGAACCCACCGCCGGGGTCGATGTCGAACTGCGCCGCCAATTGTGGGAGCTGGTCAGCGAGCTGAACCGCGAAGGGGTGACGGTGGTGCTGACCACGCATTATCTCGAAGAGGCCGAGGAATTGTGCGACCGCATCGCCATCATCAACCACGGCCAGTTGATCGCGAACAAGCCGACGCAGGAACTGATCGGCATGGCGCGCGAAAAGATCGTCGCGGTGACTGTCGCCGATGATCTGGCCGCCGCGCCCGCGCATGAGGCGTTTGTGCGCGTTGAATGGGACGGCACCCGCGCAGTTGAAGTGACCTATGACAAGGATCGCCTCAGCGCCGGACAGGTGCTCGCGATCTTGCAGGAAGAGGGGCTTACCATCGAAGACGTCACTACCCGTGAGGCCGATCTGGAAGATGTGTTTGTGCAGTTGACCGGCACCGCTGGCTGAACCGCGCGGCAGCCCGACGGCAGGCTCAATCGTCGCGTTTGCGCCAGTCGCGGTGTCCGTGCCGCTGAACCGGTTCCCCGCAATGACGGCAGGTGCCGACATAGTGGCGCCCATCCCAGGTCACCGCGCGGCGCAAGGGCTGGTGGTGGCCTACCCGGCATCCGAAAAATGAAAATACGGACACGGCGGTCATGCTCCACTGAGAAAATCGTAACAGCCAGCAGGCGTGTTTGGCGATGATCATCCGCGCCAGACACTGCTGATTCGCGGGGGTCATCAAGACAAAACAGCAGACTGCACTGCTACCTTCGCATGATCACTACCTTTGGTTACTTAAGCCTGTGTTACAAAGCATCGCACTTGCTCCACGCAGCGTTGCGCGTCATGGCACCGATATGACAATGCAGGATGCAAGCGGGCACGCGCATGACGTGGTGGTTATCGGTTCGGGCGCGGCTGGGCTGACGGCGGCGCTGGCGCTGGCGCAAACGCGCCGCGTGCTGGTGCTGGCCAAAGGCACGCTCACCGGCGGATCAACCGCCTGGGCGCAAGGCGGGATCGCCGCCGTGCTCGATACCGGCGACACTTTTGAAAACCACGTGCGCGATACGATGGTGGCGGGCGCGGGGTTGAATGATCGCGCCACGGTCGAATTCGTGATCGAGCGCGCGCCAGCCTCGATCGACCGATTGTGCGAATTGGGCGTGCCGTTCAACCGTGATGCAGATTCGCTCCACCTGACGCGCGAAGGCGGCCATTCGCACCGCCGGATCGTGCATGTCGACGATGCAACCGGCTGGGCGGTGCAGTCTGCACTGCTGGCAGCGGCAAACGCCAATCCCAACATCACCCTGCTGCCGGGTCGCACCTGCATCGACCTGATCACCGATCGCCACCGCGAACAGTTTTCGGCTGCCGGGCGGGTGTGGGGGGTCTATGCGCTCAACGAGGAAACCGGGCGGGTCGAACGCCATGTCGCGCGCGCCACTGTGCTGGCGAGCGGGGGCGCGGGCAGGGTCTATCAATTCTCCACCGCCCCGCGCGGCGCAACCGGGGACGGGATCGCGATGGCATGGCGCGCGGGTGCGCGGGTTTCCAACATGGAAATGATGCAGTTTCATCCGACCTGCCTTTA
>Ga0180009_10004601_pt1 | contig 15151 bp, 11 predicted proteins | sample OS_PC_MetaG_FD_123537 | JGI IMG/M metagenome (GOLD analysis project Ga0180009, IMG submission 123537) | Groundwater microbial communities from the Aspo Hard Rock Laboratory (HRL) deep subsurface site, Sweden - OS_PC_MetaG | ecosystem: Environmental > Aquatic > Deep subsurface > Groundwater...
AGCTCCTGCACCACCTGGACGCGGCGGGGTTTTCCGCCCTGGTGGAGAACGTGGTCGCGGAAACCGCACGGGTATGGGCCTTCAACCGGGAGCGCGGCCCCGGGGTTCAGATCGCCATCGACGGCCAGATATCCAACTGGGTCCTGCCCCAGGGCGCGGGCCGGGCCGTGTACCTGGACACCAGCACGCCCATTTTCCGGAAACACGGCCAGGAACAGCTCGACCCCGAACTTTTTCTGAAGAACACGCCGTCCTTTTTGCGGTGGCTGGCCCGGATGTTCTTCCTGGACGAGGTCATGACCCGGTACTACGACCCCCGGCGGGTGGCGGTGGACCTGGCCGCGAACCTGTACAAGGAGCAGAGGCCGGAGCTGGTGGCCCCGGCGCTTTCCGTCATCAACCGGGTCCTGCCGGCCGGAGAAGAGGGGATTTCGGAAAGGGAAGCGGCTTCCTACTACCGCCTGGACCGGACCATCTGGAGCTCCTACCTGGCGCTTCGCCGCCTGGACCGCTTCCTCACCACCCGGGTTTTTCACCAACGCTACGAGTTCATCCTGCCCGGCCGGATCAGGCGATAGCCCGCCGGAACTCCGGCTTTCCCGGAATTTCTCCGTCCTCCCCGCCGCCGGTCTTGACGAAGCCCCCGGGCTCTTCTACCTTCTTCCTTTTCCCAACAGGCGGAGAAGAGCATGAAAGACCATCTGGCGGACATGATCACCCGGGCATGGCAAAGCGCCCGGGACCTGGGAGAAGTCCCGGAGGCCGCGATCAAACCGGCTTTCGACCTTCTGGAAACCAAATCCGAGGCCCACGGGGACTTTTCCTCCAACGCGGCCATGATCCTGGCCGCGGCCTTCAAATCCGCCGGGACGCCCATGCCCCCCCGGAAGGTGGCCGAGGCCCTGGTGAAGCACCTGGAGGCCCCCCAGAGCCTGGTGGACAAGGTGGAGATCGCCGGGCCCGGCTTTGTGAACTTCTTTGTGAAGCCCGCGTTCTGGAGCCGGGTCCTGGCCCGGGTCCTGGACAAGGGCCAGGACTACGGCAGGTCGGAATGGGGCGGCGGCGAAAAAATCCAGGTGGAGTTCGTGTCCGCCAATCCCACGGGCCCGCTCCATGTGGGCCACGGCCGGGGCGCCGCCGTGGGGGACTCCCTGGCCCGGATCCTCGCCTTTTCCGGCTTTGACGTGCAAAAGGAGTTCTACATCAACGACTCGGGCCGCCAGATCCGTCTTCTGGGCCGGTCCGTGTTCGCCCGGCTCCTGGAACAGAATGGCCAAAAGGTGGAGTTTCCCGAGGACGGGTACCAGGGCGACTACGTGAAGGACCTGGCCGCCGGGCTGGCGGGGGAGGCGGAACAGCTCCTGGCCATGCCCGTTGAGGAGGCGGAGACCTGGTGTGCCCAAAAGGCGGCGGCCGGGATGCTGGACCAGATCCGCAAGGTCCTGGAAACCTTCGGCGTGACCTACGATTGCTGGTTCTCCGAGCAGAAGGACCTCATAGACCAAAACAAGGTCGCGGAGATGCTGGAGGACTTGAAAAAGAAGGGCTTGGTTTATGAAAAGGACGGGGCCTGGTGGTTTCGGACCTCGGACTTCGGGGACGACAAGGACCGGGTGGTGGTGCGGGCCACCGGGGAGACCACGTACTTCGCCTCGGACATCGCCTATCACCACGAAAAGTTCACCCGGCCTTTAGAAAAGGACAAACCGGGTTTTGACCGGGTCATCGACGTATGGGGCGCGGACCACCACGGGTACATCCCCCGGGTGGCGGCGGCCATGAAGGCCCTGGGGCATGACCCGGAAAACCGTTTCTCCGTGGTCCTCATCAAGCTGGTGAACCTGCTGAGGGGCGGCGAGCCCGTGTCCATGGGCAAGCGGGCCGGCACCTTCGTGACCCTGGACGAGGTCATGGAGGAGGTGGGGGCCGAAGCGGCCCGGTTCACCTTCCTCACCCGCCAGCACGAAAGCCCGCTGGATTTCGACCTGGACGCGGTGCGGGCCAGGTCCGCCGAGAATCCGGTCTACTACATCCAGTACGCCCACGCCCGCATCTGCAGCATCAAGGCCAAGGCCGCCGAACAGGGCGTGACCCTGGCCCCGGGCGCGGAGGTGGACGCCGGGAAGCTGGCCGAACACGAGGAAAGGCGGCTTCTGCGCCAGCTTCTGGTGTTCCCCGAGGTGGTGGCCTCCGCAGCCCGGACCCAGGAGCCCCACCGGGTGGTCACCTTTCTTTTGGATACTGCGGGGCTTTTGCACCCGTACTACAACAAGCACCGGGTCCTGGATCAGGACCCCGGGACCACAATGGCGCGGCTTTCCCTTGTGCTGGCCGTGCGCCAGGTGATACAAAACGGGTTGTTCCTTGCGGGGGTGTCCGCCCCCGAATCCATGTGATCCAACCCCCGGAAAGGCTCGCCCATGTCCGAAGACAAGACCCCCACGCCGGAACGCCGCCACTTCCAGGTTTTCGTCCCCACCCTGGTGGCCATGGTGGTCCTGGTGGCCCTGGGCATGGCGGCCATGTTCTACATGGGGGTCAAGGCGGGCCGGGGCACCCTGCCCGTGGAACTGGACACCGAGGACATGGGCAAGTTCCTGGCCGGGCTCATCGAAAATTCCTCCCGGGAGAAGGAGATCCAGGAGCAGGAGAGCCTCTCCCTCCTGGCCGAGGGCTCGGACGTGTACTCCAGCCTGGAGGAAGGCACGATCCCGCCCCCGGAGCAGAAGCCCGCCCCAAAACCCTTGGCCACAACGGCTCCGGCCGTAGCGCCTCCGGCCACGCCCACCACCATGGACGCGGCATCCGAACCCTCCAGGGCCGTGGAGCCCCCGCCTTTCTCCCAGGACACGGACAGCCGCTGGACCATCCAGGTGGCTGCCCTGACCGTGGAAAAAGACGCGGCCCGGGCAGCGGAAAAGTTCATCGCCAAGGGCTATCCCGCCTACGTGGTTTCCGTGGAGCGGGAGGGGCGGCCCACGGTGTTCCGGGTGCGCATCGGCCGGTTCGCCACCCGGGAGCAGGCCGAGAGGATGCACGGGACCCTGGCGGGAATCCGGGCCGACTCCTTCATCGTGCGCCAGTGAAAGGCAGGACAGCCATGAAGATCACCACCGGTGAACTCCTCCACGTGGCCCGCCTGGCGCGGCTTTCCGTGGACGAAAAAGACGTGGCGGAATTCACCCGCCAGGTGGGGGACATCCTGGAATACGTGGATACCTTGAACCAGGCCGACACCCGGGCCGTGCCCCCCACCAGCCATTCCCTGGACCGGGTCAACGCCTTCCGGGAGGACGGGGCCCGGCCCTCCCTGGGCACGGACGAACTCCTGGAAAACGCCCCGGACCGGGAAGGCCCGGATATCCTGGTCCCCAAAATCATCGGCTGACAGGCTGTCGGCCTGTTAACGGCCCCGGAGAAAACAGGACAGGCACCCCCCTTTGAAAAAGGGGGGACAGGGGGATAAGCGCTGAGCTAACCAGGCCGTCATTCCGGCGAAGGCCGGAATCCAGTTTTTGGCTGTTTTATCTTGCGCAAGATCGTACTTATCATCCTGTTGTAATGATATTCTTAGGGTCTTTTGCCCTTTTTCTGGATTCCGGCCTTCGCCGGAATGACGAATTTTGCTTTTGACTTGTGAGTTAGCGCTTATGGGGGACAGGGGGGATTTTTTTTCACGGGCCGGACCCGCTCCCTTCCCTGTTAACGGAAAACCGCTCCAAGCTTCGGAGACTTATATGGACCTGTTTCGACTCACCGCGCACCAGGCCCGGGAACTCCTGGACAAGAGGGAAATCTCTTCCGTGGAGCTGACCCGGTCGGTGCTTTCCCGCATCGCCGGGGTGGAGGACCGTGTGCGCGCCTATGTCACCCTGGATGAAAAAGGGGCGCTGGCTGGTGCCGAGGCTGCGGACCGGGCCATGGCAGGAGGCTTTTCCGCGCCCTTTTGCGGCATCCCCCTGTCCGTGAAGGACGTCCTGTGCACCCGGGGGCTTGCCACCACCTGCTCCTCCCGGATGCTGGAAAACTTCGTGCCCCCCTACGACGCCACGGTGGTGGCGCGCTTGAAGAACCAGCAGGCCGTCGTCGTGGGCAAGACCAACATGGACGAGTTCGCCATGGGCTCCTCCACGGAGAACTCGGCCTTTTTCCCCACCCACAACCCCTGGGACCTCTCCCGCATCCCCGGGGGCTCGTCCGGCGGTTCGGCCGCCTCGGTGGCCGCGGACATGTGCCTGGCCTCCCTGGGTTCGGACACGGGCGGCTCCATCCGCCAGCCCGCCTCCCACTGCGGGGTGGTGGGCTTGAAGCCCACCTACGGCCGGGTGTCCCGGTTCGGGCTGGTGGCCTTTGCCTCGTCCCTGGACCAGGTGGGCCCCATCACCAAGGACGTGGCTGACGCGGCGCTTCTGCTCTCCGCCATCGCGGGCCACGACCCGGCGGACTCCACCTCCGGGGTCCAGCCTGTGCCGGATTACACCGGGGCGCTTTCTCGGGACCTTGTTGGCATGCGGATCGGGGTGCCTGTGGAGTTTTCCCAGGCCGAGGGCATGGACCCGGAGGTTTCCGCCGTGGTGGACCGGGCGCTTTCGCTCCTGGAGGCCCGGGGCGCGGAGCTGGTCCCGGTGAGCCTGCCCCACACGCGCTTCTCCGTGGCGGCCTACTACGTCATCGCCCCGGCCGAGGCCTCCTCCAACCTGGCCCGGTACGACGGGGTGAAGTACGGCTTTCGGGACCCGGAGGCGGGCTCGCTCCTGGACATGTACACCAAAACCCGGTCCGCCGGATTCGGCCGGGAGGTGAAGCGCCGCATCCTGGTGGGCACCTACGCGCTCTCAGCCGGGTATTACGACGCCTACTACGGCAAGGCCTCCCAGGTCCGCACCCTCATTTACGAGGATTTCACCAAGGCCCTGGAAACCTGCGATGTCCTGGCCGGCCCGGTGGCCCCCACTCCGGCCTTTCCCCTGGGCCACGCCGTGGAAGACCCTCTCACCATGTACCTGTCCGACGTGTTCACCCTGTCGGCCAACCTGGCGGGCATCCCGGGCATGAGCGTGCCCTGCGGGTTTTCCTCGTCCGGGCTCCCGGTGGGGCTCCAGCTCCTTGCCGGGAGGTGGGAGGAGGAAAAGCTCCTCACCACGGCCCGGCACCTGGAGGAAGCCGCCGGGATCCGGGACCGCCGTCCCCAGCTTTGACGGGCGGACCACCTTTTCCGGGGGTTTCCCCGCACCTAAAAAAAGAAGGAGTACCCATGAGCATCCTTCCCGAGGGAGAAGACCTGCGGCGCGCTGTCAAGCACATGTCCGAACGCCACGCCGAGTCCCCGAATGTCCCCGCCACCGAACTGGTGCGGGAGGCGGCCGAACACTTTGACCTTTCCCCCCTGGACACGGAGTTTTTGTACCGCTGCGTGGAAAAGGGGTCCTTGAAGACCGGAGAGCCTTGTGCCGAGGATAAGGGTTCTTCCTGAATCCCTGACCAACCGGATCGCCGCCGGGGAAGTGGTGGAGCGGCCGGCATCCGTGGTCAAGGAGCTTTTGGAGAACGCCCTGGATGCCGGGGCGTCCCGGGTGGCTGTGGAAATCGAACGGGGCGGCCGGTCCCTGATCCGGGTGTCGGACGACGGCTCGGGCATGGAGCACGATGACGCGATCCTCTGCCTGGAGCGCTACGCCACCTCCAAGATCGCCACGGACGAGGACCTCTTTTCCATCCGTACCCTGGGGTTTCGGGGCGAGGCCCTGCCCTCCATCGCCTCGGTCTGCCGCATGACCCTGGTAACCCGCACCGTGGATTCGGACTGCGCCACCAAGGTCCGCCTTTCGGGCGGCACCATCCGGGACGTCAGCGTGGAGGGTGCGCCTCCCGGGACCCTGGTGGAGGTGGCGGACCTCTTCTTCAACACCCCGGCCCGGCGCAAATTCTTAAAGACCATCGCCACGGAAATGGCCCATATCGCGGACACGGCCTCGGCCATGGCCATGGGCTGGCCCTCCGTGGGCTTTACGCTTTCCCACAACGGCAAAAGCCTGTTCCTCTGGCCCCCGGCGGCAACCCCGGCTGACCGGGTGCGGGAGGTCCTGGGGGCTGACCTGGCCAAGGGCCTCATCCCCCTTTCCCTGGAAGCCCCGCATGTATCGGCCACGGGATTCCTGGTGCCCCCGGACGTTTCCCGCAGCACGGGGCGGGGGCTTTTCGTGTTCGTGAACGGTCGCCTGGTGCGGGACCGGGTGGCCACTCACGCCGTGTCCGCCGGGTACGGGAGCCGCCTCATGAAGGGCCGGAGGCCCGTGGCGGCGGTGTTCCTCTCCGTGCCCGCCGACGAGGTGGACGTGAACGTGCATCCCACCAAGGCCGAGGTGCGCTTCGCCCTGGCCTCCCTGGTCCATGACGCCCTGGCCCGGGCCGTGGACCAGGCCCTGTCCGGGGCCTCCCGGGGCTCGTCCGGGCCGGACGGGGAGAAGATCCCCGTTTCCTGGCGAGGGAGCCTGCACCCGGCCGCCCGGCCGCCGGAAACCGCGCCTCCGCCGCCCCGATCCGCCACGTATTCCGATTCCCCCGCTCCCCCGGAATCCCGGACCCAGGCCCCGGAACGGTCCGCGTTCCCGTTGACCGAACCCGAGCCCGCCCGTCCCCCGCTGGGGCCATGGGGCTCCCACGGCCCGTCCAGCCGGATCGAGGAGGTGCTCCAGGCCGCCCCGGCTCCCTCCCCCCGGCCCGAGCCCTCGTCCGGGCTCCGGGGCCAGACGGCCCTGGCCTTTTCCGGGCCGGAGGAGGCCGAGGCGGGCTTTTCCGTGGTGGGGCGCCTGGCGCCCTGCTACATCCTGGTCCAGTGCCGGGGCGGACTTCTTCTGGTGGATCAGCACGCGGCCCACGAGCGCATCCTGTTCGAGCGGTTCTCCGGCTTTGGGGAAGGCGGCAGGCCCGAGTCCCAGGCCCTGCTCCTGCCCGAGACCGTGGAGCTTTCCCACGCCGAGGCCGAGGCCCTGGAGCCCCTGTTGCCTGGACTTTCCCGAACGGGCCTGGATGTGGAGCGGTTCTCGGGGCGCACCTTTGTGGTGAAATCCCAGCCCGCGATGCTCTCGGGCTGCGGCCTGGGGGAGCTGGTCCGGGGCATCGCCGAGGAGGCCGTTGCCGTGGGAACCTCCGGGGTCCTGGACCGGGTTCTTTCCGCAGCCTATGCCCACATGGCCTGCCGAGGGGCCATCAAGGCCGGGGAACGCCTCGCCCCCCTGGAGATGGAGCGTCTGGTCCGGGACCTGCTGGCCTGCCGAAACCCCGGCCAATGCCCCCACGGCCGCCCCGTGTGGCTCTGGTGGTCCCCGGCGGACCTGGAAAAGGCTTTTGGCAGAAAATGAGGGATGAGGGATGAGACGGGGGGGAACCTGGTCCTGTCTTTTTGAAGCGGTTGTCAGAACAACTTTCCGATTCCGGCGAAACCGATTCTCCCCGTTATTCCGGGGGAGTTGGCGGAGCAGAGTTCAAACACCTGAAACACAAAAAAATCCCCCTGTCTCCCGTTTATCCTTCCGCCCCCATCCGTTCCGAATCATCCAGGACCGAGCGGACCTTTCGGGCCAGGGGTCCCTGTATGAAAGGCTTCTGGATGAAGTGGAGGCCCTCGGCCAGGACGCCGTGGTGGGCGATGACGTCGGCTGTGTAGCCTGACATGAACAGAACCTTGACCCCGGGTTTCAGGGCCGTCAGCCGTTCGGACAGTTCCCGGCCGTTCATGCCCGGCATGACTACGTCGGTGATGAGGAGATTCAGGGGGTCCGGATGCTTTTCGGCCAGGATCAGGGCCTCTCCGGGAGTCTGAGCCGTCAGGACCCGGTAGCCCAGGCGGGAGAGGATGCGCTGGGCGAGCCTCAGGATCTGCCCCTCGTCCTCCACCACCAGGATGGTTTCCCTGCCCCGGGGCAGCGTCTCCAGGATTTCCTCGGGAAGGCCTGCTTCCCCGCCCAGATGCCGGGGCAGATAGATCCGGAAGGTGGTGCCTTTGCCCGGGCTGCTGTATGCCTGGATGGCGCCGTTGTTCTGGCTGATGATGCCGAACACCGTGGAAAGCCCCAGGCCCGTTCCTTTGCCCTCCCTCTTGGTGGTGAAAAAGGGCTCGAAGATCTGTTCCCGGGTCTCCCTGTCCATGCCCTCGCCGGTGTCGCTGATGGATAGCATCGTGTATTCCCCGGGGGTCAGGTCCAGGTGGGTTCTGCAATATTCCGTGTCCAGGACGACGTTTTCCGTCTCCAGGCTTATCCGGCCCACGCCGTGGATGGCGTCCCGGGCGTTGACCATCATGTTGGCGATGATCTGGTCCACCTGGCTGGGGTCGATGCTCACGGGCCAGAGGTCCGGGCCGGGGGTGAACCGGACCTCGATGTCCTCCCCCACCAGGCGGCGCATCATGTTGCCGCTGTGTTCCATGACCCGGTTCAGGTCCACCACCCGGGGCACGGCAATCTGGCGCCGGGCAAATGCCAGGAGCTGGCGGGTGAGGTCCGCGGAACGGCCCCCGGCCTTGATGATTTCCGCCAGATCCTCCCGCACCGGGTCGTCTTCGCTCAGCCGGTCCAGGGCCAATTCGGCGTAGCCCAGGATGACCCCCAGCATGTTGTTGAAATCGTGCGCCACGCCTCCTGCCAGGCGGCCCACGGCCTCCATCTTCTGGGCCTGGAGGAACTGGGCTTCCATGAGCCGCTTCTCCGAGATGTCCTCCACCATCTCGATGGCGCCCACCACCGCGCCCTGGGCGTCCCGGATGGCCGAGGAGACGATGCGGTAGTTTCGGATTCCCCCGCCCTGGGGGGTTTCGGTCACCGTCTCGTGGATGCCGCCGTCCTCCAGGGACCGGCAGGTGGGGCAGTAGGAGCAGATGGCGTCCCGGGGCGGGTTGTTGAACACTTGGTAGCAGAGGGGCTTCTTCCCGAGGTCCACCGCCGGGAACCATTCCCTCATGCGCCGGTTCATCTCCAGCACCCGCATGTCCGTGTCCACCAGGGCGATGCCAATGCCTATGTTGTCCACGATGGCGTGGAGCTTTTCCGCCGAAGCCCGCAACGCCTCCTCGGCCTTCCGCCGCTCGGTGATGTCCAGGTTCACCACGATGGCGTTCTGGATCGCGCCCTTGTCATCCAGGACCGGGGTCGTGTAGTTCAGGATGGTCCTGGTCACGCCGTCAAAGGCGTCTATCTCCAGGAGCTCGTCGGTGACGGTGACGCCCTCGTTGACCGTACGGGCCAGGGCCCAGTCCTGGGGCTTGATCGTCTTGCCCGATGGCAGGCTCCGGGCCTTGAACACCCCGTACTGCTCCTGATCAACCAGGGGGGATCCTCCCCAGATTTTCACCCCGGCGGGATTGCCCATCAGCAGGGTTCCCTTTTCATCCGCGATCCACAGGCCCACGGGCAGAGTCTCGAACACCTTGCGGAACAGGCTCTCGCTCTTGGCCAGGGCCGCACCGGCCTCTTTGTGTCCGGTGATGTCCACATGGCAGCCCAGCATCCGGGAGGGCTTTCCGCTCTCCCTCCCCAGGGCCTCACCCTGGGCCAGGATCCAGCGGTACGAGCCGTCCCGGTGCCGGAGGCGGAACTCGATGCTGTATTCCGCCTCCCGGCCCTCCAGGTAGGATTGGAGGTATCCCTTTACCCGGTCCTTGTCTTCCGGGTGAAGGTGATTCTCCCAGCTGGCAAATTCGTCCTTCAGTTCATCGGGCTCGTAGCCTATCTGTTTTTTCCATTCCGGCGAAAAATACAGCTTTTCCTCGGTGATGTTCCAGTCCCACAGCCCCACACCCGAAAACTTGAGGGCCAGGCCGAGCCGGGCGTTGGCCAGCCCCACCTGCTCCTCGGCCGCCATCCTCTTCAGGGCGACGCCGATGCTGGCGGCGACCATCTCGAAGAACTCCACCATGTCGGAGGACAGGCGGTTCCGGCGGTGGTCAGCCAGGTGCAAAAGCCCCACGATGTCGCCGTCGACCCGCAGGGGGATCAGGGCCAGGGACTCGTACCCCAGGGTATTGCAAAGGTTCCGGGTTCTTCCCTGCCTTTCCTTTTCCGTGGTGGTGGCCAGAAACGCGGTGGTGCTGTTGGTCCAGAAGCTCCCGGCCTGGGTGAAGAAGGGAAGGGAAGGGTCCACGCGGTCCTGAACCACGTTCCCGCACAGGCCTTCCAGGACAGGCCGGCCCTGTTCGTCCAGACAGGCCTTTCCCTGGGTGTCGCAGGCGCACAGGGAATTCTCCTGCTCGAGGAAGCCGTCCGGAAACCCTCGGGACCGGAGGTAGGGAAAATCCCCGCCCTGGCGCAGGCGGATGCCCACAGCCTCGAAGCCGGAAAACTCCACGATGGCCTCAAGCAGGCTGTCCAGGATGCTTTCCCACCCCCCGCTATGGTTCAGGATGCCCAGAACCTCGGCATAGAGATTCTGACGCCGCAGGGCTGCAACCTGTTCGGTGACATCGCTGTAAATGGCTATGATGTCCCCGGACGGTACCCGGAAGACGCGGTTCTCCACGGACTGCTCCACGCGGTCATCCCGGTAGATGGTGGGCCCCAGGTATCCCGGCTCTCCGGTGCGCCAGACTTTTTGGAAAATCTCGAAAAGGCCGCAGTCCACCACGCCGGGAAACATCTCCAAAAGACCCTTGCCCAGGATCTCTTCCCGTGAAACCTGGCTGATCCTTTCCCCGGCGGGGTTCATATCCTTGAAAACAAAGTCCCTGCCGTCGTCCACGGCCCCGTAAACCGCGATACCCGCTGAAACGTGGGTGAACATTTCCTCACAGGCCGCGTGCCGGGAGGAGGCGTCCTCTTCGGGATGGCCCCCCGAGGCGAGACGGCTCTCAAGCTCCGCGATTCTCTTCTCCAGTTCCTCCCGGCTGAACTTGGGGGGCATTCACACACTCCATGACTGTATTTCCCGGCAGGGAAGGGAACTCTGTCTCCGGTTGAATGGGGCTTCGGAGATAATAGATTACTGTTATTATAATCATTACAGGGAGAACAGCAAACCGCCTGCCCCAAAAAAAGCGCAGGAAGGTCCTCCAGGTGGAGGGGGGCATCAGTAGGGGATCACCTGGTTCCGACCGGCTTCCTTGGCCCGGTACAGGGCCTTGTCCGCGCATTCCACCAGGGTCTTGTGGTCCGGGATCTCGGCATGGGGGAAGGTGGCCACCCCCACGCTGATGGTGACCTTGAGGGACAGCTCGTCGGCCTTGAACTCGTGAGCCTCCACGCTTTCCCGGAGGCGCTCGGCCACCATGAAGGCCGCCGGCGCGGGGGTGTGGTAGAGCACCAGGGCGAACTCCTCCCCGCCGTACCGGGCCGCCAGGTCCGTCTCCCGGAGGGAATCTTCGATGAGCCTCCCCAGGGTGGAGAGAACCACGTCGCCGGTCTGGTGGCCGTAGGTGTCGTTGAACTTCTTGAAGAAATCGATGTCCAGAAGCACGCAGGACAGGGATTCGTGATACCGCATGGCCCGCTGGAAGTCCTTGGACAGGGCCTCCTGGAAGTAGCGATGGTTGAACAGGCCCGTGAGCCCGTCCCGGTTGGCCAGCTCCTGGAGCTGACGGTTCTTTTCCTGGAGCTTTTCGTAGAGGTCCTTCAAGCGCAAATGGGTGTTCACCCGGGCCACCAGCTCGCCCTCGTCAAAGGGCTTGGTCACGTAGTCGCTCGCCCCGGCCTCCAGGCCCCGGACCTTGTCCGCGCTCTCGGCCTTGGAGGTGAGCATGATGACGGGGATGTCCGCAGTCTCCGCCTCCTCGTTCTTGATCTTCTCACACACCTCGTAGCCGTCTATGCCGGGCATGATGAGGTCCAGGAGGATGAGGTCGGGCATCTCGGCCCGGGCGAGGTCCAGGCCCGAGGCCCCTTCCGAGGCCAAAAGGACCTCGTGGCCCTGTTTGGTGAGGATGGTCTTGGCCACGTGGGAAACGAGGCGGGAATCGTCTATGACCAGAATCTTCGCCATGGCTTGGCTCCGTGCCCGGCTCGGGGCAGGGAAGGAGGGGTCGTGAAAAATCCGCCGGCGCCCGTGGGCCGGACCTCTCAGAGTTTCCTGGCGGAGGCCTGGATGGCCTCGGCAATTTCGTGGAGACCGGTCACGTCGGTTGCGGCCCCCATCTCGATGGCTGCCCGGGGCATGCCGAAGACCACGGAGGTGGCCTGGTCCTGGGCGATGGTGTAGGCCCCGGACCGGCGCATGGCCAGAAGCCCCCGGGCGCCGTCATCCCCCATGCCCGTCAGGACCACTCCCACGCTCTCCCGCCCGGCCTCCTGGGCCACCGAGGAGAACAGCACGTCCACGGATGGCCGCTGGTGGTTCACCGGGGCCCGGTCGTCCGTGCGCACGAAAAAACCCTTGGCATCCCGGGCCAGGCGCATATGGAGGCCTCCCGGGGCGATGAGGACCCGGTCCTTTTCCACCCGGTCCCGGTCCTTGGCCTCGGACACCTCAAAGGGCACCATGGCGTTCAATCGCTGGGCAAAGGATTGGGTGTACCGGGCGGGCATGTGCTGGACGATGAGGATGCCGTTGGGCTGGAAGGTGATGGACGAAAGGAGGCGCTCGATGGCCTGGGTCCCCCCGGTGGAGGCGCCCACGGCCACGATTTTGTAGAGCCGGGAGGTCCGCCCCTCCCCGGCCACGGCCGGGGTCCGCACCGGCCGTGGCCGGACAAGGGCCGGACGGACCCGGGCCGTTGCCGCGATCCGCACCTTGGCCACGATGTCCCGGGAAAGGGCGGCCAGGCCGCCCTCCAGGTCCGCAGTGGGTTTGGGCACGAAGTCCACGGCCCCGGCTTCCAGGGCCTCCAGGGTCTTCCGGCTGTTTTCCGTGGTGAACGAGCTGATCATGATGACCGGCAAGGGCCGGTAGCTCATGAGCCTCTTCAAGAAGGTGATGCCGTCCATGCGCGGCATCTCCACGTCCAGGGTCACCACGTCCGGGGCCTGCTCAAGGATGCATTTCTTGGCCTCGTAGGGGTCCGAGGCCGTGGCCAGGACCTCGATGTCCGGCTCGGCGGTGAGGATCCGTTCCAGGATGGACCGGACCACCGGCGAGTCGTCCACGATGAGCACGCGTATTTTTTTCATGGTCTTGGGGCTTTTCCACGAGGGCCGGGCCAGCATGGCCCACCCTTTCCTTTTTCGTCCGCCTGGAACAGGCTGCTCAAAAACGATGAGCGAAAAGCCCCCTCGGCGGCGCACAACTCCTTGGAATGGGGCGCAATTTCACCCCGTGAATGGTACACCGCAGCGGCCAGGGATTTGGCGCAGCGCGGCAGCTCACGTTTCCCGGCGGCCTGATGAAGCTAAAACAGGATCACGGACCCTGGATCGCGGGGCTTGGGTTTCCTGGGATAGAACACCCGGCTCTTGTAGGCCCTCTCCTCCTCGAAGGTCTGAAGGTCTTTTTCCATGTTGAACCGTTTCAAAAGGGCCTTGGCGGTGTCCGTAAAAAACAGGATCTTCCGGCCCTGGTTGCCCCCCACGTCCCGGATGCCCGTGGGGATGCCCTCCAGTTCCAGAAACTTGGTGGTGAAGCGCACGTTGGAGCCCGTGATGTCGCCGTCGCCGTCGCGGAATTTCAGGACCGCTCCGCCGCCGAAGACCTTGGCGTGGAGCTTCTCCCGCCGGGCGCCCCGTTTGATGAGCTCGCCGATGAGAAGCTCCATGGCGTACATGCCGTACCGCCCCACCTCGCTGGTGAAGATCTCGTCCGGGTGCACCATGCCGGGCAGAAGGAAGTGGTTCATGCCCCCGATGCCCCGCTCGCGGTCGAACAGGCACACGGCCATGCAGGACCCCAGGAGGGTGTAGAGCACCTCCCCCGTGTCCGATACGTAGTACTCCCCGGCCCGGAGCATGACCACGTGACGGCGCAGTTTGTGGCTGTAAAAACGCTTCATGAACAATCCGGGTCAGGGATGATACCAAAAAGATTTCCCTTGCGATGGGCTGTAAAACTCCATGGCCGCGTCAGCGAAGAAAAAAGGTCCTCGACGTGGCCCTGCCACGCCTGCGGCCCTTTTCCCCCTGCTTTCTTGCTCTATAATTTCTCGCTCTATCTCATGACGAAATCCTTTTGGGAAACAGCCCTAGCTTTTCACGTATACGGCATGAGACAGCAGGGAGAACCGGGCGTCCAGGCCCAGGAGGCTTTCCGAGCCCCCCAGGCACAAAAACCCCCCCGGAACCAGGAGGCGCTGGACCTCCGCCAGGATGGCCTTCTTGGCAGGGGCGCCGAAATAGATCATGGTGTTCCTCAGCCACACGGCGTCAAAAGGCCCGGCCATGGGGTAGGGGAAGGTCAGCAGATTCAGGGTCCTGAAGGAGATGAGCCTCCGGACCTCTTCCCGCACCCGGTACCCTTCGCCCCCGGGCCCCTTTTCCAGCTTGAAGTGCCGGGAGAGATACGGCGACGGCACCTCAGCCTTCACGGACCCAGGATAGCGCCCCGCGTGGGCGAAGCGGAGGCTTTCCCGGTCCACGTCCGTGGCCAGGATCTTCATGTCCAGATCCCGTGCCTGGCGGGTTTTCTCCAGGAGCAGGATGGCAATGCTGTAGGGCTCCTGGCCCATGCTGCAGGCCGCAGACCAGAAGCGCACCCGCCCCCCGTCCTTTTTCCTTTCCAGGATCTGGGGCAGGAGCTTGTCCGCGAACAGGGTGAACTGGTGGTCCCCCCGGAAGAACTGGGTCTGGCCGATGGTCACCATGCCCAGGAGCCGGGCCAGCTCCGCCTCCCCTTCCCGGCTCCCCACCAGGCGGTAGTAGGAGGCGTAGGAGGAAAGGGAGAGTTCCTTTATGCGCCGGGCCAGCTTGCGCCCCAGGAACCTTCTCTTTTCCTGGGTTAGACCGATCCCCACTTTCTGTTCGATGAGGCTTCGAAACAGATCGAACTCCTGGGGAGTGATCTCGGCAATGCTCACGTGGCGTCCACCATTTCCAGCTCCTCCTGGGACAACAGCCGGTCCACGTCCAGGAGGATGACCATCTGGCTTTCCTTCCGGCCCACGCCTCTCAGGAACTCCCGGGAGATGCCCGGGGGCAGGTTCCCCGTGGCCTGCAAGTCCTCGGGCTGGATCTCCAGCACGTCGGAGATCTCATCGGCGATGACCCCCATCACGCGGCCGGCGATCTCCAGCACGATGATG